>Ga0075163_10000176_pt1 | contig 75092 bp, 77 predicted proteins | sample JI1023141ADNA_FD_71478 | JGI IMG/M metagenome (GOLD analysis project Ga0075163, IMG submission 71478) | Wastewater effluent complex algal communities from Wisconsin, to seasonally profile nutrient transformation and Carbon sequestration -... | ecosystem: Engineered > WWTP > Effluent > Algae... | reverse complement strand
TGTAAAAAACGGGATTGTAATGCGATACCACCTGCCAGACTGTGGGCAATGTGTAAATCGAGTAGAAGACGCCGGACAACATGGTCAGCGGCATGATCAGGAAATTCTGGAAGGCGGCCAGCTGGTCGAACTTCTCGGACCAGATGCCGGCAATCATGCCGAGCGCCCCGAACAGCGCGCCACCGAGCACAGAAAAGACAAGAATCCACAACGGCGCAACAACCGTCAGCTCAGCGAACCACACGGTCGCCACCAGAACGCCGACACCGACCAGCAAGCCACGTACCACGGCAGCCAGCACGTAGGCGGCGAAGAAGGCACTGTAGGGAATCGGCGGCAGCAGCACGAAGACGATGGAGCCGGTGATCTTGGCCTGGATCAGGCTGGACGACGAATTGGCGAAGGCATTCTGCAGCACCTGCATCATGACCAGACCGGGAATCAGGAAACTGGTGTAACGCACGCCGTGGACCTGCACGTGTTCGTCGAGCACATGGCCGAAGATCAGCAGGTAGAGCAGCGCCGTCAGCACCGGCGCTGCGACGGTCTGGAAGCTGACCTTCCAGAAGCGCAGGAATTCCTTCTCGAACAGGGTCAGGAAGCCGATCATCGCTGCATCGTCCGCATGAAGACCTCCTCCAGCGACGCCCCTGGGTGGGCCGCCATCAGGTTGGCCGTCGTATCGAGCGCGATGACCCGCCCTTGCTTCATCAGCGCGATGCGGTTGCATAGCGCCTCGGCTTCTTCGAGATAGTGTGTGGTCAGGATGATCGTGTGGCCCTCGCCGTTGAGGCGGCGGATGAACTGCCACAGGCCCTGGCGCAACTCGACATCGACACCGGCCGTCGGTTCGTCGAGGACAATGACCGGCGGCTTATGCACCAGCGCCTGGGCGACCAGCACGCGACGCTTCATGCCGCCCGACAGGCGGCGCATATTGACGTTGGCCTTGCTGGTCAGATCGAGGTTCTCGAGGATTTCGTCGATCCAGTCGTCGTTCTTGCGGATGCCGAAATAGCCGGACTGGATGCGCAGCGTTTCGCGCACATTGAAGAAGGGATCGAAGACCAGTTCCTGCGGCACAACCCCCAACAGACGGCGCGCTTCACGAAAATCCTGGATGACATCATGGCCGAGTACGCTGATCTTTCCAGCATCCGGCCGGATCAAGCCGGCCAGCGAGGAAATCAGCGTGGTCTTGCCGGCGCCGTTCGGACCGAGCAGGCCGAAGAACTCGCCTTGCTCGATGGTCAGCGACACCCCGGCCAGCGCTTGCAGCGAACCGAAATGCTTGACGACGTCGACGATGGAAACGGCAGGAATCATGAAACGCCCCTCAGGCGAGGGGCAGCAGTTCGGTGACGCCGTAAAGTTCGGCCAGCGCCCGGACGCCATTTGGAATTTGGGCAAATTTTACGTCCGACCGTAGCATTTCGGCCGCCCGCAACCAGCCGAGCATGACCGCGATGGCCGACGAGTCGGCTTCCGTGACCTCGGAGAAATCAAACACCTGTTCGCCCGGCTGCAAAGCAGCACGGCCTGCTTCGAGCAGGCCGCGCGCATTAGCCATGGTCAGGGGCACCTTGACCAGCAGGCGCCCCGCTTCACGTTCGATCATTTCTTTGGGGCTGCTTCCAGGGACTTGTTCTTGGCTGCAATGGAGGCGATCAGACCATCAATGCCACCGTTGCGTACTTCCTGACCAAACTGGTCGCGATAGTTCGTCACCAGGCTAATCCCGGCCACCACGACATCGTAAACCTTCCAGCCTCCATCCAGCTTTTCCAGGCTGTAGTCGAGCTGCACCGGCTTGCCGCCGGGCTGATTTACCTCAGTCCGGACCAGGACGTCAGTATCCGTCGGCGCCATCTTGAACGGCTTGTACACTACCTTCTGATTCTTGTAACCGGTCAAGGCATTCGAATAGGTACGCACCAGCAACGTCTTGAACTCGCTCGTCAATTGCTGCTGCTGTTGCGGGCTGGCCTTGCGCCATTCCTTGCCGAGTGCCAGCGCGGTCATGTGCGTGAAGTTGAAATTCGGCAGCACCTTCTTGTCGACCAGTTCGATGACCTTGTGGGTATCGCCGTTCTGGATGTCCTTGTCCTTGCGGATAATTTCCAGGACATCGTCGGTAACGCGCTGGACCAGCGCATCCGGCGCCTCCTGGGCAAAGGCGGCACCGGACACGAAACAGGCGAAAAACAGGGTGAATAGCTTTTTCATCACGGAACAGTCGAACATCAATCATCCAGCCGCGGCGGCCGGCCATCGAAAATCTGGTTGCGGCGACGCTGCTGGTAGGCATCGCGAATATAGGCGTACTTGTCGAGCGCACCTTCCTCGACAACCTTGTCGGCCGGCAGCAGGCTGGCCCGGATATCGACAAAACGAACACCTACCAGGCTGTTGCGTACCGGCACATCGGTCACCTGCCAGACCGGGTCTGCGAAGGAATCGACGGCCCAGCCGCCGGTATCGCGCACATTGCGCGGCCCGATGATCGGCCAGAACAGGTAGCCACCGCTACCGACACCCCAAACCGCGAGCGTCTGGCCGAAATCTTCGTCATGCTTTTCCAGGCCCAGCTCACTGGCGACATCGAAAAGTCCGAAAATTCCGACAGTGGAATTGATCAACAGACGGCCGACATCGACGCCGGCATCTCCCAGTTTTCCCTGCAGCGCACTATTGACGCCGATCCACAGGTCGCCGACGTTGCCGAAGAAATTGCCGACGCCGGCCTTGACCGGCAGCGGCGCGACATTGTCATACACCTGCGCGACCGGCTTGGCGGCATACTTGTCGATGACTTCATTAACCGAGAACATAGCGCGGTTGAAGCCTTCATAAGGGTCTTTCGGGTTGCCCTCAGCCAGCGCATTGCCGGCAAACGCCACCGCCGCCAGCCCGGCCAAGGCCCAGCGGCGTCCCTTCTGCATTCCAGATAAGCCGAGACTTTTCGTCATTTCTTGTCCTGTCCGTCTGCTGCCTTGCTAAATAAAAACTGGCTGATCATCTTTTCGAGCACCACCGCCGACTGCGTCTTGGCGATCGTATCCCCCGCCTGCAACATCTTTTCTTCCCCGCCGACATCGAGGCCGACGTACTGCTCGCCGAGCAGACCAGCCGTGTAAATCGACGCGAAGGTGTCCTTCGGGAAACGGTAGCGGCCATCGACCGTCATCGTCACCACCGCCTCGTAGGTCGCCGCATCGAATTTGATATCGGCAATCCGCCCGACCACGACACCGGCGCTCTTGACCGGCCCGCGCACCTTCAGGCCGCCAATGTTATCAAACTTGGCTTGCAGCACGTAGGTTTCAGACAGGTGAGCCGACGAAAGGTTGCCGACCTTGAGCGCCAAAAACAACAGTGCGGCGATGCCGATAGCCACGAAAAAGCCGACCCAGAGGTCGAGAATGGTACGGTTCATGAAGTTCCCCGGAACATGAACGAAGTCAGAACGAAATCCAGTGCGAGTATCGCCAGGGCCGACGTCACGACGGTCCGCGTAATCGCCCGCGACACCCCCTCGGCGGTGGGCACGGAATCGTAGCCTTCGAAAACGGCGATCAGCGACACCGCGACGCCAAACACAAAACTCTTGATGACGCCATTCCAGACGTCATAGCGCCAATCAACACCATCCTGCATCTGCGACCAGAAGGCGCCGTCATCGACGCCGATGAAGACGACCCCGATCAGCCAGCCGCCAAGGACACCCATTGCCGAGAAAAGCGCGGCAAGCAGCGGCATCGAAATGACGCCGCCCCAGAAACGCGGCGCGACGACGCGGGCGATCGGATTGACCGCCATCATGTCCATCGCCTTCAACTGCTCGGTCGCTTTCATCAGGCCGATTTCAGCGGTTACAGAAGACCCGGCCCGCGAGGCGAAGAGCAGCCCGGCGACCACCGGCCCGAGTTCGCGGGTCAAGGACAGCGCAACCAAGACCCCCAGCGCCTCGGTTGAGCCATAACGCTGCAGTGTCTCGTAGCCCTGCAGACCAAGGACCAGACCGACGAACAGGCCGGAAACCAGGATGATCAGCAGCGACAGCACGCCACTGAAATAGATTTCGCGCAAGGTCAGTGGCAGGCGACGGAAGGACGAACCCGAATACACCAGCACCATCCAGAAAAAACGCGTAGCAAAACCGAGCCGCCAGAAGCGCTCGACCGTGGCATGACCCAGCCTGCGAATCAGCGCTAACGGATTAGCCATGCGCCACCCCGCTCAGGAATTCCTGCCGTATCGACGGCGCCGGATAATCGAAACGCACCGGCCCTTCAGCCTCCGCATAGACGAACTGATGAACGAAAGGATCCTTCGAGGCACGGATTTCGTCCGGCGTCCCCTGCGCGACGACCCGGCCGCCATTCATGAAATAGATGTAATCGACGATCAGCAACGACTCGTGAATATCGTGGGTGACCATGATCGAGGTCGCTCCCAGGGCATCGTTCAGCTTGCGGATCATCTGGCCGATGACGCCCAGCGCAATCGGGTCAAGGCCGGTAAACGGCTCGTCGTACATGACCAGCATCGGATCGAGGGCCAGCGCCCGGGCCAGGGCGACCCGCCGCGCCATGCCGCCGGACAATTCGCCTGGCATCAAGTTGTGCGCGCCGCGCAAGCCGACTGCTTCCAGCTTCATCAGCACCAGATCGCGGATCATTTCCTCCGAGAGGTCCATGTGTTCCCGCATCGGGAAGGCCACGTTCTCGAAAACCGTCATGTCGGTAAACAAGGCTCCGAACTGGAAAAGCATACCCATCCGTCGGCGCAACGCGTACAACTCGGTCTGCGACATGCCGCACACCTGGTGCTTTTCCAGGCGAACGCGCCCGCCGGTCGGCCGCAACTGGCCGCCGATGCATCGCAACAGCGTGGTTTTGCCGCAACCGGAACCGCCCATGATGGCCACCACCTTGCCGCGGGGAATCTTCATGTTGATCCCCTCCAGCACCGGCCTGCCGTCATAACTGAAGTGAAGGTCCTCGATGTCGACCAGGATGTCGTCGGACAAAGCGCATTCCCAGAAAAAAGTCGGCCGATTTTATCAGAATCGCCCACCGTCGCCGGGAAACGACAGGGCTATAATCGAACAAATTTAACAAGGAATGTTGCGCACTTGTCATCTGCCAAGCCGCTCCTGCTGATTGTCGACGACGATTCGCTGATCAGCGAATCGCTCAGCTTTGCGTTCGCACAGGAATACGACGTTCTCACCAGCCACTCGCGCGCCGATGCGCTGGCCTTGTTGCGTCAACTACGCCAGCCTCCGCAACTGGCACTGATCGACCTCGGCCTCCCCCCCTTGCCGCACCGTCCGGACGAAGGATTCGCCTTGATCAGCGACCTGCTCGCCCTGTCGCCCGACATGAAAATCATCGTTCTCTCCGGCCAGAACGACGAAAGCAACGCACGCCATGCCCGCACACTGGGCGCTGTTGAATTCGTCGGAAAGCCTTGCGACCCCGGCCGTCTGCGCGAACTGTTCAGGCAGGCGCTGCGATTTGGCGAAGCAACAGCCACCTCGCAAGGCGGCGGCCTGATCGGCGAGAGCCTGCCAATGCAGCGCCTGCGCCTTCAACTCGCGCAATACGCCAATCTCGCCTTTCCCGTGCTGATCGAGGGCGAATCCGGCAGCGGCAAGGACATCGTCGCCAGCCACTATCTGCATCGTCTGACCGAACGGCGGGACAAGCCTTTCCTGGCCCTTAACTGCGCCGCCATTTCGCCAACGCTGCTCGAACCGACGCTGTTCGGCTACGCCAAGGGTGCCTTTACCGGGGCGACCTCGGCAAAATCCGGCTATTTCGAGGATGCAGACAGCGGTACGCTGTTCCTCGATGAAATTGGCGAACTTCCCTCCGACCTCCAGCCCAAGCTGCTGCGAGTACTGGAAAACGGCGAATACCAGCGGGTCGGCGAAACACAAACCCGGGTTTCAACCGCCCGCATCGTCGCCGCAACCAATCGCGACCTGCGCCAGGAAATGCGCGCTGGTCGCTTCCGGGCCGACCTGTTCCACCGTCTGTCAGTGTTCACAGTCGCCGTTCCGCCACTGCGGGAAACCGGCCTCGATCGACTGCTGCTTCTCGAACACTTCCGCCAGACCTATGCCGCCCAGGTGCGCGCCAGACCTTTTCAACTCGGCCCAGGCGCCCAGTCGCTGTGGCTTGATTACGGCTTTCCCGGCAACGTTCGCGAGTTGCGCAACATCGTCATTCGACTGACCGCTCGCCATGCCGGCCAGACCATCAGCGCCGAACAGTTGAGCGCCGAATTCGACTATCCCGACAGCACCGAGCCAAGGTCCGATGTCACGTTGGCCGGCGACGATCTCGAAACAGTCCGCCAGGCCGCCCGCCAGCATCTCGAAAGAACACCCAGCCTCAACCTGGATAGCACGCTTGAACTCTGGCAGCGCGGCTACATCGAGGCCGCCATTGAACTGAGCGCCGGCAACATGAGCCAGGCGGCGCGCCGCCTCGGCGTCAACCGGACCACCCTGTATAACCGAATGGAAAGCTGGAATCGTCGATGAGCCTGTATCTTGAGCACTTCGGGCTGCGTGAGCCGCCCTTCCGCATCACCCCGCACACCGACTTCTTCTTTACCGGCGCCAACCGCGGGCCGACACTCGACGCCCTGATCTACGCCATCACCCAGGACGAAGGCATCGTCAAGGTGACCGGCGAGGTCGGCAGCGGCAAGACCATGCTCTGCCGCATGCTGCTCGAACGCCTGCCGGAAAACGTCGAAACCCTGTACCTGGCCAATCCCTCGCTTTCCCGGCAGGAAATCCTCGGCGCCATCGCCGACGAGCTGGGTGTCCCGACCGACGGCAAGGCGACCCATTCGCTGACCCGCGCCCTGCAGGACGCGCTGATCGAGCGCTACGCCCGGGGCAAGCGCGTCGTGCTGCTGATCGACGAAGCGCATGCCATGCCGGCCGAATCGCTGGAGGAAATCCGCCTCCTTTCCAATCTCGAATCAAAGGCTGCCAAGCTGCTGCAGATCGCACTCTTTGCCCAGCCTGAACTCGACGAACGGCTGGCCGCCACCGACATGCGCCAGCTGCGCGAGCGCATCACCCAGCACTTCAACCTTGCGCCGCTCAAAAAGGAAGATGTTGCCGCTTACATCGAATTCCGCCTGCGCGCCGCCGGTTATCACGGTCCGAATCCATTTACCGGCGAAGCCGTCGAAATGATCGCCAGGATTTCCGAAGGCCTCTCGCGGCGCATCAACATCCTCGCCGACAAGGCGCTGCTCGCTGCCTATTCCAGCAGCAGCCACCAGGTCAGCAGCGGCGAAATCCGGATCGCCGCCCAGGATGCGCGTTTCTCGCCGCTGCAGCCGAAAGCGACAACCAACCTGAAACCGCTTGGCTGGGGTCTGGCCGGTGCCGCCATCGCGGGCGCAATCGTCGCTCTGATCACCACCACCGGCCACCAGACCGCAGCCCCTGCTGCCCCAGCCGCCGACCAAGCCGCTCCGCCTCGATTGCCGGCACAGCCGCAAGCCCATATCGCCAAACGACTGCCGACCACGCCGGCAAGCGAAGACGCGCCTCCAGCGAACATCCGCTTCGGCCCGCTGACGCGCCAACATCTCGCCCAATACGACGAGTGGATCAACCAAGCACCGCGCAACCACTATTTCATCCAGCTGCTGGCTGCCGACGCGACGGAAACCGGCCGGGTGGAGGGTTTCCTGGCCCGCGCCATCACGGCTCTCGACCCGGTACAATTGCGCGCCTATCGGTCAAATCTATCCGGGCGTGACCGGCTCGGCGTGATCTACGGTGATTTCGAGAGCCGCGAGGAAGCCGCCGCGGCGATGCTCGCCCTGCCTGAAACGATCAAGGCAGCCCAACCTTTTCCCAGACAGGTCAGCAAGTTGCATTGACCCTCCGATCCCGGACAAAGCGCGCCAAGCCGCCATTTAACGTGCTAGCATCATATTGATTACACACCACCGCGAAAACACCGCTCAAACAAGGCCAAACCGGATGAAAATCGGTTTCATTTCCGCGCTAGTCGTTTCGCTGTCGCTCGCCGCCTGCACGGCCCCCTCGCCACGTGAACCGCTCAAGGGGCACCTCAACACGGACACCCCGGCGCCGGTCGCCAAAACCGGCAGCATCCCGGCGCCCGTCCAGCAGACGCTCGCCCTGCCCAAGCCTCAAGCAGCCCGCAAAGCCGAAACCTATAGCGTCGTCGTCAACAACGTGCCGGTCAGTGACCTGCTGTTCGCGCTGGCCCGCGACGCCAAAGTCAATGTAGATATCCATCCCGGCATCACCGGCACCGTCACCCTGAATGCCATCGACCAGACCCTGCCGCAACTGCTGACCCGCATTGCCAAGCAGGTCGACATGCGTTTCGAACTGGATGGTCCGAATCTGGCCGTCATGCCGGACTCGCCCTTCCTGAAGCATTACAAGGTCGACTACGTGAACATGGCGCGCAACGTCACCGGCACCGTGTCGACCAACACGCAGATTGCCACCGGCACGCCAAGCAGCGGCGGTACGCAAGGCGCCGGCGGCAGCACCGGCGGAAATACCGGCAACATTTCCAACACGCGGATCGACAACACCTCGCGCAACCAGTTCTGGGAATCGCTGGAAAAGAACATCAAGGACCTGCTGCGTGAAACGGACAAGATTCTGCCGGAGGGATCGAGTGAAACGGTAGTCGAACAGACCAGTGCCCAGACAGCCTCCGGCGCCGCAGCTTTGCCCCAGGGTGGCGGCCAGCGTGCAGCTCAGGCGGTCGCCAACGCCCTGCAGAGCAATCCGAGCCCTAACTCGACCAGCCAGGTAGTTGGCAATTCGGTCGTTCGTCGCAATACCTTCCGCGAGGCGGCTTCGGTGATCATCAACGCCGAGAGTGGCGTCATCACCGTCCGCGCCACCCAGCGCCAGCATGACCGGATCCAGGAATTCATCGACCGGGTGATCAACTCCGCCCGCCGGCAGGTGCTGATCGAGGCAACCATCGTCGAGGTCACCCTGAACGATGGATACCAGCAGGGGATCAACTGGACCCAGCTGGCCAGTGGCGGCACCCTGAACTTCATCGGCGACAGCCTGACCAAGAACGCCATCAACCTGAGTTACACCAAGACCAACGACCATCCCACAGCCCTGGTCACCATGCTCAACACCTTCGGCACGACCAAGGTTCTGTCCAGCCCCCGGCTCTCGGTGATGAACAACCAGACCGCCCTGTTGAAGGTGGTCGAAAACTACGTCTATTTCAGCGTCAAGGCCGATACGACCACGACGGCCAACGTCGGTACGACCACGGCCTACACGACGACACCGCAGTCGGTATCCGTCGGCCTCGTTGTCAGCGTGACCCCGCAAATCAGCGATAGCGATGCAGTGACCCTGAACGTCCGCCCGACCATCACCAGCGTCGCCCGCGAGGTGCTGGATCCGAATCCCGACCTCAGGAAGAACGACATCAGCAATCTCGTACCAGTCATCCGGACCCGCGAAATCGAGTCGGTCATGCGCGTCGCCAGCGGCAACATCGCCATCCTTGGCGGCCTGATGGAAGACAAGATCGACTACCAGACCAAGCGCGTCCCGCTGCTCGGGCAGATTCCACTCGCCGGCGAACTGGTCAACAACCGCAACAACGCCGCCCAAAAGACCGAACTGGTCATCTTCCTGCGCCCGGTCGTCATCAAGGATGCCAGCCTGGATGGCGATTACGCGGGAATGCGCGGCTTCCTGCCTGGCGAATCCTTCTTCGCCCAGCCCAATGAAGCCCAGCCGTTCAACGTTGCCCCGAGCCGCTGAGGTCAGCGCATGAGCCTGTTGATGGATGCCCTGAAGCGGGCGGAAACCGCCAAGCAAGAGAGCGGTCGGACGCAATTCAGCCAGCCAGGCGCGGTGCCGGACGACGGTCTCAGCCTGGAACCCATCCCGGGCGAAACCTCGCGGACCAACGCCAATCCGCTGCCGGATCTCGCCTCGCATCTCGACGCGGTCGATGCCGACTTGGCTAGCGCAGCCCTTCCGGCTGCGCGGCCCGCCAATGTACCGAACCGCCCTCCCCCTCCGCCGGCCACGGCACCCAGCGAACCACGCGAGGCCGTGCGCAACGCTTTCGCGGCGAAACTGACCAGCCAGCCGCCGTCGCGCCTGCCGCTATGGCTGGCACTGGGGACGCTTGGCCTGGCCGGCCTCGGCATCGGCGGCTATGTCTGGTACCAGATGAGCGCGATGAACCGTGGCACGCTGGCTGCCGGTTCGCAGCCCGCGGCAGCCAGGCAAACACCGCCGCCTTCGCCGGCGGTGCCGGCCGTACCGATTACGCCGCCTGCGGTTTTTGCCCCGTCCGGGCAGCCGACCGTAGCATTTGCCCCGGCGCCGACCGAAACGCCGCTTTTTGCGCCGCGCCGCGATAGCCGTCCGGCGCCGCCGCCAAGCGACGACGAAGTGCAGTCCAACCAGCCGATTCGTCTCGTTCGCACCCGCCCGGAACTCGATGCCCATCTCGTCCGTGGCCATGCCACACTGGAGCGCGGCGAAATGGAAGCGGCGCGCCGCGAGTTCGAGCAGGTCCTGCAACGCGACCCGAACAGCACCGACGCCTTGCTCGCCCTGGCCGCCATCGCCCAGCGCCAGGGCCGCACGGGCGACGCCGATGGTTTGCGTCAGCGGGCGCTGATCGCCAACCCGAGCGACGCTGCAGCGCAGGCCGCGACGCTGAGCGGTACGGCCGCCGAAGCCGACCCGCAAACGGCCGAAAGCCGCCTGAAGACACTGCTCTCGTCACAACCCGAATCGGCCGCACTCAACTTCGCGCTGGGCAACCTGTATTCCCGCCAGAGTCGCTGGGCAGAAGCGCAGCAGATCTATTTCAACGCCGTTGCTGCCGACGGCGACAACCCGGACTATCTGTTCAACCTCGCGGTCAGTCTCGACCACCTGCGCCAGCCGCGCCTGGCCGCCCAGCATTATCGGCTTGCCCTCGATGCCTCGGGCAAGCGCCCGGCCGGCTTCGACCGCGACAAGGCGCAGAAGCGCCTGAGCGAACTGCAAGCCGAGTCGCTGCGCTGATCACGCCATGAGTACATCTGCCCTCCAGCGCCGCCCTCTCGGGCAAATCCTGATCTCCGAAGGCATCCTTTCGGAAGATCAGTTGCGCATTGCGCTGCTCGAGCAGATGAAGCAGAACCAGCCGATCGGCAAGTTGCTGGTCTCGCTGGGTTTCGTGACCGAGGCCACACTGCGCCACGCGCTGTCGGAAAACCTCGGCAAGCAGAGCATCGATCTCTCGCACGCTGTCATTGACCCACAGGCCGTGAAGCTGGTGCCGCGCGATCTGGCCAAGCGCCACCATCTGCTGCCGCTCGACTACGACCGCCAGAACAACCGGCTGGCGCTGGCCATTTCCGACATCAACGACATCGTCGGACTCGACCGCGTGCGCGCCCAGCTGCCCGAGGGCACCGAGATCGAAACCCTGCTCGCCGGCGAATCGGAAATCGACCACGCCATCGACCAGTATTACGGCCACGAACTGTCGATCGACGGCATTCTGCACGAAATTGAAACGGGCGAAATCGACTGGCACAGTCTATCGACCACCGACGACGAATACAGCCAGCCGGTCGTCCGCCTGATCGATTCGATCCTGACCGACGCCGTCAAGCGCGAGGCCTCGGACATCCACTTCGAGCCGGAAGCCAATTTCCTGCGCATCCGCTACCGGATCGACGGCATGCTGCGCCAGATCCGCGCCCTGCATAAATCGTACTGGCCGGCGATGACCGTGCGCATCAAGGTGCTGGCCGGAATGAACATCGCCGAGATGCGCGCCCCGCAGGATGGCCGCATCGGCCTGACCGTCTCCGGCCGGCCGATCGATTTCCGCGTCGCCAGCCAGCCGACCATCCACGGCGAAAACATCGTGCTGCGCATTCTCGACCGGCAAAAAGGCATCGTGCCGCTGGAGCAGCTTGGCCTGGCCGAGGAACACCTGCACCAGCTGAAGCTGATGATTTCCCGACCAGAAGGCATCATTCTGGTTACCGGCCCGACCGGCAGCGGCAAGACGACGACGCTTTACTCGGTGTTGAACCACATCAACGCCGAGGGCATCCACATCATGACCCTCGAAGACCCGGTCGAATACCCGATGGCCATGGTCCGCCAGACTTCGGTTTCGGAAACCGCCAAGCTCGATTTCGCCAACGGCATCCGTTCGATGATGCGCCAGGACCCGGACGTCATTCTGGTCGGCGAGGTACGCGATGCCGAGACGGCCGAAATGGCCTTCCGCGCGGCAATGACCGGCCATCAGGTGTACACCACCCTGCACACCAACTCGGCCATCGGCGCCGTGCCACGCCTGCTCGACATTGGCGTGCTGCCCGACATCCTGGCAGGCAACATCATCGGCATCGTCGCCCAGCGCCTGATCCGTCGCCTGTGCGAACACTGCAAGACACCCTACCATGCCGAGGCGCACGAAATCCGCCTGCTCGGGTCACTCGGCGAAGGGCCACGCCCGGTGCTGTTCCGCGCTACCGGCTGCGAACTGTGCGACTTCCAGGGTTATCGCGGCCGCATCGCGATCATGGAATTGCTGCGCATCGACGCCGGCATCGATGAACTGATCGCCCGCCGCGCGACCACCCACGAAATCCGCGCCCGCGCCGTGCTGCAGGGCTTCACGACGCTGGCCGACGACGGCATGCACCGCGTGCTCAACGGCACCACCTCGCTCGAGGAACTGGCCCGCGTCGTCGACCTGACCGACCGGATGTAGCCATGCTTTTCGACTACAAGGCGGTCAGCGTGGAGGGACGAATGGCCTACGGGCGCCTCGATGCGATCAATCTGGTCGACCTCGAGATGCGCCTCAAGCGGATGAACCTCGACCTGGTCAACGGCACGCCAATCCACCATCGTTCGCTATTCGGCGGGCAGAAGGTGCCGCGTCCGGAACTGATCAATTTCTGCTTCCACCTCGAACACCTGACCCGGGCCGGCGTGCCCATCCTCGAAGGGCTGACCGACCTGCGCGACTCGGTCGAGCACCCACGCTTCCGCGAAGTGATGGCCGGGCTGATCGAGAGCATCGAGGGCGGCCAGACGCTGTCGCAAGGCATGGCCACCCACCCTGACATCTTCAGCCAGGTGTTCTGCAATCTGGTCCGCGCCGGCGAAGCGAGCGGCCAGTTGCCCGACGTGCTGGCCAGCCTGACCGAGTCGCTGAAGTGGGAAGACGAACTGGCGACGCATACCAAGAAACTGCTGATGTACCCGGCCTTCGTTGCTACGGTCGTGCTCTCGGCGACCGCTTTTCTGATGGTCTACATGGTCCCGCAGCTCAAGCTCTTCGTTAAGAACATGGGCCACGCGCTGCCGATGCATACCCAGGTGCTGTTCTTCGTCTCCGACCTGCTGGTCAATTACTGGGCCGTCTTCCTGCTCCTGCCGATCATCGCCCTCGTCGCCGGGCAGGCGATCCTGCGCAGCGACCCGCTGGCCCGCACCCGCCTCGACGGCTTCAAGCTGCGTCTGCCGGTCGTCGGCCCCATCCTCAAGAAGATCATCCTCTCCCGCTTCGCCAACACCTTCGCCATGCTCTACGCGTCAGGCATCCCGGTCCTGGAGTCGATCCGCACGACGCAGCAGATTGTCGGCAACCGGGTCGTCCAGAAGGCGCTGGAGCGGGTCGAGCAGTCGATCCGCGAAGGCCAGAATGTGGCCAACGCCTTCCGCGATGTCGGCATGTTCCCACCGCTCGTCGTTCGGATGCTGCGCATCGGCGAAAGTACCGGTGGCCTCGACAAGGCGCTGCTCAACGTCAGCTACTTCTACAATCGCGACGTCAAGGAATCGGTCGGCAAGGCCCAGGCGCTGATCGAGCCGATGCTCACCCTGTTCATGGGCGCCCTGCTTGGCTGGATTATGCTTTCAGTCATCGGTCCCATTTACGACGTCATCAGCAAGATCAAAACGTGAGCAGCCGACTTCTCTACCTCAATGCCCAGCGCCTCTCGGCTTTTGCCTGGCAGGGCGGCCGCTTGCTGGCGGAGGGCGTCTTCGCCAGCGACGACGACGGCCATCGGCAGTTTGCCGAGTATCTGACGGGGCACAGCGGCAGCGACTTCTCGCTGCTGGCCAACGTCGCCGAGGAAGGCCATGTCCAGGAACTGATTCCCTTCCTGCGCGGCGCCGACCGGCAGGCGCTGATCACTCGCAAGATCGGCCAGCACTTCCTCGGCACCTCGCTGGCCGCGGCCATCTCGCTCGGCTACGAGAAAACGCAGCGCAAGAATGAGCGGGTGCTGCTTTCCGCCCTGACCAACCCGGCGCATTTCGCGCCCTGGCTGCAGGCCATCGATACCGCCGAAGTCCCGCTCGCCGGCATCTACACCGTCGCCCAGCTGGGCGGCCAGTTGCTGAAAAAAATCGGCCAGAATGCCGGCCGCTGCCTGCTGCTGACGTTGCAGGACCAGTCGATCCGCGAAAGCTACCTGGTGGGCGGTCACGCCCATTTTTCGCGCATGGCGCCGCTGACCGACAGCAGCATCGGCGGCATCGCCCGCAGCTTCGCCGCCGAGGCGAGCAAGCTGCACCAGTACCTGATCGGCCAGCGCCTGATCGGCCGCGACGATGTCCTGCCGGTCTACATCGTCGCTCATCCACTGAGCATCCCGGCCATCGAAAATGCCTGCCCGCCCCAGGGCCAGCTCGACTTCACGATCATCGACAGCCATGCCGCGGCGGCCCAGCTCAAGCTGCACACGCTGCCGGAGGACAACCGCAGCGACCAGCTGTTCCTGCACTTGCTGGCCACCGCGCCACCCAGCCAGCAATTCGCCGGCGAGGCACATCGCCATCACTACCGGCTGGCCCAGATCCGCCACGGCCTGATCGCCGCCGGCCTGGTCGCCCTGCTCGGCGGCGCGCTGTTCGCCGCCAAGAACACTTTCGACGCCCACGCCCTGCGCGAGGAAGCCGTTCGCCTGAAGGCCGAGGAGACCGACCTCGCCCGGCGCTACCAGGAAATCTCGGCCACCTTCCCACAACTGGGCGTCGACAATGACACCCTGCGCCGCCTGACCGGCCGCTACGGCGAACTGCTGCGCCAGCAACGCCAGCCCGGCCCGGCCTACGCCCAGGTCAGCAGGGTACTCGACCGCATGCCGGCCATCGTGCTCGAAGGCATCGACTGGAAAAATGGCCAAAATATGCCATCGACCGTAGCATTTGCTGCCGACAACCCCGAAATCACCACTGTCCGCGCCTCGGTGCGCCTCGAACGCGCCGACACCCGGCAAACCCTCGCCGTCTTCGAGCAATTCGTCGATGCGCTGAAAGCCGAGCCGGGCGTCACCGTCAAGGTGCTGCAACGCCCCTTCGACGTCGAATCCGGTACGGCGCTGCGCGGTGGCGACGGCATCGACGAAGCGGCGCCGCCCCGGCCGTTTGCCGTCGAAATCGTCCGGAGCAGCTCGCCATGACGCTGAACCGCCGCGACCTTCGCAAGCTCGCCCTGCCGCTGGCCGCCATGCTGGCGCTGCTGCTCGTTGCCGGGCTGCTCGCCTGGAATACACAGTCCGATGCCACCCTGGCCGAACGGGAACGTAACGCAGCCATTGCCGCGCACAACCAGATCGACCAGCGCCTGCGCCAGGTGCGCAACGAAGAGCAGGAAATCAAGGAGCGCGCCCACCTTCTCCAGCGCCTGCAAAGCGCCGGGATCGCCGGCGAAGAGCACCGCCTAGACTGGATGGAACTGCTCCGCGACACCCAGCGTGACCTGCGCCTGCCCGGCATGAAATACGAGTTCGGCGCCCAGACCACCCTCGATGGCGGCAAGCTCGCCCCAGATGGCTGGTACGCCAGCCCGCTGCGCATCCAGTTCCGCCTGCTGCATGAAGGCGACCTGCTCAACTTCCTCGCCCGCATCCAGAAAAACGCCAGCGCGCTGGTTCTCGTCCGCGCCTGCAAACTTGGCCCCCTGCCGGGCCAGCCTGACGCCCGGGCCGCCATGGCGCAACTGGGCGCCGAATGCGAGATGCAGTGGCTGACCGTCCGCCGCCCGCCGGGCAAGGGCTGACCATGCAGCGCCTGACCATCGCCTTGCTGCTCGCCCTGGCCACAGCCCCCAGCCTGGCCGACCCGGCCCCGCTCGGCCGCCTGTTCTTCGACGCCGAACAACGCGCCCGGCTCGACCTCCAGCGCCAGCGCAACCCCGGTTTCCTGCCCAACGCCGAAGACGAGGCCAGCATCACCATCAACGGCGAAGTGCGCAGCAGCAACGGCCGGCGCACCCGCTGGATCAACGGCGAAGTCAATTGGGAAGGCAGCGCGCCCGCCGCCCCGGTCCCGGTCGGCGACACCTTCAACCCGGCCACCGGCGAGCGCGAAAGCCTGCTCCGTGACGGCCGCATCCAGATCAAGCGCGGCACCCCGGCAAGATGAAATGCCCCGCCCGACCGTCGGCGCAGCGTGGCGTCGCCCTGTGGCTGTTGCTGATTCTCGTCGCCATGGCCGGCGGCTATGCCTTCTACCGCAGCGCCAACAGCCAGTTCACGCAAAGCGGGCAGGACAGCAAGCTGGCCATTGCCCTGGCCCAGGCCAAGGAAGCGGTGATCGCCTACGCGGTCATGGACGACAAGCGCCCGGGACGTATCCTCTGCCCCGATCTGCTCGGCAACGGCGAAACGCCCTTGCTCAACGGTCCCGAGTGCGACGCCTACGTCGGCGGTTTGCCGTACAAGACGCTGGACGTCCGTGATTTCCAGGACGACCATGGAACGCCCCTTCGCCTCGCCGTCCATAGCCTGTTCGGCGGCCGCGACCGGGCGATCAACAGCGACACCACAACCACGATGCGGGTCATCGCCGCCGACGGCTCGGTCAACGACGACGTGGTCGCTCTGGTGATCGCCACCCGCGGCGCGCTCGATCCGGCCAACAGCGACGGCGACAACAACTTCCAGGTCGGCAAGTCACCCGTCGACGGCGACAACGACCTGATCGCGGTGATCACCCGCCAGGAACTGATGGCCGCCGTCGAAAAGCGCGTCGCCAACGAACTGCGCGCCTGCCTGGAACAACACAGCGCCCAGAACCCGCTGCACACGTATCCGTGGCCCGCGTCGCTGGCCAATGTCGTGCGTACCGAAATCACCTACACCGATCTTTCCAAGGGCAGCGCGATCTCAAACAAGGGCACCCCCCAAAGCCTGTTCGGCATGGTCCCCGACACGCAGGCCGGAAATCCAGAACAAGCGCTCAAGGACTCGATTGCCCTGCTCAAAATTACCAAAAACAGCCTGAATATTGCCTCGACCGTAGCAGACAAGCAGAATTTCTCGAAGCAACTCCAGGAACAGGTCGCTTACGCCCTTGCGCTTTACGACCAGCTCTTTCTCGCCGCCGTCGAACTGGACAGCCGGGCACGTGCGGCGCTCAATGCCTATTCAACACTCGACACCACCATCGCTGCCGCGACGAAGAGCAAGGCGACCTACACCGCCCAATCGTCAAGTCTGCCCGCCGCCATCGAGGCCGCACAGCCCAGCCTTCAGGCATTCAGCGTTGCGCTGACCCATACCGGGATCGACCTCTTCCATCGCGAACTCCAGCTTCGGAATCAGGACCTTCTGGTCAGGATCAATGCCGTTGCCACCAACCCGAATTCAGCGAATTTCAACGCTTTGATCACCCCTGTCAACAACCTGAAAAACAGCCTTTTCGAATATAGCCAGACACCGAATACGGACATCGAAAGCGCAATTTCCACCGCCTACACAGCCTCCATCGATGCGGCAGCGGCGGTCAACAAGGCAAGGAAGAACCTCAACGAAGTCACCGCCGACGAAGCACAGTCAGCCGCCATGGCTCTCTTCGCTGCCAACCAGATGGTCGAATCAGCGATTCTTGCCAACCGCATCAACGTCAGCGGCAGCGAGGTCGGGGCCCTGGCCGCCCGCCTCACGGTAGCGCTGACCGGCTACACCGGAAACACCGGACTTCCGACGCTGGTCGCGGCACTCGAAGCTGCCCGGACGCTGGTCAGCAGTCTGGCAACAGCCTCGTCCAGCCTCAATACCGCCCGCGCAACCTCCCTGTCCACACTCGATGCCGCCTTGAGCGCCACGCAAACCGGCAACGACCAGGAGCAAATCCGGACCAGTTCGGAAGTCAGTGCCACCCAGCTAGGCACATTGGGCGTTGCCCTGACCAACAACGGCGACAACGTAGCGTTGGAAACCCTGAAATCCGTGGCCGCCACCCTTGATGCCGCAAAATCAAATATTCCCTCCAAGGTCACCGACGGGCGTGCCTTGCGCGCCCCGGCCCAGACTGTCGTCTATTGGAGCGGGATAGCGATCAGTCACGCGCCCGATTTGGCGAGACTCGCACGCCGGGGCATCGTCGGCGGGAATATCGCCATCGCCGACAACGAAAGCTCGGCCTACAGCACCGCCGTAAAGCTGCTGGACGGGCTGGCTGGCAAGGACGGGACTCTTGCTTTACTCGACAAAGCTGCCAACGACGCCAATGCCGATGCCCTCAATACAGCCAACGAAGCCTTGGACAAAACGCGTGCCTTGCTGGATACCCTGATTTCAGCCGCCGAAAACATCGACGCCATCCTGCCGACCAGCATGGCCCAAGGCGCCGTGCCGACAGTCTGGTACAGCGCCGCCTGCAGTTTCCTCCGTCCGAACACCAGTGAAGGCACATGGTGGACCTCGAATGCCTGGAAAACCCTCGCCTTCTATCAAATCAGCAGTTCAAACAATACCGCCCCGGGCACACTGACCGTCAATGGCACCGGCAGTTACCGCGTCGTCGCGCTGGCGGCCGGTCGCGCCCTGAGCGGGCAAAACCGGAACACGCTTTCGGTCGAAAACTTTCTTGAAGACGCGAACATCGGCGTCAAAGAAGACGAGAAAGGCGCGCCGATAAAAACACGTGACGGTGACGCTAAAGCCCCCCTCAATAGCTTTACGGCAAAGCCACCTTCGGCTACCTTCAACGATCGACTTTCCTACTGAAGCCCCGATGAAGCATCGCCGCCCCGCTCCGCAACACGGTTTTTCCCTTGTCGAACTGACCGTGGTGCTGGTCATCGTCGCGCTGCTCTCCGGCGGCTTGATGTTCGGCCTGAGCGCCCAGCGTGAGGCCGCCGCGCTCCAGGATGCCCGCCGCCAGCTTGATACGGTCAAGGAAGCCATGCTCGGCTTCGCCATGACCAACGGTCGCCTGCCCTGCCCTGCCAATCCTACCGTGGCAAACTCGGGCGCGCATGCTGGCGAAGAGGACAGGGACAAGGCCAACCCGAATGCTTCCTGCAACAGAGAGTACGGAGTACTTCCCTGGGTAGACCTAGGCATATCCGAAACCGACCCCTGGGGCAATCGCCTGACCTACTTCGGCAGCAACCGCTTCACTGGCGCGCTGACCGGTGGCGCCCAGGCCAGCTTCACGATGAGCACTGGCGTCCCGCCGGACAATGCCGGCCTGGCCGACATCCGCAATCTGGCGGGCAATACGGTCGCCATCGAGACAGGCGCCGTCGTGGTCAGCCACGGTGCTAACGGCAACGGTGCCTTCCGCCCTGACGGCAGCAAGATTGCCGACGGCATCGGTGGAGAGCTGGAAAACAGCAACGCGACGCAGATCTTCATCGCCGACACCCCGACGCCGGGCTTCGATGATCAACTGGTCTGGATCAGCCCCCACCTGCTCAAATCCCGCCTCGTCGCCGTCGGCAAGCTACCCTGAAGCCTGTTAGCCCCGCGGCATATTGACCGCGACCTGTCGTACTGCCACACTGAGCAAGAACCCCCATGCTCATACCCCCCACCTTGACCCGGCAATCTTTCCTCGACTCCCTTCGTACCGGCGGTATTCGCCCGGACGACGACGCCGAGACACGCCTGCGAAAATCCCTGTTGGTCTTCGCTACAGGCCTGTTCTGTGCCGGATCGATGCTCTGGCTCTTTCTCTACGGCCAGATGGGGCCACAGTTTTCGGCCAATGCCCCGTTCATCTTCCAGTTGCTGCTCGTCGGCAACCTGCTCTATTTCTTCCGCAGCGGCAATTTCGACTGGTTCCGCCTGACCCAGCTGGCGCTCTTCCTGTTCGCCCCATTCGCCGTCCAGTGGAGCATCGGCAACTTCATCACGGCCAGCGGCGCCAGCCTGTGGGGACTGCTTGCCCCCATCGGCGCCGTGCTTTTCTGCGGCACACGCGAGTCGATCGCCTGGTTCTTCGCCTACATCTTCCTGACCGCCCTGTCCGGATTCTTCGACTTCTACCTGGCCGACAGCGCGCTAGCCAGTTCGCACAAGGTCTCCACGCAAACCAGCGTCTTCTTCTTCGCCCTCAACTTCGCTGCCATTTCGAGCATCGTCTATCTGCTGCTGCGCTACGCGGTGATCGAGAAAGCCAAACTGCAGGCCAGCCTGGAAGAAACCCACCGCCTGCTGCAGGTGGAACAGGGGCGTTCGGAGCGGCTGCTGCTCAACATCCTGCCCGGCCCCATCGCCGAACGTCTGAAGCACGACAGCCAGGCCATCGCCGACGGCTTTGCCGACGTGACAGTGATGTTCGTCGATATCGTCAATTTCACCCGGGTAGCCGAAGGCCTGACACCGCAGCAGGTGTTTGCCATGCTCAACCGGATATTTTCCTCGTTCGACGAACTGGCCGAGCAGTACGGCATGGAAAAGATCAAGACCATCGGCGATGCCTACATGGTGGCCGGCGGCCTGAACAACGAGCAGAACAACTACACCCGCTCCATCGCCGAACTCGCCATCGCGATGCGTGACCTGTTGCATACGGACTTCACGGTCAACGAAATGCGCCTCGACGTCCGCATCGGCATCGGCACCGGCCCGGTGGTGGCAGGCGTCGTCGGCAAGAAGAAATTCATCTACGACCTTTGGGGCGACACCGTGAATCTGGCCAGCCGGATCACCAGCGAGGGCACGCCGGGGATGATTCAGGTCGATGCAACCACCCACCAGCGACTGGCTGCCGATTTCTCCTTCGCGGAACCTCAGTCGATCTACCTGAAAGGCAAGGGCAATACCGTGGTCTATCGACTCGGCGAGTCCCGGGCCCCGGCCATTACTGATGCGGCGACAGCCTGAACGTCACTCGCCCCAATCGGTTCTCCGCCAGACTCAGCTGATACCCCTGGCTCTCCGCTTGGCGGGCCGCCTGATAGAGGCCAATCCCGAGTCCGTCGTCGGAACTGACCGGCTCGTTCATCAAGGCAGTGGCCAAATCGTTCGCAATGGCGCTGCCGCTGTCGGATACACTCAGTTCGCCTGCGAAGAAAGCCACCGAAATGATCAACCCGGGTTCGCGCAAGCGTTTCGCTAAAGCGTTTTGCAGCAGATTTTCTGCCACGCTGTCGAACAAACCAGCCGGCAAGGTGCCCCCCGGCTCGGCGCTCCCCTGCCAAGCGACCGGCACATGCGCATAGCGCTCCCTCAACCGTCCCCACCAGCTTTCGGCATCGAGCTGCGCCACATCCTCGATCTGCGGCGACTGGAGCTTGGCCAGCGTCGCCTTCAGGCGATCAGCGATCTGCGGCAACTGCCGGTTCAACAGGGCTGACACCTGGGCCGGCTCGCCCGGTTGGGAAGCGGCGTAACAAAGGGCTTGCAGCGACTGCAAAAGATTCTTCACATCGTGCGTTACCCGCGCGCCGGTTTCATGGATGGCCTGTACGTAGCCCATGCGCTGTAATTCCTCGCTCTGGCGCTTGACCAGATAGAACTCGATAGCCAGGCGCAACAGCCACTCGACATGCCAGCGCATGGCCGGCGAAGGGGCATGGCGAAAATGGACGGACAGCGCCAGTTCATTGGCCATGGAGGTATGACGATGCTCCGCAGGCTCGCCGATCTGGGCAGCCTTGTCGCCAGCCTGCCAGGACACACCGACGACCCAGGGCATCGCCCCCAGGCGCGCCATGACTGCTGCCAAAAAGTTCGCCGGATCGGTATGCCGCTCGCTCTCCTCCGAGATCTGCACCAGCCACTGCTCGATCGGCATGCCCAGAGAAAGCAGGTAGCGCGAAAGCGCCGACCCGACGCCGGAAAACCCGCCTCTCGGATTCCACGCCCAAGCTACCAGCAACAAGGCGCCGGCCACCGCCATCGAGGTCTTGAACAATGATTCGACATACCCCGCGTTGCCAACCAGCACGTAGGCCAGCGCGCCCAGCACGAAAACCGCCATGACCAGAAAAACCAGCATGCCGTAAAACAGGTCGAAAGCCTCGCCAGAACGCCGCCGTCTGGCGTGTGCGGGAAAGAGCAGCAGTAGCGGCAACGCGAACGGCATGAAGTAAGCCACCGCCTGGCGCAGATCCCTGTCGATCATGACAGCCGCGGAAATCTCCGGCACCACGCCGAGCACCGTCATGGCCAGCAGGTAACCGAAGGCCAGCAAGTAAGCCGAGCGCTCGACCCGATTTTCTGTCCACAGTACCCGCCCGCCGATGGAGGCGGCCAGCGCGCCGCACCAGATCAATAACAGCCAGGGGCCAAGAAGCAGCGTCGAGGCCAGCACCGCGCCGAGGAGTATCGCCCCCTGGCGCGGAGTAATCCGCCGCTCACCGGCAACGAAGGGCTGCCAGATCAGGAACAACCCCAAGGCGACCACCCAAAGCAAGCGAACCGCCGGAATCTGCCAGCCGCCGAAAGCCAGGGCATGCAGCATCAACAAGTGCCCTGCGAGCAGATAATGCGGCCAGCCGGCCAGCCGAATTGCCATTTTCCCGGAAAGCCCGGTGTTCATATATCAGACACCCTGTCCATATTTCGACACTTGAGGCCCGCTTGCACCCCATCAACTATCAAATCTATGCCTAAATGCATAGGCACGATATTTGCAGACGCTTATTTAGAACCATTTTTTCGGAGCATGCCATGAAAAGCCATCAAAAAGGCTTCACCCTCGTCGAAATCGCCATCGTTCTGGTCATCATTGGCCTGTTGCTGGGCGGCGTATTGAAGGGTCAGGAATTGATCAACAGCGCCAAGGTGAAGAACCTGGCCAACGATTTCCGGTCAGTCCCAACTTTTGTCTATGCCTACCAGGACAAATTCCGTGCTCTCCCTGGCGACGATCGCGCTGCTCAAGCCCACGTCAACGGAACAGCCAATGGCGACGGCAGCGGTCGCATCGACGGCGACTGGAATGCCGAGCCTGCTGCCGGCGGTGGTGGCGGCGGAGCGGCATGCGGTACCGAGTCCTGCAACTTCTGGGATCACGTTCGTCGTGCCAATCTGGCCACCGGCACACTGACGCCTGGAGCAGAATTCTTCCCGCGGAACTCGGAAGGTGGGCTGGTCGGCATTACCGGCGTAACACCGATCGCCGGCTGGACTGGAAACTTCTATGTCTGTTCGACCAACATCCAAGGTCGCTTCGTCCGTCAGCTGGATATCACGATGGATGACGGCAACACCACGACGGGCAATCTGCGGATCATTTGCCAAGGGGTCTGCGCCACGGCGGCCAGTCCGCTTCCTGGCAACCTGACCACTGCTGAAGACAGCAACTTGTATACGGTCTGTTCGTCCAGCTGATACTTCAATGACGCTCTCCAAGCCCGCCTCGGCGGGCTTTTTCATTTCTGGAGCAGGCGCTCCTCGGCAGCCATCAACGCTTCCGGCACACCGAGAACGACAATCACGTCGCCCTCTTCGAGCATCGTTTCCGGCGCCGGCTCCAAGGCCCGGATGCCGCGCCGGCGGATGGCGCTGACTTCGCAACCCAGTTCGTCAAGATTCAAAGCATCAAGCGTCCGCCCGATCCCTGCTGCCCCCCGGGCCAGCAGGACCGAGTGCAGACGCGGCTGGTGCTCGTCGTCCTCGTCGTGGTCACGGTCGCTCATGCCACGATAGAAGCCGCGCAACAGGCTATAGCGCTGCGAGCGGGTCTGCCGGATGCGTTTGAGAACGCGATTGATTGGCACGCCGACCAGAACCAGCGCGTGCGAAGCGAGCATCAGGCTGGCTTCCAGCACCTCCGGCACCACTTCGGCCGCGCCGGCACGCGACAGGCGTTCCATGTCGCGCTCGTCGGCGGTGCGCACGACGACCGGCAGATCCGGTCGCAGTTCCTGGACGTGATGCAGAACCCGCTCGGCCAACTGGGTATCGCTGAAAGTGACGATCACCACACTGGCCCGCATCAGGCCGGCGGCGATCAGCGCCTCCTTGCGTCCGACATCGCCGTAGACGACATTTTCCCCGCCGGCCGCAGCCTCATGCACGCGGTCGGGATCGAGGTCGAGGGCCACGTAGTTGATGTCTTCCTGAGCCAGGAATCGCGCCAGATACTGCCCGTTTCGGCCGAAGCCACAGAGAATGGCGTGTTTTTCTGCGCCCATCGACTGGGCGGCGATCCGCGTCAGTTGCATGGATCGCATCAACCACTCGCTGGCCACGAAGCGGACGACGATGCGCTCGCTGTACTGGATGATGAACGGCGCAAGCAGCATCGACAACACCAGCACGGTCAGCGCGACCTGCTGCACATCTTTCGGCAGGCGGACTATTTCGCCGAGCAGGACGAAGCCGAATTCGCCACCGGCGCATAGCCACAAGGCTGAGCGGATGGCATTGCCGGGCGACGCCCCCAGCCGCCACGACAACAGGCCAACGACCAGCGACTTGATCAGCAACAGGGCGAGCAGGCCAAGGAGGACCTGCCACCACAGGCCGACCAGGATGTGCAGATCGAGCTTGACGCCGATGGTGACGAAGAACAGGCCCATCAGCACATCGCGGAAGGGCTTGATGTCTTCCTCCACCTGCAACTTGTACTCGGTTTCCGAAATCAGCATGCCGGCGACGAAAGCGCCCAGCGCCAGCGACAGCCCGGCCAGTTCGGTGATCGTGGCCAGGCTGAGGGTGATCAGCAACACATTGAGGACGAACACTTCGGACGATTTTGCCCTGGCCACAAAATGGAACCACTTGCGCATCAGGCGTTGCCCGAACACAAGAATCACCGCCAGGACCACCACCGCCTTGAGCAACGCGATACCGAGCAGCATGGCTAGTTGCTCAGGCGGCTGGGTCAGCGACGGGATGATGATCAGCAAGGGAACGACCGCCAGATCCTGGAACAGCAGCACGCCCATGATTTCGCGGCCGTGCGCCGCATCGAGCTGCAAGCGCTCGGCAAGCAACTTGGTCAGGACCGCCGTAGACGACATGGCGAACACACCGCCGAGGGCAATGCCGATCTGCCAGCCGACGCCGAAAAGCTTGGTCAAAACGGCGATCAGAAACAGGGTAATGACCACCTGCAACATTCCCAGGCCGAAGACGATGCGCTTCATTGCGTACAGCTTGGGCAGCGAGAACTCCAGGCCGATCGAGAACATCAGGAAGACGACGCCGAATTCGGCCAGGTATTCGGCCCGGTGCATGTCGCTCATCAGGTTCAAGGCATGCGGGCCAATGACGCTACCGACGAAAAGGTAACCGAGGACCGGCGGCAGATTGAAGCGACGACAGATGACCACGGCCAGGACCGAGGCACCAAGCAGCAGAAGGACGAGAGAGAGTGCGCTCAAGGGCCGTTTTCGCGATTCAGGTATACTTCGGCCATCATAACCGCAGCCAGCCCATGAACCCAAGCCCCATCCCCCACCGCTTTTCGCCGGAACGCGCTCTGGAACTGGGTCGCCAGACCCTGAGCATCGAGGCTGCCGCAGTCGACGCACTGAAGAGCAGGATCGACGGCGACTTCGCCGCTGCGGTCGAACTGATCCTCAACTGCCACGGCCGTCTGATCGTCAGCGGCATGGGCAAGTCCGGCCATATCGCCCGCAAGATCGCGGCGACCATGGCGAGCACCGGCACCCCGGCCTATTTTGTCCATCCGGCCGAGGCCAGCCACGGCGATCTCGGCATGATCACCCGCAACGACATCCTGCTCGCCCTCTCCAATTCCGGCGAATCGGAAGAACTGCTGCGTATCGTCCCGGCCGTCAAACGCCAGGGCGCCCGGGTCATCGCAATGACCGGCGTACCGACGTCGACGCTGGCCCGCGAAGCCGACGTGCACCTCGACGCCGGCGTTGCCCAGGAAGCCTGCCCGCACAATCTTGCGCCGACGGCCAGCACCACTGCGGCACTGGCGCTGGGCGACGCGCTGGCCGTCGCACTGCTTGATGCGCGCGGCTTCGGGCCGGAAGATTTCGCCCGATCGCACCCCGGCGGTTCGCTCGGTCGCCGACTGCTGACCCACGTCCGCGACGTCATGCGCGCCGGCGACAAGGTTCCGGCCGTGACACCCAACACCGGCATCACTGACGCCATCGTCGCCATGTCGCGCGGCGGCCTCGGTCTGGTGGCGATTACCAACCCGGCCAATGCGGTCATCGGCATCTTCACCGACGGCGACCTGCGCCGCGCCTTCGAAAAACGCATCGACCTGCAGCAGGGCGACATCGCTTCGGTCATGCACCCGGCGCCGCAAACCATCGGTCCCGATCGCCTGGCCGTCGAGGCCGTCGAAATGATGGAACGCCTGCGCATCAACGGGCTACTCGTCGTCGATGCAGACAATCAACTGATCGGGGCGCTGAACATGCACGATCTCTTCAACGCCAAGGTCATCTGATGGACGCCAAAGCCCGCGCCGCCCGCATCAAGCTCGTCGCTTTCGACATCGACGGCGTGATGACCGATGGCGGCCTGCACTATACCGACGACGGTCACGAACTGAAAACCTTCAATGTCCAGGACGGACTCGGCATCGTTCTGATGAAATGCGCCGGCATCGAAGTAGCGATCATCACCGGGCGCAATTCCGGCGTCGTCGCCTGCCGGGCGGCCGACCTCGGCGTTTCCCACGTTTATCAGGGCGTCGGCGACAAGCACTCGGTCGCCGCCAGACTGCTCGAACAACTCGGCCTGGACTGGTCCGAGCTTGCCTTCATGGGCGACGATCTGATCGACCTGCGTGCGATGGGCGCCTGCGGGTTGGCCATCGCGCCGGCCAATGCCCGCACGATCGTCAAGGAGCGCGCCCACGCCATTACCGAGGCCGCCGGCGGACAGGGTGCCGTGCGCGAGGCCATCGAGTTCATTCTCGCCGCCCAGGGCAAGCTGGACGCCGCATTCGCGCCTTACCTCGAAGCGCCATGAAGCACTGGCCCAGCCAACTCTTTCCCATCGTCATCCTGGCCTTGCTGGCCGGGCTGACCTTCTGGCTGCAAAGCCGGGTTGCCGCCGACATCACAATACACGACGGCAAACTCCGCCACGATCCCGACGCCATCGCCGAAAATTTCGTGGCCCGCCGTTTCGACCAGACCGGCCAGCTCAAGTACCGCCTCACGGCCCCCTACCTGGTCCACTATCCCGACGACGATACGTCGGAAATAACCTCGCCGACCCTGACCAGCTACCGGCCAAAAACGCCGCCCGTCACGGTTACCGCCGACCGCGCCAAGCTCACGGCCGGCGGTGAAATCGCCTACTTGCGCGACAACGTCCGGCTGTCCCGCGCCGCCACCGAGACCCGTCCCGAACTGGTCGCCCGCAGCCCCGATCTGACTGTGCACACGGAAGCCGGCACCGCCCATACCGACAGCAAGGTCGAGATTACCCAGGGGCCGTCGTGGATCACCGGCGTCGGTGCCCACATCGACAACAACGCTTCCACCTTCGTTCTGCAATCGCAGGTCAAAGGCCAATACATCCGACCCAGAGCCACGCCATGAACCTTCGACTTGCCACGCTCACCCTCTGCCTGCTCGCAGCGCTCCCCGCCCACGCTGAACGAGCCGACCGGAACAAGCCGATGTTGCTGGAAGCCAACCGCGTCTCGATCGACGACGCGAAAAAGGTCCAGATCCTTGAAGGCGATGTCGTGATCAGCAAGGGCACGATGGTCCTCAAGGCCGACCGCATCATCGTCACCGAGGACAAGTATGGCTTCCAGAAGGGCACCGCCTTCGCCGGCAAGAACGGCCTCGCCCGCTTCCGCCAGAAGCTCGAGGGCAAGGAGCAATACATCGAAGGCGAAGCCGAGCGCATCGAATACAACACCAGCAATGAAGTAGCCGAACTGTTCCACCGCGCCTGGGTCAAGAGCGGCGACGACGAAGTCAGGGGCGACTACATCTGGTACGACGCCGTCAGTGAAAAATACCTCGTCACGGCGGGCGAAACCCGCAACGCGAACGCCCCAGCCCCCCGCGTTCGCGCAGTGATCCAGCCGAAAGGCAAGGACAGCGAAGCGGAACGACCGGCAACGCGCGGCGAACGACTGGAGCTCAAGGGTGCCGGCAGTTTGGCACCGCAAAATGCACAGCAATAGTGCATCGCCACGAAAACTGGCCGAACGACCGTTTTTTTCCGCTCAAAATGGAGCGGCATGCCAATGATTTTAAACGGTATATATTTTATTGTGCACCGCACAATAAATTTGTTGACAACAGGACAATCCCCCCTATAATAAAGACCATGGTGCGGTGCAACATCCTTGGATGAAAAGTGCCCCACAGAGAATTTAGACTGTTCCGCATAAACTTTGATTCTAGGAGATGATCCATGTTCAAGACCCCTGAGCAATTCGCTGCCGCCAACAAGGCCACCGTCGACTCCCTGCTGTCCCTGACCAACACCGCCCTGGCTTCCGCCGAGCGCATCGCCGCCCTGAACCTGAATACCGCCCGTTCGGTCATGGAAGATTCCGTGTCCAGCGCCAAGGCCATCATGGGTGCCAAGGACGTTCAGGAAGCTCTGTCGATCCAGGCTTCGCTGGCTCAGCCGAGCGTCGAGAAGGCCGTTGCCTACTCGCGTTCCGTTTATGAAATTTCCGCCCAGACCCAGGAAGAACTGTCCAAGATGGTTGAAGGCCAGTTCGGCGAATTCCAGAAGACCGTTGCCGGTCTGCTGGACAAGGCTGCCAAGTCTGCCCCGGCCGGTTCGGACGTTGCAGTCGCTGCCGTCAAGAGCGCCATCGCTGCCGCCAACTCCGCTTTCGACAACATGAACAAGGCTGCCAAGCAGGTTGCCGAGATCACCGAAGCCAACGTCGCTGCCGCCACCGTCAAGGCTGTCGGCGCCGCTGCCAAGGGCAAAAAGTAATCTGCCTGAAAAACCCCCGCTTCGGCGGGGGTTTGTCGTTTCATCCGCACCACCCTACATAAACTGGAGATGATGATGAGCAACCCGAATATCGAACAACTGACCGCCGCACAGAAAGCCAACGCCGAAGTCATGATGACCCTCCTGCGCACCGCCTTCGATGGCGTCGAGCGCCTGACGGCCCTCAACATGGCGGCTTCCCGCGAGTTCTTCAACAACACGGTTGCCAACGCCCAGCAACTGCTGTCCGCCAAGGACGCCAGCGCCGTCGCCAAGCTGAACACCGAACTGGCCCAGCCGAACGTCGACAAGCTGGTCGGCTACTCGCGCAGCGTCTATGACCTGGTCACCGAGATGCAGAAGGAAATCACCTCGGTCATGGAAGCCCAGTACAGCAGCTTCACCAAGAATGCCGCTTCTGCCGTCGAGAAGGCCAAGGCCTCCGCTCCGGTCGGTGGCGATGTTTTCGCCGCGACCATGCAGTCCATGCTCGGCGCCTCGACCAAGGCCTTCGACACGATGACCTCGATGGCCAAGCAACTGTCCGACATCGCCGAAGCCAACGTCCAGGCTGCGTCCAAGACGACCAAGGCTGCCGCCCCGGCCAAGAGCGCCACCGCTGCTGCTGCCAAGAAGGCCGCCAAGTAATTCGGCGCCTCCCGGCCAGCAAAATGCCCGCGAAATTCGCGGGCATTTTTACGTCTACCAGCTTTACGTCTGCCGGCTACGAATTTTGATTTTCGGCTTTTTTTCGGGCCGACCGTAGCATTTGCCCAGCCGCTGCCCGAATGGCGCTTTCACGGGCGCCAGGACCATTTGATGTCGCGCGCCTCGACCGCGACGCGGATTTCCTCCATCGCCCGGTCGACCAGTTCCGGCGCCCCTTCGACGCCGAGTTCCAGGTGCTTGCGCTCCTTGCCGACCAGTGAGGGCAGCGAGAACAGACGCAGCGTCGGGTAGGCGGCGACGATGTGTTCCATCAGGTCGAGCAGCGCACTCTCGTAGGCCGTCGGCCCGGTCAGCAGGAAGGCCTTCTCGACCGTATCCGCGACCGGCTGGAACTCGCTCTTGTAGAAGGTATCGAGCGCCCATTCAATCATCGGGTGGGCCATCTGCGGGAAGCCAGGCACAAAGTAATGGTCGTTGGCCATGAAACCGGCAATGCGGTTGAACGGGTTGGGAATCATCCGAACGCCGGCCGGAAAGGTGACCAGCAGCTTGCGCCGGTCGTCGACTTCCTCGCCGACGAAGCGGATCTTCAGTTCCTCGAAGGCCTCCGGGTGAAGTTCCAGCCCGACGCCGAGCGCTGCGGCGACGGCCTGCCGGGTATGGTCGTCCGGCGTATTGCCGATGCCGCCGCAGGAGAAGACCACGTCGCCGGCCGCCATCGTCCTCCGGAAGGTGGCGGCGAGGCGTTCGCGGTCGTCGCCCAGGTATTCGACCCAGCTCAGGCGCAGGCCGCGGATGGCGAGCAATTCGGCGATCCTGGCGAAGTGCTTGTCCTGGCGTTTTCCGGAAAGAATCTCGTCGCCGATGATGATGGCGCCAAACGTGCGACTCATACGCGTTCCCCCTCGATCGTGACCACCGCGCCGCCGCGCGAGCGGCGCAGGGCTTCCAGCCCGTAATGGACGAATGATAGCGCGGCCAGCGCCGGCACCAGCAGGCCGACGACCGGCACGTGAGCAAGCAGCGCCATGGTCAGGCCGAGCATGAACAGCGGCGTTTTCTGGCGCTGGCGAATTTCCTGCCACTCGCCGGCCGTGGCATGCATCGACAAGGCGTCGTAGGCGAAGGTCCGGCGGTTCAGCCAGCCCATCAGCAGCAACGGCATCAGCAGCGAGAAGCCGGGGATCAGCCACAGCGGGATGGTGATGATCCAGCCGACGACGAACAGCGCCGAGGCCAGCACGCTGTTGGCCGCCGCCGCGACGAAGCTGTCCTTGCCCATCGCCGCGACGTCGCGGTACTCGGTAGCCGACAGGTGCTTGAGCAGCAGCGGCATGATCACGATGGCGGCGAGCAGCGAGGCGCTCAGGTAGGCGACTGCGAAGATCGCCAGCCAGCCGCCAAGGTAGGCCAGCAGATGGGCCAGCCAGACCAGCCCCCAGCCAACCAGCAGCGTCATCGGCGGGTAGTCCATCATCTGCTGCACGACAGCGCCGAGCGCCCAGATCGCCAGCCCGATCGACAGCAGCAGCGAGAACAGGGCCGGTACCAGCACGTACAGCCAGACCTTGCCGTCCTTCAGGTTGGCCAGGGTGCGCCCCAAGGCCAGCATCACCTCACCCATGCTTGATTCCCTCCCATTGTTTTTCCAGCCGTTTGACCGAGACCGGCACCGGCGTCCGCAGTTCCTGCGCGTACAGCCCGACGCGCAACTCCTCCAGCAGCCAGCGGAACTGCTCGATCTGCGGATCGACCGTGCCCATCTTGGCCAGCTGGATCGCCCGGCGCTCGTAGTTGGTCCATAGCGGGCCATATTCGGCCATCAGCTGCGCGTCGCGGGCCGGGTTGGCCTTCAGCTTGTCGAGCCGGACGACGATCGCCTTCAGGTAGCGCGGGTAATGCTGCAGGCGCTCGAAGGGCGTGTCGACGACGAAGTTCTTGCTCATCAGCCGCTTCAACTGGGCCTCGATGTCGGCGACCACCGCCGCCTGCGCCTTGAACGCCGGCAGCTTCTTGGTCACCGCCTGCCATTCGGTCAGCACGGTACCGACCATCCGGCAGACCTCCTGCATGATCAGCCCGAGCCGCGCCTTGGCTTCGCCACAGCGCGCCTTGAACCCATCCGGCGTGGTCGGCAGCGGCTCGGTCAGGCAGGCGCGCTCGAAGGTCAGGTTGACGATCTGCCGCTTCAGTTCATCGGTCGTGCCCAGCGCCATGTACTGCATGCCCATCTGGCTCATGCCCGGTACGTTCTTGTCGAAATACTTCACCTGCTCCCGGAATTGCAGCATGAACAGCCGGGCCAAGCCCCTGCGGTGCGTCTCGGCGGCCTCCTCGGCCGAGTCGAAGACTTTCAGGCTGACCGTTTCGCCGTCATCGGTCAGGGCCGGGTAGCCGATCACCGTCTGCTTGCCGACCGGCACTTCCATCAGTTCCGGCAACTCGCCGAAGGTCCAGTCGGTCAGTTGCGTGTATTCGGACGGCGTTTCGTGCAGTTCGGCGAACTCTTCCTTGGCTTCCTTGCCCCACTCGCCGCGCAACGCAACCAGGCTGCGGTTCATGTCGAACTGGCGGCCGTGTTCGTCGATCAGCTTGTAGTTCATCGAAAAATGCGGCGGCAGCGCGTCGGGCCGGAAGGCATCCGGCGTTACCGCCCAGCCGCGGGCGTTCAGGCCGCGCGCTTCGAGGATGTAGTCGATCAGCGGCGGGATCAGCCCCTGGTTCATTTTCTTGTCGTGGCCGACAGTGGCCGCGATGAATTCCTCGACGAATTCCGGCACCGGCACCAGCTTGGCGCGAATTTTCTGCGGCAGCGTCTTGATCAGCTGGACCAGTTTTTCCTTGAGCAGCCCGGGCACCAGCCACTCCATGCGCAGCACCGGAATCTGGTTCAACTGGGCCAGCGGCAGGGTCAGCGTCACACCATCGCGCGACGAACCCGGCTCGAAGTGGTAGCTCAGCCCGTACTCGACGCCGCCGACCTTGATCGTGTGCGGGAAGGCCTCGGTCGTCACGCCGGCCGCCGAGTGGCGCATCAGGTCGTCCTTGGCCAGGTGGAGCAGCTTCGGGTTGTCCTGTTCGGCAGTCTTGCGCCAATGGTCGAAGGTGGCGCCGTTGTGGATGCCTTCCGGAATGATGTGGTCGTAGAAGGCGAAAATCAGTTCGTCATCGACCAGCACGTCCTGGCGGCGCTGCTTGTGCTCGATTTTCTCGATGTCGCGGATCTGCTTCTGGTTGTGCTGGAAGAAGGGCCAGCGCTTGGCGAAGGACTCGTCGATCTCCTCGGCCACCAGGCCCTGGCGGATGAAGATTTCGCGCGCCTCGGCCGGCGCCAGCGGCCCGTAATGGATACGGCGCTTGGGGTTGATCACGATGCCGTAGAGCGTCGTCCGCTCCCAGCCGGCGACCTGCATGGATTTCTTTTCCCAGTGCGGATCGAAGTACTGGCGCTTGATCAGGTGAGCACCCACTTTCTCGATCCAGCCATCTTCGATGCGGGCGACGCAGCGGCCGAACAGCCGAGTCGTCTCGGTGATCTCGGCGGCCATGATCCACTTGCCGGCCTTCTTGGTCAGCGGCGACGACGGGTGGATCAGGTAGCGGATGCCGCGCGCGCCGAGGTAGTAGCCGGACTCGTCCGACTTGCAGCCGATGTTGCCGAGCAGGCCAGAGAGCAGCGCCATGTGAATGGCGTCGTAGGTGCCGGGCAGCTCGTTTTCCTTCCAGCCCAGTTCGGTGACCATGGCGTGCAACTGGCCATGCACCTCGCGCCATTCGCGCAGGCGCAAATACGACAGGAAATGGCCGTGGCAGTTGTCGACCAGTTGCTTGTTCGACTTCTTGTGCTCGACGGCATTCTGGAACCAGGCCCACAGCTTGACCCAGCCGAGGAATTCCGACTTCTCGTCGGCAAACTGCTTGTGCTTCTCGTCGGCCGCCTGCTGACGCTCCTGCGGCCGCTCGCGCGGGTCTTGCGTGGACAAGCCGGCGGCGATGATCAGCACTTCCGTCAGGCATCCGAGGTCGCGTGCGGCGACCAGCATGCGGCCGATGCGCGGGTCGAGCGGCAGCCGGGCCAGCGCCTCGCCGACCTTGGTCAGGTGGTTGTCGTCGTCGAGCCCGCCGAGTTCCTGCAACAGCGCGTAGCCGTCGCTGATCGCCTTGGCCGGCGGCGGCTCGATGAACGGGAAACTCTCGACGTCGGTCAGCTTCAGCGCCTTCATGCGCAGGATGACGCCGGCCAGCGAGGAACGGAGGATTTCCGGATCGGTGAAGGGCGGGCGGGCGTTGAAATCGGCCTCATCATATAAACGGACGCACACGCCGGCCGCCACCCGGCCGCAACGGCCGGCCCGCTGGCGCGCCGCCGCCTGCGAAATCGGCTCGACCTGCAACTGCTCGACCTTGTTGCGGTAGGAGTAGCGCTTGACGCGGGCCAACCCGGTATCGATCACATAGCGGATGCCGGGCACGGTCAGCGAGGTTTCGGCAACGTTGGTCGCCAGCACGATACGCCGCTGGCCGCCGGAAGGCTTGAAGATGCGGTCCTGATCGCCCGCCGACAGGCGCGAGAAGAGCGGCAGGATTTCCGGGGCGTGCGCCGTGCTCAAGCCGGGCCGGGCCAGCGCGTGCTTCCTCAAGGCTTCCGCCGCCTCGCGGATTTCCCGCTCGCCGGGCAGGAAGACCAGGATGTCGCCGCTGCCCAGCCGGGAAAGCTCGTCGGCGGCATCGACAATGGCGTCGTAGAGATCGCGCTCGTCGTCCTTCTTGTTGATATCGACGACCGGCCGGTAACGCACCTCGACCGGATAGAGGCGACCGGAGACTTCGATCACCGGCGCGCCACTGAAATGCTGCGAAAAGCGTTCGGCGTCGATGGTCGCCGAGGTGATGATCAGCTTCAGGTCCGGCCGCCGGGGCAATAGCTGCTTCAGGTAGCCGAGCAGGAAATCGATGTTCAGGCTGCGCTCGTGCGCCTCGTCGATGATGATCGCCTCGTAGGCGTTCAGGTAGGGATCGGACTGCGACTCGGCCAGCAGGATGCCGTCGGTCATCAGCTTGACCCAGCTGTCCGGCGTTGATTTGTCGTGGAAGCGGATCTTGACGCCGACGCCGGCACCGACCTGCGTCTTCAATTCCTGGGCGAGTCGCGTCGCCACCGAACGGGCCGCCAGCCGGCGCGGCTGGGTGTGGCCGACCAGGCCGCGGGCGCCGATGCCGAGATCGAGGCAGATTTTCGGCAACTGCGTCGTCTTGCCCGAACCGGTCTCGCCGCAGACGATGACCACCTGATGCTTGGCGATCAGTTCGGCGATGTCGGCGCGGCGTTCGTTGACCGGCAGGTCGCTTTGGAATTCCGGCTTCGGCAGTTTGGCCCGGCGTGCCGCCACGCCAGCTTGCGAAGCGGCCAGCAAGACGCCGAACTCGGCCTGCAGTTTTTGCCGCTTTTCCGGGGCCGACCGTAGCATTTCGCGCTGCAGGCCGCGCAGGCGCTTCAAGTCAGCGCTCAGGCAGCCCAGTTCGGCCGCCTGCCCGGCTGCCCTCACCATACGGTCTGCACCCGAAACGCCGCGAACGCGGAATCGCAGGTAATCAACGGCACCGCTTCCAACTCGCTTTGTGCCGCCAGCATCCGGTCGAAGGGATCGCGATGCTCGGCAGCCAGTCCGCCGGCCCGCAAGGCATGCAGATAGCTGACCGGCAGATGCTGGAAGGCATCGAGTTCGACCAGCTCGTTAAACCGAGTCACCGCCTCGCCGGCCAGCGACAGCTTGCCCAGACGGTGCTTGGTGGTGATTTCCCAGGCGCTCGCCGCGCTGACCAGGATGGTATTGGCCTCATCCTGAATGCAGGCGCGCGCCGTCGGCGACAACTGTGGATCGTCCACCCACCACCAAAGCAGCGCATGCGTGTCGAGCAGGTATTTCATTGCCCCTCCCAGCCCTTCAACTCAGCCTCCGGCAAGGGCTCGAAAAACGCAGCATCGACGCGCCCGGCCAGCCGCCCCGGCTGCCGCGCCCCCGCCTCCGGCGCCAGCGGCACCAGGCGCGCATAGGGTTTGCCCGCCTTGGCCAGCACAATCTCCTGCCCGGCGTGTGCCTGCTCCAGCAAGCGAGAAAAATGAGTCTTGGCATCGTGCACGTTGACGATCAGGGCCATGGCCGCTCCAGTAAAACTAAGTCAATGGACTAAGTCTAGCATGGAAGCCGAGGAGCTCGGATATCGAGCGGACTGCTCACCCCCCGGCCGCCCCATGTCAGAACATGTGTGTGAAGGAACGGGATGCCGTTGCCAAGCTGGTGTTCGCCAAGGGGCAGCTGTCCAAGGTATATCTGATTCATCCCGCGCCATCGCAGCGCGGCGCATTCTAATACGTAGTCATGGAATATCGAGCGCGTGCTCGCCGATCTGGGCCACTTTTCGTTTTTGGGCATTTTTTCCGGCCGACCGTAGCATTCCCGGTGCGGACGGCTCAGGCTCTACGCTCGGGAGTATTGGCTCCCCGGCTTCGCTTTCGGGCCTCGGTTGAGCGCGGCGGAATTTTCAGCACCAATAAAAACGCCGCCATGACAGGCGGCGTCAGGTTCCCGCAGCGCACGATTTAGTGCTTGGCACCCATCCACTGGGCGTTCTTGCCGTCGGTGGTCTTTTCGCAGACAACCTTAACGCCGGAAATGCTGGCCTTGGTGCCGACATCCATGAAGGCACCGGCATCGCCGTTCCAGCATTGCGGGGCTTTCGGGGCGGCAGCGGCGGCCGGCGCGGGAGCGGCAGGCTGCGGGGCGGGGGCGGGAGTCTGGCCGGCACAGGCGGTCAGGCCGAGTGCGATGGCGGAAGTGGCAAGAAAGTTACGCATGAAAATCTCCAGAAGTGGGTTGTGACAGCAACGGGATGATTCTCTTACGCCAATGTTGCAGTTTCGTTTCAGTTCGCGAATTGACCATTCCCCGGAACTGTTTTTGAACGCGACAACCTAAGACATGGGCACGGTATACAATCCGGCAGCGCACGCCGATTTTCGGCCCGCCTGCCCGGCAAAAATCCCGGCACCAGCCGCCAAATTGCACGATTTCTCAGAAGGGGGATCAAGGTATGCCATCAGACAGGGAAGAAGCCGTCGAAAGAATGCGCCGGGACCACGAGCACATGCTGGAACTGATCCAGCGCATCGTTTCGCATTGCGACCAGCGCGAACAGCTCCGCCGCAGTTGCACCGACTGTCATTCCAGTCACAAACTGGTCTGCCACGGGAACATCGAGCAAACGATCCGTGCCTTCGTCGAAATGACGCTGAAGCATAATCTGGTTGAATCGATGTTCATGGAAGATGTTGTCCCGAGCGCCCACCGCGTTGCCCACAATCAGGCGCACATGGAGATCGCCCAGCAGCTGAAGGAGATCCGTGTGGTGTTTTCCGCTGACGGCAATGGCATTCAGGCCATAGAGGGCATCGAACGGGTCCGCCAAACCTTGATCAGGCATTTCAAGGAGCACGACCAGCAGCTTAAGGCTTACCTCACTGCAATGGCAGCCAGCGGCTGATGTCTGCCAGTTCCCGCCTTCCCACCGGGTAGGCGCACCACCGATGTACCCCGGAGAACGCTTCAACGCCTGGACCCACCTTGTCGGCGCGTTCGCAGCACTGACCGGCGCCATCTGGCTGATTGTTGTCGCGGCCGCCAGCGGCGATCTACTCAAGACGGCCAGCGTGACCGTCTATGGTGTCACGCTGGTCATGCTCTACAGCATCTCGACCGTTTATCACAGCGTCCGCGGCCGGATCAAGCGGGTGCTGCGCAAGCTCGACCACCTGTCCATCTACCTGCTGATCGCCGGCAGTTACACCCCGTTCTGCCTGATCAGCCTGCGCGGCGCCTGGGGGTGGTCGCTGTTCGGCATCGTCTGGGCGCTGGCGGCCATCGGTATGGGGCAGGAAATCAAGCCGCGCTCGGAAGCCCGCGTGCTGTCGCTGGTCATCTACGCGGTCATGGGCTGGATCGTGCTGGTCGCCATCAAGCCGCTACTCGCCAGCATCGGCCTGGCCGGCTTTCTGTGGCTGGCAGCGGGCGGGCTGTTCTACACCGTCGGCATCGTCTTTTTCACCTTCGACGAGCGTTACCGGCACTGGCACGGCATCTGGCACCTTTTCGTAATCGCCGGCAGCCTGTGCCATTTCATCGCCATCCTGTTCTACGTGGTCTGATTGGGCGAAAATGCCGCCAGACTTTTTTCGGCGAATTCAGGCATGCGGTATCAGGGGCGGATCACGAACTGGAAGGACGAGCAGGGCTATGGCTTCGTCACGCCCAACGGCGGTAGCGAACCGCTGTTCCTGCACATCAAGGCCTTTTCACGGCGGCAACCCCGGCCAGTCGGCGATGAAATCGTCACTTACGAGGTGAGCATGGACGCTCGCGGCCGCCCGCGCGCCACGGCCGTCCAGTTCGTGCGCGGCACCGGGCGAAAGCAGCCCGTCGCCAGCAATGCCCCCGGCCGCTGGCCCCTGGTGCTGGTCGTGCTGGTTTTTGCCCTTTTGGCAGGAGCGACCGTAGCAAATCGGCTACCGGTCACCGTGATCGCCCTCTACGCCGGCACCAGCCTGATCGCCTTCGTCGCCTACGCCGTCGACAAGGCCGCCGCCCGCGCCGGACGCTGGCGCACCCAGGAAAGTACGCTGCACCTGCTGGCCCTGATCGGCGGCTGGCCGGGCGCACTGCTGGCCCAGCGACAGTTTCGCCACAAGACGGCGAAGACATCGTTCCGGGTCGTCTTCTGGGCCACCGTCCTGCTCAACTGCGGCGCCCTTGGCTGGCTGACGACAGCCAGCGGCAGCCACGTCCTGCGCGCCGCACTCGGCGCCGGCTGATCAGGCTTCGGCGGTCAGTTTTTCCTGCAGCAACGGCACCACCTGCGCCAGCCAGGCGTCGATGCGCTCGTCGGTGAACATGCCCTGCGTGCGCTGGTCGATGATCAGGCCGATGAAACGGCCATCGACCTCGGCCGCCGACGTTTCGTAGGTGTAGCCGTCAATCGGCCAGTCGCCGACGATCTCGGCACCCCAGCCCTTGAATTTCTCCACCAGCGCGAGGAGCGAGCTGCAGAAGCGGTCGGCGTAGCGTTCCTGTGCGCCGAGGCCGAAGAAGGCGATGCGCTTGCCGCTGAAGTCGGGGTTGGCGGGCATCTGGGCGAGGAATTCCGCCCAGTTGGGCTCGAAGCAGCCGGAAACGCCGTTGCCGGGGATTTCGCCGACTCCGTAGCTCGGCGTGCCGAGGATCAGGGCGTCGTATTTGAGCATCTCGTCCGGCGTGATGCGATTGACGTTGAGGGGCTTGTCGCAGACCTCGTCGCCGAGCTTTTTCTGCATTTTCTTGGCAATCAGGCGGGTGGTGCCGGTTTCGGTACCGAAAAACAGGCCGATCTTGTTCATGAATCACTCCTTGAAAGCGGGGTGGCACGCCAGTTGCGAACCCCCGATAAAGACCGCAGCCGGCGTCGACTTTGCGACACGGCCGCCCAAGCAACCGCTACGGAGCCCACCATGCCTGCCACCACCCTCGACTGCCGGGGCCAGACCGTCGCCATCGGCGATGCGGTCCGCGTCCTCGCCATCACCCCCGACCCGGACCTCGACGAAGACGATCTCGACATGTTCATGGACATGATCGGCGCGGTCTGTGAAGTCGAGCGCATCGACGCCGACGGCGCGGCCTGGGTGGCGGTGTGGTGGAACGGCTGCGAAGGCACGCTGATGACCTTGGTCGGGCTGGAAGCGCGGCAGATGGAGAAGGTGGCCGGCTGACTCATTCGTCGATCTCGGCGGCACTGTAGTTCTTCAACCGCTTCTCGGCTGCGACGCCGAGGATCTTCAGCAGCCAGGGCGGCGGCGATTCGACCATGGCCACCTGGAAGGGCCGCAGGATGTCGAGCGCCGACCCGCCGTCGGGCACCTTGATCGGATAGATGTCGGCGCGGATGACCTTGGCCGCCGCCGGCCCGCCGATCGAGACGACGTAGCAGACGTGACAATCGCCGATCAGCCGGGCGCGCCACAGGTTCTTGTCGTCCGAAAACTCGGCATCCATGGTGTCGCGGATATCGACCAAGCGGATTTCGCTCGGCGACACCTGATAGACCAGGAAACGCAGGCAAGAACCGAAGTGGCCGGACAGCGTGTCACCCTTGTCGGAAGCGATGGCGACGCGCACCGAGCCGGGCATCTCGCCATCTTCGTAGGACTCGATCTTGGGCAGCGAATCGTCGCCCTGCGTTTCGCCCCACAGGATGCGCACGGCCAGCTTCATCGCCTCCAGGCCGATGCCGATATCCTCGCCATCCTCCTCGCCGTCGGCGCTGGCGAAGCCGGTCTTCAGCATCGTGACGGTCACCTGGCGCAGCTTTTCCTCGTCGATTTCCTCGCCGAGACGGCGCTGCAACAACTCGATCAGTGCCGGCAGGCTGGCATTGGGCATGGCGCGGGCGGCCAGCGCAATGCGCAGCGCCGCCTCGCGCGTGACCGGCGGTTTCCTGGATTCGTCCATGGTTTTCTCCGTTGTTGGGGTTGGGGGGGTTATGCTTTATCGGTGGCCAGCCCCGCAAATGGCGACGCCGGCCACCTTCCCCTTGCAGAGATGGTGCCAGCCGACGCAAAGTCGCTAACTGCCTGATTTCACGCGGGCATGGCCCTTGCTGAATCCAGCCCAACCCCAGGAAAAACACCCCATCGTGTCGGATACCTCACAAAACGCCGCCGTCCTCCTCGCCTACCACGCGCGCACCAAGCACCGCTTCGAAGCCTATGCCGAAGGCCCCGGCCAGCTTGACTGGGACGCCCAGCCGGCCCCCTTCCGCCACTACCCCGGCGCCCCGGTGCTCGAATTGCCGCTGGCGGCAAACCGTTTCGAACAATGCTACGGTCGCCTGCAAAAAAAGCCCGAAATTGAAATCCCCCCCGACCTCGACAGCCTCGGCGCCCTGCTCGAATTGAGCTTCGGCCTCTCGGCCTGGAAAAGCTGGGGGCCGAACCGCTGGGCGCTACGCAACAACCCGTCCTCGGGCAACCTGCACCCGGTCGAGGCCTACGTGCTGAGCGCCGGCCTGCCCGGCATCCCGGACGGCCTCCACCACTACGACCCGGAACAGCACATCCTCGAAGGCCGCGCCCTGCGCCAGGCCGACGGCAGTCGGTGGCTGGCCATCGGTCTGAGCAGCGTCATGTGGCGCGAAGCCTGGAAATACGGCGAACGCGCCTTCCGCTACTGCCAGCTCGATGTCGGCCACGCCATCGCGACGCTGTCCTACGCCGCCGCGCTGCTCGGCTGGGAAGTCGAAGCGCTGGCCGTACCGGGCGCAACGCTAGCGCAGTGCCTCGGCCTCGACCGGCCCGACGACTTTCCGCCGTCGCGCTACGCCTTCACCGAGATCGAAGAGCCGGAAATCCTGCTCGCCATCCGCGCCCCCGGCCTCGGCGAAGTGCCAGCCGAACTCGCTGGCTGGCTGGCTGCGGCCCACTGGCAGGGACAACCAACCCGCATCGACCCCTCGCCCGGCTACCGCTGGCCGGCCATCGACCAGGCGGCCGCGGCCAGCCGAAGGCCACCCCCAAACGCCGGAATGCTACGGTCGCCGGCAAAAAAAGCCCCATTTCCAAATTTTCCAGCGCTGCCAACACACGCGACGACGGCCGGCGCCATGCAGATCATCCGCCAGCGGCGCAGCGGCCAGCGTTTCGACCCCAAATGCACGCTCGACAAGGCTGCCTTCTACCGGATGCTCGACGCCACCCTGCCCCGCCCGCTGGCCCCGTTCTCCGCTCAGGAAGCCGACCCGGCCATCCACCTGCTGCTCTTCGTACTGCGCGTTGACGGCCTTCCCCCCGGCCTCTACCTGCTACCCCGCACGCCGGCTGCCGCGGCCAGCCTGCCCGGAGAACTGGGCAAGAGCGACGACCGTTTTGCCAGCCGCTGCCCGGTCGCCAACGTCGATCCCGACTGCCCGCCCCACCTCAACCTGACCCTGCTCGCCGCCCTCGGCCTGCCGGAAGTCCAGCGCCTGGCCCGCGCCCTCTCCTGTCACCAGGACATCGCGGCGACCAGCGCCTTCTCGCTCGGCATGCTCGGCGATTTCTCGACCATCGCCGATGACGGCTATGGCTACCGCGAACTGCTGCGCGAAGCCGGCCTGATCGGCCAGGTGCTCTACCTCGAAGCCGAAGCCGCTGGCATCCGCGGCACCGGCATCGGCTGCTTCTTCGACGACCCGGTACACCAGGCCTTCGGCGTCGAAGGCAGCCGCTGGCAGAGCGTCTATCACTTCACCGTCGGCACCCCGGTGACCGACCTCCGCATCGAAACCGGCCCGCCCTATCCCCAGCGCAATCAGGAAAACCCATGACCCCGACCCTCGCCGCCTTCCTCGAACAACACGGCTTCCCGGCCGACAATCTCTCCGCCCCTCAGGCCGACGGCCGCTTCACGCCGCTGATGCGCGCCGCCAAGGAAGGCCGCCTCGACGTCGTTAACGAACTGCTGGCGCTAGGCGTCGATATCGCCGTGACCAACGTCGACGGCTGCAACGCCCTGTGGCTGGCCTGCTACAACGGCAGCCACGAAATCATCGAAACCCTGATCGCCGCAGGCATCGACATCGACCTGCAAAACGGCAACGGCGCCAGCGCGCTGATGTACGTGTCGTCGAACAGCAAGCCCGACCTGGTCAAGCTCCTGCTCGAAAAAGGCGCCAACCCGAAACTGAAGAATTTCGACGATTTCTCGGCGCTCGACCTGGCCGCGTCGGTGGAATGCCTGAAGCTCTTGAAGAAGGCCGCCTAGGCCCAGATCTTCGTCGCCCCGACCGTCAGCAGGCCAAGGTAGGTCGCTGTCAGCGAGCCGATCAGATGCACGGAAGCGAGGCCGAGGGCCAGCGGCAACTGCCCGGCCAACAAGCGTTCGACGACTTCGGCCGAGAAGGTCGAGAAGGTGGTCAGACCGCCGAGAAAACCGGTGATTGCGAAGAGTTTCCAGGCCATCGGGAAATGCGTGTTCATGTGGAAAACGCCGACCGCGATGCCGACCAGATAGCCACCGATCACATTGGCCGCCAGCGTACCGAGCGGCAGGGCGAGAAACAGGGGGTTCAGGGCTACCCCGAGCAACCAGCGCGACCAGGCGCCGAGAGCCGCCCCCAGGCCGACGGCGAGGAAATTCAGGGCGGAAAGATTGTGCAGGGCCGACATCCGGTGAATTTTATCGGATTCAGGATGCCAACCGGTAAAATAGCGCGATTACGCAATGAGGTTTTACCGTGAGCAGCCCCAACAAGCCTGAAGCCGCCCCCGCAGCCAATTTCATCCGCAATATCGTCGAAGCCGACCTGGCCGCCGGCAAGCACGCCCAGCGCCACTGGGCCGGCCATCCCGGCACCGCCGCCGACCACGCCACGGCACCGCTCGACCCGGCGAAAATCCGCACCCGCTTCCCGCCCGAGCCGAATGGCTACCTGCATTTCGGCCACGCCAAGTCCATCCTGCTCAATTTCGGCCTGGCCGAACAGTACGGCGGCCGGTGTCACCTGCGCTTCGACGACACCAATCCGGAGAAGGAAGAGCAGGAATATGTCGATGCCATCGTCGATTCGGTCAAATGGCTCGGCTGTTCGTGGGAGAAGGACGGCGAAACGAATCTCTACCAGGCATCGAACTATTTCGACTGGATGGCCCAGTTTGCCGAATGCCTGATCTCGGCCGGGCACGCGTATGTCGACAGCCAGTCGGCCGACGAAATGCGCGCCAACCGCGGCACATTGACCCAGCCGGGCAAGGATTCGCCGTTCCGTAGCCGCAGCGTCGCCGAGAACATGGACCTGTTCAGGCGCATGCAGGCCGGTGAATTTGCCGATGGCACGCACATCCTGCGCGCCAAAATCGACATGGCGGCGCCCAACATCAATCTGCGCGATCCGGCCATCTACCGCATCCGCCACGCCACCCATCACAACACCGGGGACAAGTGGTGCGTCTATCCGATGTACACCTTCGCCCATCCGATCGAAGACGCGCTGGAAAACATCACCCACTCGATCTGCACGCTGGAATTCGAGGATCAGCGCCCGTTCTACGACTGGCTGCTCGAACGCCTGGCCGAAGGCGGCCTGTTGCAACGACCGCTGCCGCAGCAGATCGAATTCTCGCGCCTCAACCTGACTTACGTCGTGCTGTCCAAGCGCAAGCTGATCCAGCTGGTCGAGGAAAAGCATGTCGACGGCTGGGATGACCCGCGCATGCCCACCCTGGTCGGTGCCCGCCGTCGCGGCTATTCCGCCGAAGGTTTCCGCCTGTTCGCCGATCGCATCGGCGTGTCCAAGAACGACTCGCTGATCGACTACGTGCTGTTCGAAGACGCCATGCGCGAGGTGATGAACGAGTCCGACCTGCGCCGCATCGCCGTGCTCGACCCGGTCAAGCTGATCATCGACAACTACCCGGAAGGCCAGTTCGAGGACTGCTCAGTCACCAACCACCCGCTGCACCCCGAACTCGGCACGCGCACCATGCCCTTCGGCCGCGAATTGTGGATCGAAGGGGAGGACTTCCAGGAAGTGCCGGAGAAGGGCTTCCGCCGTCTGTTCCCGGGCAACAAGGCACGCCTGAAGTACGGCTACATCGTCGAATGCACCGGCTGCGACAAGGATGAAAACGGCAAGGTTGTCGCCGTGCATTGCAACTACCTGCCCGACACCAAGTCCGGCACGCCTGGTGCCGACAGCGTCAAGGTCAAGGGCAACCTGCACTGGGTCTCGGCGGCGCACGCCTATCCGGCCGAAGTCCGCCTCTACGACCGCCTGTTCAAGGTCCCCGCCCCCGGCGCCCGGCGCGAAGGCGATGCACCGGACCTGGAACGCGACTTCCTCGACGACCTGAACACGGACTCTTGCCGGGCGATCACCGCCCAACTCGAAGCCGGCCTGCGCGACGCGCATCCGGAACAACGCTTCCAGTTCGAGCGCCACGGTTACTTCGTCGCCGACCGCGTCGATTCGAAGCCGGGCGCGCCGGTCTTCAACCGGGCCGTGACGCTCAAGGACTCCTGGGGCAAGGGCGCCTGACATGGCCGGAAGCTGGGGCTGTCCGCACGAAGTCGGCGATCGCTGCACGAAGGTGAACAACCTGCCGTGCAATCCCGGCATGAAGGGCTGCGAACTCGCCGGCCGCTTCCGCTTCGCCGACGAGAGCAAGAACGAGCGCTACTGGGAGAAGAAAGCCCGGGAGAAGCAGTCCGAAACAGCCCCCACCTCCTCGACGCCAGAAGAGGCGAGTCAGCCGCCAGTTCCCGATTCGGGGAGCTGAGTTTTTTTCTCCAGCGCGGGCGCCGCGCGCACCGCCAAGGTAAACCGGCGCATCTCATCGAGCATTTGCAGGCGCTCGACGATCGGCCGCTGTGCCCAAGCCAACAACCGCTCGTCAGAAATCCGGTAGGAGAACTCCTGACGCTGCCTCATGCCGCCCCCAACTCACGCAAGCGGCATAGCGCCTCGATATCCGACACATCGTGCGGCCGCCCGGTATCCGTTTTCAGGGCAATCAGATCGTCCAGCGAGGCCAGCGAAAGTTTGAACCCGCCCAAGTCCTTGTCGACCCGGCGGGCAAAGGCTTCTTCGAAGCCGATTTTCGGCTGAACAAGGATGTCGACCGTAGGCGCCGAGGCTTCCGGGGGGCGCAAGGCGAAAGCCAGCATGTTCCGGTTCTCCACCCAGTCACGCAACTTCGATTCATCCGTTAGATCGACAAGTTTCACCGGCAACACTGGTTGCAGGCCAAGCGACTCGGCCGTCTTCAGGAAGCGCTGCAAATTCTCGGCCTCCAGCGCGAGCATCAGGTCGATATCCATCGTCGCCCGCTCGACCCCATAAATGTTGATCGCCAGCCCGCCAATCAGCAGGTAGCGAACCTCATCCCGATCCAGCGCACGAAAAAGGTCGACGTAAAACATGCCACGAATTTAGCATCGCCGTGCGCCAAGGGGAAGACAATGAGAAAATGCGTGCTTTGCCATCGCCTCCGCACACCCACTTAATGCCTTCCCGCAACGTCGCCCAACTCGGCCAGGTGTTCACGCCGCCCAATGTGGTGGACTTCATGCTCGACCTGTGCCAGAACAAGGGCCGGACGCTGGAGCCTTCGGCCGGCGACGGGGCCTTCTTCAGCACCTTGCGCGAGCGTGGCGCCGACGTCGTCGGGATCGAGATCGACCGGCGTGTCTGCCCGGAAGGCGCAAAACTCGGCGATTTCTTCGATTACCCGCTGAGCGAGCAATTCGACACCATCATCGGCAACCCGCCCTATGTTCGGCTGCAGGATGTTACGGTCGGCACCAAAAAAAGGCTGAAATCGGAACTCTTCGACGGCCGCAGCAACCTCTTCCTGTTTTTCATCGAGAAGAGCATCCGCCACCTGAAGCCGGGCGGCGAGCTGGTCTTCATCGTGCCGCGCGAGTTCATCAAGCTGACCGCCGCCAAGAAACTGAACGCCTGGCTGGCCGAGCAGGGCAGCATCACGCATTTCTACGAAACCGGCGACGTCCGCGTCTTCGGCGACCACACACCGAACTGCGCCATTTTCCGCTTCGAGAAGGGGCGCCAGGACCGGCGCATGGCCGATGGGCGGACCTTTACCGAGGTCGATGGTCAGCTGATGTTCCTGCGCGACGACCACAACGTACGCCTGGCCGACGTTTTCGAGGTCAAGGTTGGTGCCGTTTCCGGCGCCGACCAGATCTACACGCACCCCAAGGGCAACATGGAATTCGTTTTTTCGAAGACCGTGGACACCGGCGAAACGCGGCGCATGCTCTACGGCATCAAGCACCCGCATCTCGACAAGCACAAGGCCGAACTGCTCGCCCGCCGCGTCCGTCCTTTCGACGAAAGCAACTGGTGGCAGTGGGGTCGCGCCTTCCCGATCAACGAGCACCCGCGCATCTACGTCAATGGCAGGACGCGCAAGCCGGCGCCGTTCTTCCTGCACGACTGCAAGAGCTTCGACGGCTCCGTCCTGGCGCTGTTTCCCAAGAACCGGCACATCGCCCGACGCGACCTGATCGAATGCACGATGATGCTCAACCATGAAGTCGACTGGCAGCAACTCGGCTTCGTCTGCGACGGGCGATTCATTTTCACCCAGCGCAGCCTGCAGACCTGCCTGCTGCCGGACAAGTTTTCACGCTATCTCCCGAAGGACTCCGCATGACCTTTATCGACCAACTGAACGCTGCCTGGCAGAAGAACAACTCCCTGCTCTGCGTCGGCCTCGATCCCGATCCGGCCAAGTTCCCGGCGCACCTGAAGGGCCGCGACGACGCCATCTTCGAATTCTGTGCCGCCATCGTCGACGCCACGGCCGATCTGGTCTGCTCGTTCAAGCCGCAGATTGCCTATTTCGCCGCCCGCCGCGCCGAAGACCAGCTCGAAGCGCTGATCGCCCACATCCACGCCAAGCATCCGGGCATCCCGGTCATTCTCGACGCCAAGCGCGGCGACATCGGCTCGACGGCCGAGCAGTACGCCGTCGAGGCTTTCGAACGCTTCAAGGCCGACGCCGTGACGGTCAATCCCTACATGGGCCGCGACTCGGTCGATCCCTACCTGGCTTACCCGGACAAGGGCGTCATCCTGCTCTGCCGGACCTCCAACCCCGGCGGCTCGGACCTACAGTTTCTCGATGTCGGCGGCGAGAAACTTTATGAGCGCGTCGCCCGCCTGGCTGCCGGCGAGTGGAACAGCTCCGGCCAGATCAGCCTGGTGGTCGGCGCCACCTTCCCGGCCGAGATCGCCCGGGTCCGCGAGATCGTCGGCGACGTACCGCTACTGGTGCCCGGCATCGGCGCCCAGGGCGGCGACATCGAGGCGACGGTCAAGGCCGGCCGGACGGCCAACGGAACCGGCTTGATGATCAACTCGTCACGTGCCATTCTCTACGCTGGCAAGGATCAAAATTTCGCCGCCGCGGCCCGCCAGGCAGCCCTCGAAACCCGCGACGCCATCAATCTCTACCGCTAAGGAAACACCGCCATGCGCATGGACGATTACCGCGAAAGTGACAACATCGAGGACCGCCGGGGCGGCGGTGGCGGCATCGGCCGCGGTGGCGTCGGCATAGGTGGCATCGTGCTGGCGCTGGTCATCAGCTACTTCACCGGCATCAATCCGATGACCCTGCTCGGATTCATCGAGCAGACGCCGCTCGCCCAGCAAGAGGCCCCCGCCGCACACCGGCCGCCGGCCAACGACGAAACGGCCATCTTCGTCTCAAAGGTGCTGGCCTCGACCGAGGACGTGTGGACCACCGCCTTCCAGCAGAACGGCCGCCAGTACGAGACCCCCAAGCTGGTGCTGTTTACCGGCGCCACGCCGACTGCCTGCGGCACCGGCCAGACGGCGATGGGGCCGTTCTATTGCCCGGGCGACCACAAGGTTTACATCGACCTCGCCTTCTATCGCGAGCTGAAGGAACGCTTCAAGGCCCCCGGCGAATTCGCCCAGGCCTACGTCGTCGCCCACGAAGTCGGCCACCACGTCCAGAACCTGCTCGGCATCGCCGACAAGGTGCATGAAGCCCGCCAGCGCGCCGGCAAGGCCGAAGGCAATGCGCTGTCGGTGCGTATGGAACTGCAGGCCGACTGCTTGGCCGGCGTCTGGGGCAAGCGTACCGATACGATGAAGAGCGTCCTCGAACCCGGCGATCTGGAAGCCGCGCTGACTGCTGCCTCAGCGATCGGCGACGATCGTCTGCAGCAGCAGGCGCAGGGTCGCATCGTGCCGGAGAGCTTCACGCACGGCAGCTCGGAACAGCGCGTCCGCTGGTTTCGCCGTGGTTTCGAAACCGGCGACATGAACCAGTGCAACACCTTCAAGGCCGAGCGCCTGTAAGCCCCCGTTGACCGACGCCTCGTCCCCCGCCAGAAAGGCGCCACGCTGGCGCCACTGGGCGCTTGAAGCGCTCGTCTTCGTCGCTCTGGTCGCCGCCTTTCAGGCCTGGCAAACGCGCAATGCACCGCGCGGCCCGGCGCCAAACTTTGCCGGACAACTGGTCGACGGCAGCCAGTTTGACCTGGCCGACTGGCGCGCCAGTCATCCGGGCAAGGCCGGGCTGATCTATTTCTGGGCCGGGTGGTGCGGCATCTGCAAAACGACAGCCGGCACGGTCAGCAGCATCGGTGCGGACTGGCCGGTGATCACGGTAGCCATGCAGTCCGGCGACGCCGACAAGGTCGCCGAGACCATGCGCCAGCAGGGATATACCTGGGCGACACTGCCCGACCCGATGGCCACGGTCTTCCTGCAATACGGCACCCGGGTCGTTCCCGCCTTCATCATCGTTGATCCAGCCGGCAATGTCCGCGCCGTCAGCGTCGGCTACACCAGCGAAATCGGGCTCCGCCTGCGCTTGTGGTGGGCCAGCCTGTCCGCCACTTGAAGCATCGCGCCCTGCTCCTCGCCCTGCTGCTCGGCTACGCCGCTGCTGCCTTCGCCCTGCCCCGGCACTCGCCAGTGCCCGGCGGCGTTGCCGTCGTCGACCTCGGCCCGGCCGGCCAGACCACACCCAGCGCCCGCTGGGGCGAGCAACCGGTCGCCGTCATCCGGGAAAACGGGCGCTGGTTCGCCCTGTTCGGCATTCCGCTCGACACCCTGCCGGGCGATTTGGAAATTGCCGTTTTTTTCGGGCCGACCGTAGCATTGCGGCAAATTCCGGTGCACATCAAGAACTACCCGGAACAACGCCTCACCATCAAGGACAAGCGCAAGGTCGAACCGAGTCCGGAAGACCTGGCCCGCATCGAGCGCGAAAAGGAAGCCACCGAGGCGATCAAGCGCCGCTTCAGCGCGCCCATTCCGGATACCGCCTTCGCGCTGCCGGCCAGCGGCCCGCTGTCATCACGCTTCGGCCTGCGCCGCATCTTCAACGGCCAGCCGCGCAATCCGCACGCCGGGCTTGATGTCGCCGCCGGCACCGGCACGCCGGTCAAGGCGCCGGCCGATGGCGTCGTCGCCAACACCGGCGACTATTTCTTCAACGGCAACACGGTGTTCGTCGACCACGGTCAAGGGCTGATCACCGCCTACATGCACCTGTCCCGCATCGATGTTCGTGCCGGACAAACGGTCAAAAAAGGCGAGTCGCTCGGCGCCATCGGCGCCACCGGCCGGGCGACCGGCCCGCACCTGCACTGGGCCGTGATCCTCAACAACACGCCGGTCGATCCCGAGCTCTTCCTCGCCCGGCCGTAAACGGAAAGAGGCAGCCGCAGCTGCCTCGTCGTCAGACCAGACGTCCGATCAAACCTTGGGCTTGGCCGGCGTGCTCATCTGCTTTTCATCCTTCGCCTTGTCGCCGCAGGCCAGGGCCGAAACACTGGACAAGGCGAACACGGCGGCCAGCACGGCGGAAATCAGTTTGCTCATCGGAAACTCCTTCGAATTAAGGCCAAGGTTTGATCAATTTAGCCGGACATGGTTCATTACGCAAAGTGCTCGAACAAACCATCCACCTCCACGCCGCGGCGCCGGCCAAACCGCCCGAAGGTCAGCCCTGCAACGGCTGCGGCGTCTGCTGCGCGCTGGAAACATGCCCGGTCGCCCGCCTGCACTTCCTGCGGATCAAAGGGCCGTGTCCGGCGCTGGAATGGGCGGCCAACGACAAGCGCTACGTCTGCGGCCTGCTGACCCGCCCCGCCCACTACCTGAAGTGCCTGCCAAACCGCGGCGAGCCGATGGCCAGCCGCCTGTTCGCCCGCTGGATTTCGGCCGGCCGGGGCTGCGACTGCAGCGCCGACGTTCAGCCCTGAGCGACAGCGGCCGTCACCGCCATTTCGACACGAAAGCCCGGATTGGCCAACCGCGCCTGCACGCAGGCCCGGGTCGGCGCCTGGCCGGCGGGCACCCAGGCGTCCCAGACGGCATTCATCGCGTCGTAGTCAGCCATGTCGGCCAGATAGATGGTGACCATCAACAGCTTCGAGCGATCGCTGCCCGCCTGTTCGAGCAGGCGGTCGATGCCGGCCAGCAGGTTTTCGGTTTGGGCGGCAGCATCACCTTCCAGGTTGGACGGCACCTCGACGAGATATACCGTGCCGTTATGGACGACGCTGTCGGAATAGCGGCGTGTCGTGCCGTGACGTTGAATCTGCATGGATTGCCCCAAAAAGCGTGAAGCCCATGTTTTTCAGGCATGGGCTTCGGTTACTGCAACCTTGGCACGCTCGGCCAAGGTATTCGGCTATTCGCCGTTACGGGTTGCTACTCGGTAATCTCAAGAAATACTTCCTGTGACAACTGCCATAGAATCCCCAGCAGCGCAGCGGGTACTGCCATTTCATGTCTGACTTGCTGCAAATCCGACACAATTTCAGCTTAGCACTCCGGGCGAAAAAAGCCAGAGAGTTTTTCGCGCAACTAACGCCTGAAAATCACGTTTGCCCCCAGCGGGATTTTCGATGCAGGAACATACCCGACGGCCCCCGGCGTCGCGCCGATGTAGCTGAGCATTTCCTCAATCGAGCCAAACTCCTGAGGCGGCGCCCCCTTGCCGACATAGCGGCGAACCAGCCAGTAGCCGACATATTGCTCCTCGGTCTGCCCCAGCACCGCATCGAGAAACTGCTTCCTGACCGGGTCGCCCGGGGGCAGATTCAAGGGCATCGCCACTTGCTGGCTGATCGAGACGATACGACCGGTGTACAAGCGCTGCAGGGTCACCTGGTCGGTCTTGGGCATGGCCGGATGAGCGATCACGGCAATACCGCCATCCGCCATGGCTGGCCAGCCCACACCCCACAAGAGGCCGATCAGGAGGAGAAAGAGGACTCTCACCGTTCGGTCTCAGAACGAAAAACTGTAGGACAGCGAGAAGACGTTGAGGCGCTTGTCCGCGCTGTCGCCGCCGGACGGTGCATCAATGAAGCTGGAAACGACGCCCGTACGCGTCTGCGCCCATTCGGCCTTGAGCAGGCTGCGCGTCGTGACCCGGTACGAAGTCCCTATCGCCCAGGTCCATTGGTCGTAAGGCGAGACGATGTCGGCATTCAGTTTCTGGTAGTTGCTGAGCGGCTGCCCGAAATTGCCCGCATTCGCCTCGATCGCCCGATACAGATCCAGCGACGATCCGGATGACCGGGTCTTGGCGAACGACACATAGGGCGTCCAGCCCCCGAACTGGCGCGAAACGGCCAGATACGCCCCCCAGCGCGAGAATCCAGAACTGGCGCCGGAGAAACGCATGTGCGCCAGTTCGGAAGTCACGCGTACATTTGCTGGCAGCACGAAGCTCGCTCCCAGGCTCTGGACGGGGATCCGCAAGCCGTTTTCACGCACGCCATTTTGTACGTCGTAGTACCCGGGCACTGGCACGAAGGGGATGTCGCTGGTTATCCCGCCATCACGGTAGGCCTTGGCTTCGTGGATGCCCACACGGAACATGTTTTCCAGACCGCGAAAACTGACGACCAGGCCCGTGCTCCGCACATCGGAATCGATGAACCAGCTCCCCGGTGCAGCCACGGAGTCGGTGATTTCACGGCCGTAGTAGCGTGTCTTGTTGCCGGCTCGCCCCGTATAGGCCTCGACGGTCCATTCCATGTCGTTCGCCAGCCAGGATTTGCTGACACTCAGACCGACGAAATCGGTCGTCGGAATGATCGAATAGACCTCGATCGGCAGGCGCACGAAGTCATAGGTCACGCCGACATCGTGGTTTTCCGTATTCAGCATCATTGGAACCCGGAGCTTACCGAGGCGGATCAACACATCGTCCATCGGTCGCCAGGACACGAAGGCCCACGACAAGGTAGCAGCCACCCCAGAATCGTGATGGTCCGACGCGGCGATCTTTCCCTGGATTGCTGCCCCCCACTGCTGATTGAAGCGCAAGTCCAGCTGGCCGCCGATCACACTGTCGCGCAACACGGTGCCGCCATCATCTATCCAGCGCTGATACCTGTACGCCTTGTCGGACTGCGCGTATCCGAGCGTACCAAAACCCGACCAGTCCATTTCGATAGCATTTGCGGCCAGAGGAATAAGCAGTCCCAGTGCTGAAAGATATTTTCGATTCATGGTCTTGTCAGGAGATCGAATGGTTGGAGGCATCGTCAGCCAACTGAACGGAGATCCGGCTGAACGTTGATTCCAGGGCAAGAAACGCCTCTATGGCCGCCGGATCGAACTGGCGACCGACCTGCTCGCAAACCATCCGGACTGCATCCTCGTGGCTGAAAGCCACCTTGTATGGCCGGCGCGAGCGCAAGGCATCATAAACATCCGCCACGGCCATCAGGCGGGCCGCCAGGGGAATCGCCTCGCCGGCCAGCCCATCAGGATAACCTGTGCCATCCCAGCGTTCATGATGGCTTCGGGCAATCTGGCTCGCATAGCGGAGCATCATGTTGTCATCGCCGAGTTCGTGCCTTGAACGCAGCAACATGCTCTCACCCTTGACGCTGTGCGTCTTCATGATCTCGAACTCTTCCGGTGTATGTCGCCCCGGCTTGAGCAGGATGTGGTCGGGGATGGCGATCTTGCCGATATCGTGCAGGGGCGCAGCCTTGGCGATGTGCTCGATCTGTTCGCCACTGAGAACTGCCTGGTCACGTTCGTGCCGGCTTAGATACTCGGCCAGCAGGCGCACGTAATCCTGCGTCCGGCGAATATGGTTGCCGGTGCATTCATCACGGAACTCAGCCAGCGAAACCATGACCCTGATCGAGGCCTCCTGCAGGTGAAGCACCTCGTTGACGCGGCGTTCCACCTCGGCCTCCAGCCAGGCGCTCTTGTCTTCCAGGAAGGTCTGCCATGTCCTGATCTGCAGATGCGTCCTTACCCGAGCCAGGACGACCGATGGTGCAATGGGCTTGTGAATGAAATCCACCGCCCCCAAGGCCAGTCCCAGTTCCTCGTCTTCCGCTGCGACCTTGGCAGTCAGGAAAATGATCGGGATACCGGCCGTGAACGGATCTGCCTTCAGTCGCCGACAAACCTCGTAGCCGTCCATTTCCGGCATCATGATGTCGAGCAGGATCAGGTCCGGTGGTGAATTCGCCGCCAATTCCAGGCCCTTGGCCGGACCGTTGGCCAGCTTGACCCGGTAGTGCTCGCGGAGAAGCTGGTTGAGCAGGCTGAGATTGGCCGGCGTATCGTCGATGACCAGAATGCTGGCCCTGCCGTCAGTATTCACTGCGTTCCCCCTCGCTGCGGCGCCTCGTCCAGGATAGCCAGTGTCTGATCCAGATCCCAGTTGCCCAGCGCATGATCGATTGCGGCAATCTGTCGCGGCGAAAATCTGCCGGCCAGGCGAGCCTTGTTCAAACGCCAGAACTCCTCGGCTTCACCATCGCCTTCGCTCAACTGCCGACGCAACAATACCAGCACATCGGCAATCGGCAATCCCTCATCGTCCGAACTAACCTCCGACGGCCCATCCGGCATCTCGGCCAGCCAGCCCAGGATCGGCTGCAAACGGGCGTCGACCTCGGCAATTTCACCATAGGGCTCGACAATTCCACCCTTGATCGCATTTTCCAGTTCGATCAACGCCAGTTGCAAATCGGTCATCGCAAAAGTACCCGCCAGGCCCTTGAGCGTATGTACCTGGCGCTCTGCGGCTTCCATCTCGCCGCGCACCAACCTTTCCTCAAGAATACCTGACCATCCCCTACAATCGTCGGCGAAGCGCCGCAGGGCGCCAACCAGGAAAGGAAGCCGGCCGCTGAAGCGGCGCAGCAGCACGGTCGACTCGATATTTGGCACGCGCTCCAGAAATACCTCGAACGGGATATCCGGCTTGTCCGGCACTACTTCTTCGGCGGGCGGCAAGTCCACTCCCGGCCTTGCCACCCAATACGGCTGCAACATCCCCAGCAGCTCGTCAGGCTCAAAGGGTTTGGCAATATAGCCATTGACGCCCCGGGCCATGGAGTCGGTCATGCCATGGCCAGCAACATGGGCAGTCATCGCAATCACGGGCAGGCGCTCGAAATGTTCCTTGCCACGTATCCGCCGCGTAGCTTCCCGGCCATCCATAACAGGCATTTCGAGATCCATCAGAACTACGGCGTAGTGTTCAGGGTGGTACGCGTCGAGCCACTCCAGGGCGACCTGGCCGTTCTCCGCAATATCCACGTTGGCGCCCCAGCCCCTGAGTATTTCGCCAGCCACCTGTTGATTGACCTCGTTGTCCTCGACCAGCAGGATGGACATACCAAGCAGGCAGTCCGGCCGAGGTACTGCATATTCCGCCACCTCGGCCTCGTCGCTCCCCGCCGAAACACCGCAAATCCGGCGCAAGGCGTTCGGCAACAGTGGTTTCTGGATCACCTCGGTAATCCCCGGATGATTCACCTCATGCCGCAGCATTGTCGCGTCGGCGGCCGAAACGACGATGGTCTTTGATGGCAACGAGCTACCTGTCAATCGCAAGGCATCGAGAATTTCGCCGCCGGACATCTCCGGCATCACCCAATCGAGGACAAGCAGATCGTAGCCAGCCCCGCTGGCTGCAGCCAGTCGTCCGACGGCATCGAGTCCGCCCGGCGACTGGTCGACCTCGCGGCAGCCCATGGCCACCAGCATCGCGGCCATGCTGTGGCGCGCCGCCGGGTAATCGTCGACCACCAGGGCACGCATGCAGGACAGGTCTGCTTCCGCCCCGGATTCGACGACGTCCGATGCGACAGGCAGCTGAACGGAAAAATGGAATTCGCTGCCGCGTCCGGGCTCGCTCTCGACTTCCAGCACCCCGCCCATGGCGGAAACCAGGCGCCTCGAAATTGCCAGCCCCAGCCCGGTGCCCCCGTATTTTCGGGTCGTCGAGCCATCGGCCTGCGCGAATTCCTGGAACATCCGCCCGACCTGCTCGGCGTTCATGCCAATCCCGGTATCTTCGACATGGCAGGCGATCGAAATTGAATCGGCATGCCGCTCAATTTCGCGGATGGCCAGGCGCACATGGCCGGCCTCGGTGAACTTGACCGCGTTGGACAACAAATTGATCAGGACTTGCCCCAGGCGCAGCGGATCACCAACCAGACGACGAAGCGCCCGTTGCGGCCGATAGTCGAGAATCAGCTCGATCCCCTTGCCTTCGGCCTTTTGCTGGACCATGAACAGGGCATTCTGGATGACGGCTTCGAGATCGAAAGGCACGGACTCCAGCGCGACCTTGCCCGCTTCGATCTTCGAAAAATCCAGCACATCGTTGAGGATGCCGAGCAGCGACCGGGCTGCCGCATGAATCTTCGAGACATAGCCATGCTGGCGCGGCGGCAGGCCGGACTTCAGCGCCAGGTAGGCCATCCCGAGGATGGCGTTCATCGGCGTCCGGATTTCGTGGCTCATGTTGGCCAGAAAAATCGATTTCGCTTCGGCTGCCACCTCGGCCTTGGCACGAGCCTGGCGCAGTGCCCGTTGGACCAGTTCGCGTTGGGCAATATCTGCCTCGATGGCCGCAGCCATGCTGTCAATGGTTCTGGCCAGAGATTGCACCTCTTCGACGCCATGCAGATCGCCAACCCGTTCGCTGAACGACTTTTCGGCCAGTGCCCGCGCGGTTCGGTGCAGTGCCGTCAACGGTGCGAGCAAGTGCCGCTTCAGATAAAAATAGCTGAATATCAGCACGACACCGGCCCCGAGCAGGAGGAGCATGGAGGCAACGATCCACGTCTGCAGCGACTCGCCGGCAGCAACCAGGTCCCGCTTCGTCCGCTGATCAACCTGGCCTGCCAGTTCATCGACCGCGACCGCCAGATCGGCGCGCAGCTTCAGATAGCGCGGCTCATGGAGCAGGGCGTTGGCGTATTCGTGCTGGGGCGTTGCCTCGGAAACAAATTCGCGTTTGACCGGGTCGTAGAGACCCTGCGTGGCAGCAAAAGCAACCTGTTCGATCTCCTTCATCCACTCGGTAATCTGGTAGAGACGCTTGAGCACGGCCTGCTCACCGGCATCGAAGCCGAGTTGGCTGGTCCTTTCGTACAGCGCCACGCCTTTGCTTTCGGCCAACGGCACGTGCGCCCGACCGCCCCCGATGACCTGTTCCCAATAAGTCGCCGGCAAACCTTCTGGCGCCGGCTTCCTGCCTTCGCGGATAGCCAGGATGTCGTAGTAGTAAATCAGATAGCGCGGGTTGGCCGTGCCGACATAGGAACCGACCAGCCGGCCGAGCAGATCGACTTCGTGGCGAACTTCATTGATCAGCGCCAAGGAGTTTTGCCGATGACGTGCCGCCGCATTGGCGTCGTTATAGGCCGACAGGGCGCCAAATGTCGCACCGCCGATTGTCAGCAGCATCCCGGCCAGTGCCAGCAATACGGATAAAAACGCCTTCCGCAGGTTCATTCCGCTACCGCTCACCACGCGTCGCCGCCCACAGATATGGCAGCCATCTTCGGCGAAGAGCATTCCTCCGATTGGAAACGTTATGAATTCCGGATGATACGCCAAGCCACATATTTCTGCGCAGAACCGTCGATCTATTTCACGCGCCAATTGGACAAAAGCCCCCAATCGTTCAGAATAGGGTTCTTCGCCCCCACCCTTAGGTCCATGGACAATCTGATCAAGGACACTGCAACGCTGGAGCTCTTCTGCTGGCTGGAGCCTGGCGCCGAGTTGCCGGGTTGGGACATTCTCAAGGGCAGCCCGTTTGGCGCCACGCTGGCGTCGCCGGAAGGTGGTGCTCCGACACCCGGCGACCAGTTGCTGTCGGTGCAGAACTACTTTGCCGAATACCACCTGGAATATTTCCGGCAGCGCCGCTACAACCATTTCCCCAGCCGCCTGCACGCGATGCTGCAATTTGCGACGCGGACCGATGCGATGACCTTCCGCACCAAGCACCCGCAGCGCGTTTTCGGCAAGAACCTGGTCTGCGCGAAGACCAAGGGGGCCTACATCTGCTCCTTCCACGACGCCAGCTGGCTCGATTACCTGCGCCTGCCGCACAGCCTGTCGCTTGGCGCACTTGACGAGGTCGCCGAGCACTACTGGTCGGGCCGCACGGTCGAGGAAATTGGCCTGACCTTCATGAATGAACCCTGGCAGGAACCGCCGGTCATCGAAGCCCTCTACCAGGGCGCACTCGAGCCGGTCTGGGGCCACGAGCAGTCCGGCTGGCTGCCTGGTTTTCGATAGGACACACCCATGCGCCGCATTGCTGTCATCGTTGCCGTAGTTGCCCTTTTCGGCCTGGGGGCATTCTGGATTTCACGCCCCAAGCCCACCCCGGTGGTTGTCCAGGAGGTCGCCACCGGCAAGGTTGAGGCAACCTTGGCCAATACCCGTGCCGGCACCGTCGAGGCCTGCCAGCGCACCAAGCTGTCGACAATCATTGGGGGTCGAATCGAGTACCTCGGCGTCAAGGAAGGCGACAAGGTCAAGAAGGGCCAGTTGCTGCTCAAGTTGTGGAACGACGATCAACAGGCGCAGAGCGCACTGGCCGAGGCCCAGATCACCCTAAGCGCCAAACGCAGCGAGGAGGCCTGCATTGCTGCGCTCAACGCCGAGAAGGAGGCACGACGCCAATCTGAATTGCGCGCCAGAGGCTTCGTCTCGAGCAGCCGGGAAGAAGCCGCCCGCACCGATGCGGAAGTCCGCCGTGCCAGTTGCAATACGGCCAAGGCCGACATCGCCCAGGCCCAGGCCAAGCTGAAGACAAGCCGTGTCGAACAGGGCCGTGTCGCCTTGTATGCCCCGTTCGACGGTACGGTTGCCAAGATCGTCGGCGAACTCGGCGAGTATTCGACGCCCTCGCCCCCCGGCGTGCCGACGCCGCCGGCCATCGACCTGATCGATGACTCCTGCCTCTACGTCAAGGCGCCGATGGACGAGGTCGACGCGCCGAAAATCCAGGTCGGCCAGCCGGTCCGCATCACCCTCGACGCCCTGCCGGGCAAGATCCTGCCCGGCAAGGTCAAACGAGTCGCCCCGTATGTTTCAGCCGTCGAAAAGCAGGCACGCACGGTCGACATCGAGGTCGACTTCGACAACCCTGCCGAGGCCGGCAAGCTGCTGGTCGGCTACAGCGCCGACGTCGAGATCATCCTCGCCGGCCGCGACCAGGTGCTGCGCGTCCCGACTGCCGCCATCAAGGAAGGCGGCAAGGTGCTGGTCTTCAATGCCGACAGCGGCAAGCTGGAACAGCGGCCGATCAAGGCCGGGCTGGCCAACTGGGAATACACGGAAGTGCTGGAAGGCTTGCAGGCCGGCGAGCGCATTGTCACTTCGCTCGACAAGGAAGGTATCAAGGCTGGCGCCAAGGTGACGCCGGACGACAAGACCAAGGCCAAGTAGGCGCATGGCGCTGATCGAACTCTCCGGCATCGAGCGTCGCTTCCAGCTTGGCGACACCACGGTCAATGCACTGGCCGGGCTGAACCTGCAGATCGCGGCCGGCGAATACGTCGCCGTGATGGGTCCCTCCGGCTCCGGCAAGTCGACGCTGCTCAACCTGCTCGGCCTGCTTGACCGGCCGAACGCCGGCACCTACAAGCTCGAAGGCCGCGATGTCACGACCCTGTCGCCCGATGAACAGGCTACCGTGCGCAGCACACGGATCGGTTTCGTCTTCCAGAGTTTCCACCTGGTACCGCGCCTGACGGCCGCCGAGAACATCGCGCTGCCGATGACCCTGGCCGGCATTCCGCCCGCCGAGCGCAACCTGCGCGTCACCCAGGCGCTCAAGGATTTCGGCCTGGAAAACCGCGCCGACCACAAGCCGGATGAACTTTCCGGCGGCCAGCGCCAGCGCGTCGCCATCGCCCGGGCCACCATCATGCAGCCAGCGCTGATTCTGGCCGACGAGCCGACTGGCAATCTGGACCGCCACACCGGGGATGAAGTGGTGCACCTACTTGAAGCCCTCAATGCCACCGGCGTCACGCTGATCGTGGTTACTCACGACCCGGCCCTCGGTGCTCGCGCCGGCCGCCAGCTGGTCATGGAAGACGGGCGCCTGAAATCGGACTCGGGCGTCGCCAATAAGTCGGTTTTTGCCGAAATTTCGGGCCGACCGTAGCATTTGCCGCGCAGCCCCCGCCCATGCGCCTGACCGACACCCTCCGCTTCGCCCGCGACGCCGCCACCGGCACCCCGCTGCGCACGCTGCTCTCGGTGCTCGCCATGTCGATCGGCGTTGCCGCTGTCGTCATCCTGACCGCTCTCGGCGATGGCGCCCGGCGCTATGTCGTCGGCCAGTTCTCGTCGCTCGGCACCAATCTGGTCATCGTGCTACCCGGTCGCTCTGGCACCGGCGGTTTCAATCCGGCCAACGCCATCACCACCACACCGCGCGACCTGACCATCGACGATGCCGCCAGCCTGCGCCGCCTGCCCGGCGTCCGCCGTGTCGCGCCGCTCGCCGTCGGCACCTCGGAAATCGCCTTCGGCGGCCGCCTGCGTGAAGCCATGGTTGCCGGATCGACGGCAGAATTCATCCCGATCCGCAATTTCGAGCTGGCGCAAGGACAAGGCCTGCCCGAGGAGGACTGGAATCGAGGCTCATCGGTCGCCGTCATCGGCGCCAAGATCCGTGAGGAAATGTTTGGCAGCCAGCCGGCCATCGGCCAGCTGGTGCGCGTCGGCGACCGGCGGCTGCGCATCGTCGGCGTGCTGAAGTCCACCGGCCAGGGGCTGGGCATGAATACCGACGAACTGGTCATCGTGCCCGTCTCGCTGGCTCAGGCGATGTTCAATTCGAACACGCTGTTCCGCGTCATGGTCGAGGCCAGCAACCGCGATGCCATCGCCGGCGCCAAGGAACGGACATTGGCCACACTGAAGCAGCGTCATCGCGGCGAGGAGGACGTCACGGTGATCACCCAGGATGCCGTGCTGGCCACCTTCGACCGCCTGCTCGGCACGCTGACCCTGGGCGTCGCCGGCATTGCGGCAATCAGCCTGGCGGTGGCCGGCATCCTGGTCATGAACGTCATGCTCGTCGCCGTCACCCAGCGCACCGGCGAAATCGGCCTGTTGAAAGCCCTCGGCGCCACAGCGCGAACGATCCGTCTAGCCTTCCTGGCCGAGGCGGCTATGCTTTCCGCGGTCGGCGCGCTGGTTGGCTACCTGCTCGGTCAGGCCGGCGCCTTTGCACTGCGCCAGTTCTTCCCGGTCTTTCCGGCCTACCCGCCGGACTGGGCGGTGATCGCCGGACTGTGCACCGCCCTGGCCACCGGCCTGCTGTTCGGCGTCATGCCGGCCCGCCGCGCCGCCCGGCTCGATCCGGTACAAGCCCTGATGAAGCACTGACATGCTGGTCGCCGACTCACTCCAGCTCGCCACCCGCGCCATCACCGCCCAGCGCCTGCGCAGCTTCCTGACCCTGCTCGGCATCGCCGTCGGCATCGCGGCGGTGATCCTGCTCACCTCGATCGGCGAAGGCATCCACCGCTTCGTGCTCAGCGAATTCAGCCAGTTCGGCACCAACGTCGTCGGCGTTCACCCCGGCAAGACCAAGACCGGCGGCACGCCGCCGTCCGGCCTGCCGAGCAGCGCCCGGCCACTGTCGCTCGACGACGCGCGCGCCCTGGCCAGCCTGCCACACGTCGTCGGCATGACGCCGAGCATCTGGGGCAACGCCGAGGTCCGTGCCAACGGCCGCCTGCGCCGGACTTCGATCTATGGGGTCGGCCCGCAGATGCTCGAAGTCTTCAAGGGCAAGGTTCGCGCCGGGCAATTCCTGCCCCCGGACGACGCATACAGCGCCCGCGCCCTGGTCGTCCTCGGCCCCAAGCTCAAGGATGAACTGTTCGGCGCCGAGAACGCGCTCGGCGCAAAACTTCGTATCGGTCCCGACCAGTTCCGCGTCATCGGCATCCTCGAACCCAAGGGCCAGTTCCTCGGAATCGACCTCGACGACACCGCCTTCATCCCGGCCGCCCGCGCCCTCGAAATCTTCAACCGCGACGGCCTCAACGAAATCAACCTGGCCGCCGAGGAGGGCGTGCCCTCGGCCATCGTCGCTGCCGCCGTCAAGGAGAGGATGATCGTCCGCCACGGCAGCGAGGATTTCACCATCGTCACCCAGGAAGAAATGATGGCCACGCTGTCCAACATCCTCAACGTGCTGACCATGGCCGTCGGCGCGCTCGGCGGCATCTCTCTGCTGGTCGGCGGCGTCGGCATCGTCACCATCATGACCATCGCCGTCGCCGAACGGACCGGCGAAATCGGCCTGCTGGTCGCCCTCGGCGCCCGTCGGCGGACCATTCTCGCCCTCTTTCTCGGCGAAGCCGTGGCCCTCTCGGCGCTTGGCGGCCTGTTCGGGCTGGCGCTCGGCATCGGCCTCGCCCAGTTGATCCATTTCGCGCTGCCGGCGCTGCCGGTCCACACGCCACTCAGCTTCGTCCTGCTCGCCGAAGGCATCGCCATCGCCATCGGGTTGGCCGCCGGCGTCCTGCCCGCCCGCCGCGCCGCCCGGCTCGACCCGGTCGAGGCACTCCGCGCCGAGTGACCGGGAAAGCAGCCGGCGCGTGCTAGAGTCACCGTTCAAATTTCAACAAACCCGCAAGGAATCCCCATGACCTATCACATCGACCAACTGCAACCCGGCATGTCGGCCAGCATGGCCAAGACCGTCACCGAAGCCGACATCATCCTGTTCTCCGGCGTCTCCACCGACGTCAACCCGGCCCACATCGACGAGGAATACGCCAAGACCACGATGTTTGGCGGCCGCATCGCCCACGGCATGCTGTCGGCCAGCTTCATTTCCGCCGTGCTCGGCAACCAGATGCCCGGCAACGGCTGCATCTACGTCTCGCAGTCGCTGAAGTTCAAGGCCCCGGTCCGCCCCGGCGACACCGTCAAGGCCACGGTCACCGTCAAGGAAGTCAATGTCGCCAAGAACCGCGTGATCCTCGACACCGTGTGCACGGTGGCCGGCAAGACGGTCATCGAAGGCGAATGCATGATGATGCCGGCCGTCCGCGCCGCCGCGCCGAGCGGTACGGCCTGATTTCCGGCCCGCCGCCACAAAAAACGCCGGCCGGTCAAAACCGGCCGGCGTTTTTGCAGAATGCTACGGTCGGCCCCAAAAAAGGGCAAAAATCAAAAAGCCTCGTCAGCGCGCAGAAAGCGCCATTGCCCCATCGGCAGATCGCCCAGCCGAATCCGCCCGATGCGCACCCGCTTCAGGCCAATCACCTTCAGCCCGACCAGTTCGCACATCCGGCGAATCTGGCGCTTCTTGCCTTCCTTCAGGATGAAGTGCAGTTGGTCCTCGTTCAGCTGCTTGATCCAGGCCGGCTTCAAGGGTTTGCCGTCGAGTTCCAGACCATGGCGCAACAGATCCAGGCCGCCCTTGATCATCTCGCCCTCGACCCGGACCAGATATTCCTTTTCCGCGTCGCTATCCTCGCCGATCAAACGCTTGGCGACCCGGCCATCGCTGGTCAGCACCAAGAGGCCGGTCGAATCGACGTCCAGCCGGCCGGCCGGCGCCAGACCGCGCAGCATCCACGGCTTGAATTCCGGGTCGCCCGGCTGCGCCACCTGCACATCCGCCGTAATCAGGGTCACGGCCGGCACACAACCCGGCTCGGGTTGTCCGGAAACATAACCGACCGGCTTGTGCAGCAGGATCGTCACCGCCTTGGCCTGATCCTTCACCGCCTCCTTGGAGACCGTGATTTCAGCCGCCGGATCGATGCGCGAACCGAGTTCGCTGATCTGCTCGCCATCGACGAACACCCAGCCGCGCTCGATCCACAAGTCGGCCTCGCGACGCGAACAAATGCCGCGCTCGGACATCACCTTCGACAGGCGCACGCCTTCTGGCGCCATTCCGGCCGGCGGGGCTGCCGGCACTGGCGCCTTCGCCGGTTTTGCGACAACCGCCTTCGCCCACGGGCTTTCAGCGCCCGAATCTCGACTCGGCCTGGGCGTCGTGGGTCGTGCCGGCAGAGCCGCCGGCTGGGCAGCCTTTGCCGCCATGGTCGACCGCTTCGCCACCGCACCGCCGCGCACCGGCTTGCGGTTGATCGGCCGCTCGCTCGGGACAGCCGATTTGCGCACACCCAGCGTGCCTTCCGGCTTGACCCGCTCGACCACCGGCGCTTCGATCGGAGCGACCACCGCCGGAGCAGGCTTCTGCCTCATTTCGCGCGCCGGTGCCGGCTTCGCAGCCCGCTCACTCGGTGCCGATTTTGGTTTTGGCCCTTTTTCGGGGGCGACCGTAGGCTTTGCCGCTTTTTCAGGCGGCGCAGCCGGCGCAGGCGGCGCAGCCGGCGCAGCCGGCGCATCCGCCTGGCGCCACTTGGCCCACGGATCGTCCGTTACCGCCTCGACCGGCGGCCGCTTCGGTCGGGAATCCCGGTCGGAACCGCTCATTGCACGCCGAGCAGTTCAACCTCGAAAACCAGCGTCGCGTTCGGCGGAATGACGCCGCCGGCGCCGCGCGCACCGTAACCGAGTTGCGGCGGAATGGTCAGCTTGCGCGTACCGCCCACCTTCATGCCCTGGACGCCCTCGTCCCAGCCTGAGATCACATGGCGCTGGCCGAGCGGGAATTCGAACGGGTCGTTGCGATCCTTGCTCGAATCGAACTTGCTGCCGCTGGTCAGCCAGCCGGTGTAATGCACGGTAACAAAATTGCCCGCCTTGGCCTCGGCGCCTTCGCCGACGACGGTATCTTCATAGACCAGCCCGGAGGCGGTGGTGACTTCAGCCATGGGAAACTCCTTTTGCAAAGGCGGGAAGTCTACCATACCCCCTCGACAAGACTTTGACTTGTCAGAGAATTTCCGTATAATGCGCGGTTCTTTGTAGCACCCTTTGGTTTATTTTCGGAGTCCAACCCATGTATGCGGTCATAAAAACCGGCGGCAAGCAGTATCGCGTTTCCGCTGGTCAAAAACTTAAAGTAGAACAGATACCGGCAGACGTTGGCGCAGAAGTTACCCTTGACCAGATCCTGATGGTAGGCGAAGGCGAGTCGGTAAAGATCGGCGCCCCCTTCCTTGCTGGCGCCACCGTCAAGTGCACCGTGGTTTCCCACGGCCGCCACGACAAGGTCAAGATCTTCAAGATGCGTCGTCGTAAGCATTACCAGAAGCGTCAGGGCCATCGTCAGAACTACACCGAACTGCGCATCGACACGATCGCCGCTTAAGTTCAGACAAGGAGCTCATTAAATGGCACACAAAAAAGCAGGCGGCAGTTCACGTAACGGCCGCGACTCACAAGCCCAACGACTGGGCGTCAAGCGCTACGGCGGTCAATTCGTCCTGGCTGGCAACATCATCGTTCGCCAGCGCGGCACTGAGTTCCACCCGGGCGAAAACGTCGGCTGCGGCAAGGATCACACCCTGTTCGCACTGAAGGATGGCGTGATTCAGTTCTCCATCAAGGGCCTGAAGAAGCGCCGCGTGGTGACCATCGTTCCGGCTGCCGAATAAATCGGCACCGCGGAATCGCAAAGCCCTGTCCGCCGGATGGGGCTTTTTAGTTTATAGAGGCGGAAAAAATGAAGTTCATCGATGAAGCCAAGATTTATGTAAAGGCCGGTGACGGCGGCAATGGTGCCGCGACTTTCCGCCGCGAAAAATACATCCCGATGGGCGGCCCGAACGGTGGCGACGGCGGCCGGGGCGGCAGCATCTATGTCGTCGCCGACCGCAACATCAACACCCTGGTCGACTATCGCTACACCCGAAAATTCATCGGCAAGCGCGGCGAAAACGGCGGCGGCGCTGACCAGTACGGCGCCGGCGGCGACGACATCATCCTGCGCATGCCGGTCGGCACGGTCATTTCCAACCTGAACACCGGCGAAATCCTGGCCGACCTTGACGTCCACGACAAAAAAATCCTGCTCGCCAAAGGCGGCAAGGGCGGGCTCGGCAACCTCCATTTCAAGTCCTCGACCAACCGCGCCCCACGCCAGAAAACCAATGGCGAACAGGGCGAGGAATTCGAAGTCACGCTGGAACTGCGCGTGCTGGCCGACGTCGGCCTGCTCGGCCTGCCCAATGCCGGCAAGAGTACGCTGATCCGCGCCGTTTCCTCGGCCCGCCCGAAGGTCGCCGACTACCCGTTCACGACGCTGCACCCCAACCTCGGCGTCGTCCGCGTCGGCGCCGAAAAGAGCTTCGTCATGGCCGACGTTCCCGGCCTGATCGAAGGCGCCGCCGATGGCGCCGGCCTCGGCATCCGCTTCCTGAAGCATTTGCAGCGCACGCGCATCCTGCTCCACCTCGTTGACATCGCGCCGATCGACCCCGACGCCAACCCCGTGCGCGACGCCAAGGCCATCGTCGGCGAACTACTCAAGCACGACCCGGCGCTGGCCGACAAACCGCGCTGGCTGGTCCTCAACAAACTCGACCTGATCCCCGAAGAAGACCGCCAGGCAGCCATCGACAAGTTCCTGAAAGCCTACAAGAAAGCCACCAAGTACGACGGCCCGGTCTTCCCGATCGCCGCCATCAACGGCGACGGTACCAAACCGCTGATCTACGCCCTCCAGGAAGCACTGGAGCAGATGGATCGCCCGGAAATGCCGGACGACGACGAAGACGACGAACCCGCCACGGAAGAATAATGCGCCAGACCCGCCTCGCCCACGCCAAACGCCTCGTCGTCAAAGTCGGCTCGGCACTCGTCACCAACAACGGCGCCGGCCTCGACCTAGTCGCCATCGACGACTGGGCGCGCCAGATTGCCAACCTGCGCCAACAGGGCAAGGAAGTCGTGCTGGTTTCCTCAGGTGCCGTCGCCTGCGGCGTCCAGCGCTTGGGCTGGGGACGCCGTCCGAAGACCGTCCATGAAAAGCAGGCGGCAGCGGCCGTCGGGCAGGCCGGGCTGGTCGAAGCCTACGAAGCCGCCTTCAGCAAGCATGGCCTGCACACCGCGCAGATCCTGCTCACCCACGACGACCTGGCCGACCGCAAGCGCTACCTGAACGCTCGCTCGACGCTGACTACCCTGCTCGAACTCGGCGTCGTGCCAATCATCAACGAGAACGACACTGTCATCACCGATGAAATCAAGTTCGGCGACAACGACACCCTGGGTGCCCTGGTCGCCAACCTGATCGAAGCCGACGCGCTGATCATCCTGACCGACCAGATAGGGCTCTATACCGCTGACCCGCGCAAGGACCCGAATGCCACACTGATCGCCGAAGCCACCGCCGGAGATGAATCGCTCGAAGCGATGGCCGGCGGTGCGGGTACCGGTGTCGGCACCGGCGGCATGATCACCAAGGTCATCGCCGCCAAGCGTGCCGCCCGCAGCGGCGCCCATACGGCCATCGCCAGCGGCCGCGAAACAGATCCGATCATCCGCCTGGCAGCCGGAGAAGCCGTAGGTACCCTGCTCGTCTCGCAGACCCAGCCCCTTGCCGCCCGCAAGCAATGGCTGGCCGACCACCTGCAACTGGCCGGCCGCCTGATCCTCGACCATGGCGCGGTTAACGCGCTAAAAGGCGGAAGAAGCCTGCTCCCCATCGGTGTCACCGCCGTCGAAGGCGACTTCGAACGCGGCGCTGCCGTCGCCTGCATCAGCCCGGACGGCAAGGAAATCGCCCGCGGCCTGAGCAACTACGGCAGCGGCGAAGCCCGCCTGATCGCCCGCAAATCGACCGCAGAAATCGAAGGCATCCTCGGCTACATCGACGAACCGGAAATCGTACACCGCGACAACCTGATCGCCCTCGGTTAGCCTGCTGACGGGCAGCCCGCCCGCTTCGTCTGCGCTTGGGTTAACATCCCATTTTGCCCAAAGCACACGAAATTAGGGAAAAGCACGTTCGCCATGCAGCCAAACCACGCCGCCAATCAGCCTCCCATCCCTGCCTTGGCTAACCTGCTAAATGCAGGCCAGTTCGACACGCTGCTCAGGCAAGCCACCGAATGCGCAGCCCGCTGGCCAAACTCTGCACCGGTTTGGCACCTGATGGCGTTGGCCTACCTCTCCACCGGCCGCCCCGGCGATGCAGTGGTGCCGCTGACCAAAGCCGCCCGATTATTGCCCCAGGACATGGAAATCCAGGAGCAACTCGCCACCGCCCTGATGCAATCCGGACGCAGCAAGGAAGCGCTGCGCGCCTTCGAGCGCTGCCTGGTCTTGGCCCCCAGTCACCTCGGCGCGCTGATCAACGCAGCGAGCCTGGCCAACGATCAAGGTGCTCATGAAGCCGCCTTGAAATTCTGCCAGCGAGCACGCCAACTGGCACCAAACCAGCCTGAAGCGATCTTCAATCTAGGCAGGGCGCTGGCAGGGCTGGGCAAAACGCAAGAAGCCGTCAATAGCTTCCTCACGGTCGCCGAGCTCACCCAGGCTGCAACGATGGCCCAGAACGACATCGGCCTGCGGCTGTTCGAACTGGGTGCCATCGACGCTGCCGAAACCTGCCTGCAGCGCGCCATCAAGCTGACGCCGGGCAATCCACTGGCCCACGCCAATCTCGGCAAGGTACTCGAAGCACAGGGCAAACCCGAGGCGGCGCTGGCCTCGCTACGCCGGGCCACCCAGCTCAACCCGCAACTGGCCGGTGCCTTCGCCAACATGGGTGGCCTTCTCAACGCCCAACGACAATTCACGGTCGCCGAAGAAGCCTGCCGGCGGGCCATCGCACTGGAACCCAAACTTTCCGGTGCCCTGACCAACCTGGCCAACGCCCTGCTCGGCCAGCAACGCCATGTCGAGGCTGAAGCGTACTATCGGGAGGTCCTGGCCGCCGACAAGGCAAACGGCGACGCGCTCAACAACCTTGGCAACCTCCTGCTCGATCAAAAGCGCTTTGGCGAAGCAGAAACCTGCTATCGGAAAATCCGGGACGATCACGGCTACGCCCTCGGGCAGGCGTTTCACTGCGCCTCCCATCTCTGTAGCTGGCAAAAGCGCACGCAGGACGAAGCCGCACTCAAAGAACGCCTGCGCCGCGACGACACCTATCTTGACCCCTTCGGGTTACTTGCACTGGCAGCCCCTGATGCGCCAGCCATCCAAAGGCGCGCCGGCTGGCTGGCTGCAAAAAACCATCTCGGGCCGCTGCTTGATCAGGTGCCCATGGTTTCCCCGACGCAGCATCCTGTCCGAGACCGCCTGCGCATCGGCTACCTGTCTGCCGATTTCCATGATCACGCCACCATGCACCTGCTGGCCGGCGTACTGCAAGCCCACGACCGTAGCCGCCATGCTATTCATCTGTACTCCTACGGCCCCGAGGCGCAAGACAGCTATCGCAAGCTGGCCGAGGAAAACTGCGAGGCTTTCCGCAACGTCCGGACGCTAACCGATCAAGGCGCAGCCCGACAAATCGCCGATGACGGCATCGATATTCTGGTCGACCTCAAGGGTTTCACCCGCGACAGCCGACTCGGCATCAGCGCGCTCAGGCCCGCCCCCGTCATCGTCAGCTGGCTGGGCTACCCCGGCACGCTCGGCCACGAGCGGCTGGCCGACTACATCATCGGCGACCCGGTCGTCACTCCGCTCGACACCGCTGACGGATACTCCGAAACGCTCGCCCTGATGCCACACTGCTACCAGCCGAACGACCGGAACCGCCCGATTTCTGCGGCGCCGCCGCGCGCCACCGAGGGCCTGCCCGAAGATGCTTTCGTATTCTGCAGCTTCAACCAGAGCTACAAGATCATCCCCGAGGTCTTTGGCATTTGGTGCAAGCTGCTGTCCGCTGTGCCAGGCAGCGTGCTCTGGCTTCTGGAGTCGCCGCAAGCAAGCATGGATAATCTACGCAGGGAGGCGCAGGCACGCGGCATTGATCCCCAACGCCTTGTTTTTGCCAGCAAAAAGCCGCTTGCCGATCACCTAGGCCGCTTGCAACTTTCCGACCTCGCGCTGGACACCTTCCCCTATGGCTCACACACCACCGGTAGCGATGCACTGTGGGCCGGGGTGCCGCTGGTCACCAAACCCGGAAATACCTTTGCGAGCCGGGTTGCAGCCAGCCTGCTGACGGCCGCCGGCCTGAATGAACTGGTCGTCAATACATGGGAGGCATATTTAGAACTGGCACTTACCTTGGCCAACAATGCCACCCGACGGCAAGACCTGCGTCAACGCATGGCAAACCAACGGCTAGCCAGCCCGCTTTTCGACACCCGCCTATTCACGAGCAAGCTCGAGTATCTGTTTGACGAGATCTGGGCTCAACACGCAACGGGGGAACGCAAGGCATTCTCGATTCGCGGCGAAACCTGAGAAAACGCAGTGCGGCGTGATTTCAAAACGCCGAGACATTCAAAAAAATCAGCACAATAAAAAACGGGAGCCGAAGCTCCCGTTTTTAGTTCCAACAGACTGTTAGGTCTGATTAGAAGGAGTGAGCAATACCGAAGTCCACACCGACGGTGCCGTAGCCATCAACCGTCGAATTGCCAGCGCCGGTATTCGGAGCCCAGTGAATGGTGCGGGCGGCGTTGTCGTCGTTGCGGATCTGACCGTAGTTGGCGTACAGGTAGGTACGCTTGGACAGGGCGTAATCGGCACCCAGAGCCCACTTGATGGAGTCTGCATCGGAAGCACCGGCAGACTTGTCCTTGACGCCACCAACCATGGCCTTCAGGTTGAACTTGCCAACCGGAGCCTTGGCACCGATCAACCAAGCTTGCTGCTTCAGGCCAGCATCTTCGTTCTTGATCTGATCCAGCAGGGCGGACAGCTTGACAACGCCGAAGTCGTACGAGAAGGCGCCGGTAGCAACCCAGGTGCGGGAGAAGGAAGTACCCGGGGAGGTCACTTGCTCGTAGTCCAGACGGGCGCTGATCGGGCCATTGTCGTACGTGGCCATGATGGTTTGCAGGCCGGCATCGCCGTTGTTGGCAAGGGTTTCCGGACCAGCGATGTTGGTCGCGTAGGCCAGAACCAGACCGAAGCCGGAGAAGTTCGGCGAGATGTAGGCGATGGCGTTGTCAGCACGGTCAACCTGAATGGTCATTTGCGTGAAGTTGCCGATGGTGCCGCCAGCGAACGGATCGTAGGTGTTGAACACGCCATAACGGACGCCGTCCAGACGACCGGCAACAACGGTACCGAAACCGCCGGTCAGGCCAACGTAGGAGTTACGGTTGGTCCAGGTAGCAGCGGTGGTGCCAGTTGCGGTCTGGTCGATGCCAATACCGAATTCAGACTGGAACAGAGCCTTCAGGCCGTTGCCCAGATCTTCAACACCCTTGAAGCCGATACGCGAACCAGCGCCAACGCCGGAAGCGATTTCGTACTTGCCTTCGGTGTTAGCAACGCCGCCGGAATCACCAGTACGATAAACGCCGCCCAGATCCATACGGCCGTAGATGGTGACGTTGGATTGTGCGAAAGCAGCGGTAGAAGCCAGACCAGCGATGGCCAGAGCAATAATCTTCTTTTGCATCAGAAAATCTCCTTAGTGGTTAGTTTTTGGTGCCGCCTTGCGGTGACACCAAGCTTTACCTCTCGGATCGAGAAGTTGCCGACGATTGTCGCAAGAAGCAAAACGCCCTAGCAACCAGTGATTGCGATGCGAGCATGCTTCCGTAAGGTTTTGTTGTTTTAGCGCAACACAAATCAGGCGAACAGACGGGCCAGTTCGACGCCCGGCTCCGGCGCCCGCATGAAGGCTTCGCCGACCAGGAAGGTTTCGACCCGGTGGCTGCGCATCAAGGCGACATCTTCCGGCTTCAGGATGCCGCTTTCGGTGACGACGATGCGGTCAGCCGGGATGCGTGCGAGCAGACCGAGCGTGGTATCAAGCGTGACGTCGAAGGTGCGCAGGTTGCGGTTGTTGATGCCGAGCAGCGGGGTTTTCAATGGCAGGGCTGCATCAAGTTCTTCGCCATTGTGCACTTCAACCAACACGGCCATGCCGTAGCCCATGGCCTGAGCTTCCAGGGCCTGCATTTCGGGCAGGCTCAGGGCGGCGGCAATGAGCAGGATGGCATCGGCGCCCATGGCACGGGCTTCAGCGACCTGATAGGCATCGACCATGAAGTCCTTGCGCAATACCGGCAGGGCGCAGGCGGCACGGGCGGCCTGCAGGTATTCCGGGCAACCCTGGAAATACTGGCGGTCGGTCAAGACCGACAGACAGGCGGCGCCGTGCTGTTCGTAGCTGCGAGCGATGTCGGCCGGGCGAAAATCCGGACGGATGACGCCTTTCGACGGGCTGGCCTTCTTGATTTCGGCGATGACCGCCGGCATGCCGGCCGCGATCTTGCTGCGGATGGCTCCGACGAAATCGCGCGGCGCCGACTGGGCGGCCGCTTCGGCTTCGACTACCGCCAGTGGCTTGACGGCCAGCGCAGCGGCGACTTCCTCGCGCTTGGTGGCGATGATCTTGTTGAGGATATCGCTCATTGAAACTGCTTCGTGGCGTTGACGAACTGTTCCAGCTTGGCGCGCGCCGAACCGGAGGCGATGGCTTCGAAGGCTTTTTCGACGCCGTCGATCAGCGTTGCGGCCTGGCCGGCGACGTAGATGCTGGCACCGGCGTTGAGGGCGACGATGTCGCGGGCGGCGCCGAGCTTGTTGTCGAGGGCGCCGAGCAGCATGGCTTTCGATTCCTCGACGTTGGCCACCTGCAGCACCTTCGGGTCATGGACCGGCAGGTTGAACTGTTCGGGGTGGATTTCGTATTCGCTGATCCGGTCATCCTTCAGTTCGCCGACCAGGGTCGGGCCGGCGATGGAGATTTCGTCGAGCCCTTCGCGACCGAAGACGGTCAGCGCTCGCTGGCTGCCCAGACGCTGCAGGACATGGACCTGGATGCCGACGAGATCGGGATGGAAGACGCCCATGACCTGCTGCGGCGCGTTGGCCGGGTTGGTCAGCGGGCCGAGGATATTGAAGATGGTGCGCACGCCAAGTTCGCGGCGAACCGGCGCGGCATGCTTCATGGCGCTGTGGTGATTGGGCGCGAACATGAAGCCGATGCCGGTTTCGGCGATGCACTGCGCCACCTGTTCCGGCTTCAGGTTGATATTGACGCCGAGTGCCTCCAGGACATCGGCACTGCCCGACTGGCTGGAGACCGAACGACCGCCGTGCTTGGCGATCTGGGCGCCGGCCGCGGCGGCAACGAACATGGCAGCCGTGGAAATATTGAAGGTATGGGCGCCATCGCCGCCGGTGCCGCAGGTGTCGACCAGCCGGCTATTGTCGGCGACCTGAACCTTAGTGGACAGTTCGCGCATGACGCTGGCCGCGGCGGCGATTTCGCCGATGGTTTCCTTCTTGACGCGCAGGCCGGTGATGATGGCGGCGATCATGACCGGCGTGACTTCGCCGCCCATGATCTGGCGCATCAGGGAGACCATTTCGTCGTGGAAGATTTCGCGGTGTTCGATGACACGCTGGAGGGCGGCTTGCGGGGTCATTGCTTGTGTTCGTCCAAAAAGTTCTTGAGCAGGTCGTGACCGCGTTCGGTCAGGATCGATTCCGGGTGAAACTGAACACCTTCGACGGCCAGCGTCTTGTGGCGGACGCCCATGATCTCGCCGTCGTCGGTCCAGGCGGTGATTTCCAGGCAGTCGGGCAGCGATTCGCGCTCGATGGCCAGCGAGTGGTAGCGGGTGCAAGTCAGCGGATTGGGCAAGCCCTTGAAGACGCCGACATCCTTGTGATGCACCGGCGAGACCTTGCCGTGCATCAGCTGCTTGGCGTGCACGATCTTGCCGCCGAAGGCTTCGCCGATCGACTGGTGACCGAGGCAGACGCCGAGCAGCGGGATCTTGCCGGAGAATTCCTTGATCGCGGCCAGCGAGATGCCGGCCTGGGCGGGCGCGCAAGGGCCGGGGGAAACGACCAGATAATCGGGCTTGAGCGCGGCGATTTCGTCGATGGTGATCGCGTCGTTGCGGAAAACCTTGACGTCCTGACCCAGCTCGCCGAAATACTGGACGATGTTGTAGGTAAAGCTGTCGTAATTGTCGATCATCAGCAGCATGCTGTTGATTCCTTGCCTGTTTCGTAAGCCCTGAATTCTACATCAACAGCCTGTTTCAGTCGGCCGGGGGCTTTTCGATTAAAATGCGCGCTTTCCTGCCGGATTCGCCCATGAACGCCGCCATCTCGACTCTCCCCCACAGCCTGTCCATCGTCGTCCCGTTCTACAACGAGGAAGAGAACATCGCGCCGCTGGTCAAGCGCGTGCACGAAGCGCTGGAGGACTACCAGCACCCGTGGGAACTGGTGCTGGTCGACGACGGCAGTAGCGATGCAACGGTGGACCGCGCCGTGCAGTGCAGCCGGGAATATGGCCCGCACGTCCGCGTCGTCGAGCTGACCCGCAATTTCAAGCAGACCGCCGCCATGCAGGCCGGCATCGATGCCGCCCGCGGCGACGTCATCGTGACCATGGACGGCGATTTGCAGAACGATCCGATCGACATCCCGCGCATGGTCGCCCGGCTTTTGAACGAAGACCTCGACCTGGTCGCCGGCTGGCGCCAGAACCGCCAGGACGGCCTGTTCCTGCGCAAGATTCCGTCGAAGATCGCCAACCGCCTGATCGCCCGGCTGACCGGCGTCCATCTGCGCGACTACGGCTGCAGCCTGAAGGCCTTCCGTGGCAGCGTGATCAAGAGCGTGCGCCTGTACGGCGAAATGCACCGCTTCATCCCGGCCTGGCTGGCCACCGTGACCACGCCGCGCCGCATCGCGCAGGAGCCGACGACGCACCACGCACGCACCGCCGGCGTTTCCAAGTACGGCATTTCGCGCACCTTCCGCGTCATCCTCGACCTCGTCGCCGTCTATTTCTTCATGCGCTTCCGCGCCCGTCCCGGCCATTTCTTCGGCGGCATCGGCCTCGGCCTGACGGCGCTGTCCGGGTTGGTGCTAACCTGGCTGGCCTGGGTCAAGTTCGGTCTCGGCGAGAACATCGGCAATCGTCCGCTGCTCATCGTCGGTATCGGCGGCCTGATCGCCGGCGTCCATTTCATCACCACTGGCGTGCTGGCCGAACTGATGGCCCGCATCTACTTCGAATCGGGCACCGTCCGCTCGTACTCGGCGCGGCCGGAGCGCGCGCTGACCAGCGATGAAGGCTGGCACAAGCCGGCATGAATGCTACGGTCGCCCGGTTTTTTTGCCCAAAAACAAAAATTCTGTTCGGCCTGACGGCCGCCCTGCTCGTCTGGCGTTTCTGGGTCGTGCCGCACCTCGGCATCACGCTCTACGTCGATGAAGCGCAATACTGGACCTGGTCGCAGAACATGGCCTGGGGCTATTTCTCCAAGCCGCCTGGCGTCGCCGCGCTGATCTGGTTGTCAACTGCCCTGTTCGGCGACGGC
>Ga0075163_10000175_pt1 | contig 75096 bp, 60 predicted proteins | sample JI1023141ADNA_FD_71478 | JGI IMG/M metagenome (GOLD analysis project Ga0075163, IMG submission 71478) | Wastewater effluent complex algal communities from Wisconsin, to seasonally profile nutrient transformation and Carbon sequestration -... | ecosystem: Engineered > WWTP > Effluent > Algae... | reverse complement strand
CGGCGGCGGTGGCGCCTGATAGACCGGCGGCGGCGGCGGTGGCGCCTGATAGACCGGCGGCGGCGGCGGTGGCGCCTGATAGACCGGCGGTGGCGGAGGCGGCGCCTGGTAGACCGGCGGCTGCGGCAGCTGCTGAACGTCGGCCTGCGGAGGCGGCGGTGGCTGCTGCTGGATGTAGACCTGCGGCGGCGCCGGCGGCTGAATGTAGACCTGCGGCGGCGCTGGCGGCTGCACGTACACGGTAGGAGGCTGGGGGGGGTAGTAATATGTGGGTGGGTAGTACACAGGCGGTGCCTGCTGGATCACCACCGGAGGAGCCATCATGGGGCGCACAAAGGGGCGCGGCACGATCACAACATGAGGCCGAAACCATGGTCGGATGAAGACCTGCGCATCGGCCTTTTCGGGCGCTGCCACGAGCATGGAGGCACAGGCGAAGGCGGTCATCAAAATCTGGCGCATGGCGAGTCCTTTCTTGTCTTTACAGCGAATGGCCTGAAGGCCGACTGGTTCCTGGCGAAGCAAGGCACGCGCCAAGGTGATATTCGAGGGAAATTCAGGCCGGCATAGGGTCTCGCGGCCGGAGGTGTGAACGACCGTTAATACGTGCACCGTGAACGTGAATGTGAACGGAGGCCGGGGGCAGGGGACAGGGGCCTCCTGGGGGTAAAGGCTTGACAGTACACCACGCTGATCCGTAGGATTTAGCAGGTTGCGAGGCGACCGAGGCGTCAGCCTCGACGGAAGCTCGACATGGATGGCGCTCAGCGTCAGCCTAGTCTGGTGCGTCCCGAGGGGCTGAAGCTGGTTGACCGTGACCCGGCACCGACCCACGATTTGATCGCCGGTTCACCGGCAAGCGGAGGAGGCCTTTGGCCGACAACACGAAGCAAGGTCCGAAGGACATCACTGACCTCAAAGCCCGGCTGGGCCTGAAGAAGCAGCCGGGCGGCCCCGCCGTGCCGGGACCCGCTGGTGCGACCCCAGTGCCTTTCCCTCCATCGGGAGCGGCCCCTGCGATCGCGCGACCAGGAGGTGCTCAACTTCCTTCTGCGCTCGCGGGTCCACCGGCGCCAGTGGTTCAGGCGCAGGGGGCGATTCCGCCTCCACCAGGGTTCGCTCCGCCGCCAGAGGCGGCTCCAGCTCAGCCTGATCCTCGTCGGGATCCCTATGCGGCTCAGCAGGCTGCAGTCGCTGCCAACCTGGCGGCGTTCTACACGGCCGGCGGTGCGCTGCCTGGAGACGGTGACGCAGTCAAGGAGGGCCCCAAGCGGCCGAAGCCGTGGGCGCTCATCGGCGCTGCGGCAGGTGCGGGTCTGCTGATGTTCTTCGTTGGGTGGGCGATCGGAAACATCTCGGTCAGCCGCAATGACTACAACCTCACCACCGAGCATGCCGGTCGCATCCGCGATCAGGTGGACAAGATTCACAAGCAGGTGGAGAAGGTCAAGCAGGCATTCCTCGACAGCCGGCCCAAGAAGGAAGGCGAAGGGCCCAACTTTGCGGCCATCGAGGCTCTGGGCGACATCGATTTCAAAGAGCCGGACATGACTCGAGACCTGTTCCACACGAACTACTTCTCGTTCGAGCCGGCCACAGTCCAGCAGCTCTTCAACTACTACAACGACGTGACGATCCTGGCCAAGCAGATCTCCGACCATGCCAGCCGGACGAAGAACGACCAGGCCACCATCGATAAGTACCTCAAGAGCAGGAACGACAAAGACAAGAAGGACAAGCTCGAGGGCGGCCTGGGCGTGACCTTCGACTATAGCGGCAAGCTTCCGGCTGCACAGCTCGTCGAGACGCTCGGTTCGGAGTGCCCCAAGGCGGATGATCAAAACTGTCCGCTCGAAGATCGTAAGGCGATCTTCCGCACTGCGCTCGGCGGCAGCATCCAGAGGAAGAGCGTCAAGGGCCTCCCCAAGGACATCGTCGTATCCATCACCCCGACGGAGCTCATGAGCAAGGTGATGACCAGTGACCCCGGCAGCATCGCCTTCCAGGAGAGCTCCAAACGCACTGCTGCGATCTTCCAGACCCTCGGTCGCATCACTGAAACGGAGAAGCAGCTCCTCGAAAGCCTGAAGAAGCGCGCCAACCAGCCGCAGCTGTTCGCTCTCTAGCCTGGCCTGTCCCCGGGCTGCCTCCGGCCCCTTCCCCTGCCATCTCCGCAACCGCCTCCAGCCCAACGTCCCGTTTAGCCCTCAGCTGGCCGGGAACGCCGGGCTCTGGGCGGCCTTGCGCGTATACCTGCCTGTCACATTGATTCATCGGGCGCGGTTCGTGTATCCTGCCCAGGGAGGTCCTCCTGAGCCAGGTCGAGCAATCCCGCGATGCGAAGGCCGGCATGGTCATCGGCGGTTACCGTCTGCTGCGGCTCCTTGGGGCCGGGGCGATGGGCCGCGTCTACCTTGCCGAGCATGAGCGCCTCGGTCGTCGCGCGGCCGTCAAGGTTCTCGACGGATGGGACCCCGAGCTGGTGTCTCGCCTGTTCTGCGAGGCGCGCGCAGTGGCCCAGATCGGTGACGAGCACCTCGTCGACGTGTACGACTTCGTTGCCGATCCGCAGCGCGGCGTCGTCGCCTACGTCATGGAGTATCTCGACGGGCAGGACATCCGGAAGATCCTCCAGCGCGACAAGGTTCTTTCGCCGGCGCGGGTCGCCCGGATCGGCGCTCAAATCTGCGAGGGCCTCGCGGCTGCGCATAAAGTCGGCGTCGTCCATCGCGATCTCAAGCCCGACAACATCGTCCTCGTGCGGCGCGGCGGCGATACCGACTTCGTGAAGCTCGTCGACTTCGGGATCGCGCAGTTTGCGGGGCCGGTGGCTCACAGGACGCGCGCCGGCATTGCGCTCGGCTCGGCGGCGTACATGGCCCCCGAGCAGGCCGAGGGCAAGCGCGTGGATGGCCGCGCCGACCTGTATGCCGTCGGCGTGGTCATGCACGAGCTGCTCACCGGCGAGGTGCCGTTTCTTGGCAAGACCTCGCGCGAGACGCTCGAGATCATGCACAGCACCAAGCCGCCGTCGGCAGGCGGCGATCACGGCGCCGGACTTGTGACCGAGGATCTGGCGAGGCTGGTGCAAAAGTGCATGGCCAAGCGGCCCGAGGATCGCTACCAGAGCGCCGACGACCTGCGCAAGTCGCTGCTCGACGTCGGCAACCTCGCGCCGGATCGCAGCGATAGCACCCAGGTCATGGTGTCGAGCCGGCCGGGACGACGACTTTTCCGTCGCTCTGGCAAGGGCATCAGCATGGGCACTGTCGTGTTCGGCGTGGCGCTGGCCTTCGCCGTTGGCGTGCTGGTCGGCATCGTCATCCTGAGCTGGCGCTAGCCCGCCTCTTGACAGCCGTCAGCGACGCCGAGCCAGGGCCCGAAGTTGGGCATCTGGCTTCACAAATGCGCTGGTCAGTAGGACTCAAGTAGGATAGCTTGGGATATGGCACTCTCCCTTGACCTGATCCAGAAGCTCCCGAAGACCGATCTTCACTGCCATCTCGACGGTTCGATGCGTCTCCAGACCATCCTCGACCTCGCCGAGAAGCAGGGAATTCGTCTGCCGGCGGATACTCCCGAGGGCCTTTTTCCGTATATTTACGCCGGTCTCGGGCGTCGCTCGCTGGATGAGTACCTCAAGGCGTTCGACATCACGCTCGCCGTGCTCCAGACCGAAGAGGCGCTGTTTCGCGCCGCCTACGAGCTCTGCGAGGACTGCGCCGCCGAGAATGTCTGGTATCTGGAGACGCGCTACTCGCCAATGCTGCACACCCGCGCCGGCCTGAGCCTGACCCAGATCGTCGAGTCGGTGTTGCAGGGGCTGCGCGCCGGCGAGCGCGCGTTCGGCATCCAGACCGGCGCCATCCTCTGCGGCATCCGCAGCTCCAGCGCCGACTCGTCGCTGCGCATGGCCGAGCTGTGCGTCGCCTTCAAGAACCGCGGCGTCATCGGCTTTGACCTGGCCGGCGCCGAGCTCAACCATCCCGCCAAGGTCCACAAGCAGGCCTTCCAGCTCATCCTCGACAACAACGTCAACTGCACCGCGCACGCCGGCGAAGCCTACGGCCCCGAGTCCATTGCCCAGGCCATCCACTACTGCGGCGCCCACCGCATCGGCCACGGCACGCGCCTGCGCGAAAACGGCGACCTGCTGAACTACGTCTGCGACCACCGCATTCCGCTCGAGGTCTGCGTCTCGTCGAACATCCAGACCGGCGCCGCCGAGACCTTCGAGACGCACCCGCTGCCCTTCTACTACACCTACGGCCTGCGCTGCACCATCAACACCGACAACCGCCTGGTGACCAACACGACGGTGAGCAAAGAGCTCTACCTCTGCCACCAGACCTACGGCTTCACGCTCGACGACATCAAGGACGTCATCGTCGCTGGCTTCAAGAGCGCGTTTCTCTCGCACCGCGAAAAGAGCGACCTCCTGAAGAAGGTCAACATCGAGCTCGCCAAGTTCCACGACCCCGAGAGCACGGGCTCCGTCAAGCAGAACAGCCCCAAGAACAACATGATGATGAAGACGGAGACCCCCGAGGCGATGCAGCGCGAGCCCTAGCGCTTCGTCTAGCGGGGCAGGGCGTTGAGCGCCTGCACCGCCTGCATCACGTCGCCCTGACCGAACCAGTCGACGTAGATGTAGTTGGGGATCCGCCCCATCTCTTTCCAACATCCCTCGGCCCGGCCGACGACGAACGAGGCCTCGTTGGCCTGCCGCGCCAGCCCCGCATCCGGCACCAGCACGTCGCTGCCCGCATCCAGATATACGAAATTGTTGATGAAGTAGAGCGGGTTGCTCGCCTGGCCGCGATAAAATGCGCACGAAAACTGGCTCTGGTTCGTGATGTTGTAATCGGTGTCGACGATGAGGTCCCACAGGTAGTGCTGCCAGCCTGGGCGACCCGGATCGCGGCTGTCGTTGAAAACCACCAGCCGCGTGTTGGCGTCGAGCATCTGGTTCAGCGTCGGCCAGCCGCGCGCTGCATCGTGCGTGTACAGGTAGGGCTCAAGCCCGCTCTCTGCGAACGTGGCCGCGACCTGCTGCGGCGTGACCGCGCTCTCGGCAAACAGCGTCACGATCTCCGTCGGGTTCTGCTCCAGGAACGTGCGCACCTCGGCCAGCACATCGACCAGCGGCTCCGAGCCCAAAAGCCCCATCAGCGAGAAGTTGTGCGTGACGTACACCCGACCCGCTTCCGCCTGATCGGCGCCGTAGTACGGGCACGGACGGATGCCCAGCCCGCGAATGCCTCGCGCGAGCTGCTCGCTCACCGGTAGATCCTGGTTTGGAAACAGGTACTTGACCGGCCCGCCCATCGCGTAGCTGAAGGCGTTGTGCGTGGCCGCAAACGTGACCTGATCATAACGACGCTGGCAGTTGAGCTCGCTGCCGCTGCACACCCGCGGGCCCTGCGGCCCGCCTTGAGCTGCCGGCGCGGCGTCGCTTCCACAGCCTGAAGCGAGCGCCGCAGCCAGAATCGGACCCCGAGACCAGCGACGAATGTCCATGGCGACCTCTCCGTTTGACACCAGTTTGCTCGTATAGCACATGGCCAAGGCATCTTCAGGCGCGTTTGCTATGCTCCACGGCCATGCCGGAGCTGCCTGAAGTCGAGACAATCTGCCGCGGTCTGGCTGGCCACCTCGTCGGTCGCCGCCTCATCGAGGTCTCGGTGCGCCGTCACGATCTGCGGCAGCCGATTCCTGCGGATTTTGCCCAGAAGCTGACCGGGCGAGTGGTGCTCGAGATATCGCGGCGAGCCAAGTACCTGCTCATGTATCTCGACGATGACACCGTCGTGGTCGGCCATCTGGGCATGTCAGGGCGGCTGTTTGTGCAAAAGCCGCCGCTGCCCTCCGCTGCGCTTCCACCGACGGGAGCGCACGATCACGTGGTGTTTCACCTGAGCGCCCCAATCGCAGGTCCGTCCCAGTCCGACGGCGGCCTGCGCGTCGTCTACAACGATCCCCGCCGCTTCGGGCTGCTCGTCCTTGGCGTCGCGAGCGCGCTCAAGAAGCATCCGCTGCTCCGCGAGCTTGGCCCCGAGCCGCTGAGCCCAAATTTTACCGGCGCCGTGCTCGCCGCCAACGTCGCTGGCCGCCGGTCCCCCATCAAGGCCGCTCTCCTCGATCAAGGCGTCGTCGCAGGTCTCGGCAACATCTACGTCAGCGAGGCTCTCTTTCGCGCCCGCATCTCGCCGGAGCGGGCCGCCGGCTCGCTCACCCGTGCCGAGTGTGGGCAGCTCGTAAAGTCGATCCGCAGCGTCCTTGAAGATGCGCTGGCGGCGGGCGGCTCGACGCTGCGCGACTATGTGCAGGCCGACGGCGCGGTCGGCTCGTTCCAGAACCTCTTTCGCGTCTACGATCGCGAGGGCCAGCGCTGCCCCCGTCGCGGCTGTCCGGGCCTCATCCGGCGCGTGGTCCAGGCTGCCCGCGCGACCTATTTCTGCCCTCTGTGCCAGCGCTAAGACCCTGGCGACGTCTCCGGACTTCAGGCATCATTTCTCCCTAATCTCCCAAGACTAAACCTATGGATGCCTCTACTCCCCAGCGTAGGCTGTTTGGCACCGACGGCGTTCGCGGCGTCGCCAACATCGAGCCGATGACCACCGAGACCGCCATGCGCCTCGGTCGCGCCGTCGCTCACATCTTTCACCGCGAGGGCCACCGCGGCCGCATCGTCATCGGCAAGGACACCCGCCTGAGCGGCTACATGTTCGAGCAGGCCATGGCCGCCGGCATCTGCTCGATGGGTGCCGACGTGATGCTCTGCGGCCCCCTGCCGACCCCCGGCATCGCGTTCATCACCTCTTCGATGCGCGCCGACGCTGGTGTCGTCATCTCGGCCAGCCACAATCCCTATCAGGACAACGGCATCAAGATCTTCGCCTCCGACGGATTTAAGCTGCCGGATGCGGCCGAAGCGCACATCGAGGATCTCATGGCCTCGGCGGCGCTCGATGCTGCGCGCCCGCCCGCCTCGGATGTCGGTCGCGCCATGCGGATCGACGACGCTCACGGCCGCTACGTCGTCTTCCTCAAGCAGTCGTTTCCGCGCCAGCAGACCCTCGACGGCATCAAGATCGTCGTCGACTCGGCCAACGGCGCCGCCTACCGCGTCGCCCCCAAGGTCTTCGAGGAGCTGGGCGCCACCGTCTTCCCCCTGGGAGACGAGCCCAACGGCAAGAACATCAACGACCGCGTCGGCGCCCTCTATCCGCAGGCGATGTGTCAGGCGGTGGTCGATCTGGGCGCACACGTCGGCATCGCGCTCGACGGTGACGCCGATCGCGTCATCTTCGCCGACGAAAAGGGCGAGATCGTCGACGGCGACGCCATCATGGCCCTGTGCGCACGGCGGATGCTGCGCCGCTCCGAGCTGCGCGAAAAAACGCTCGTGGCGACGGTGATGTCGAACCTCGGCCTGGAGCGCTCGGTGGCCGAGCTCGGCGGACGTCTTGTGCGCACCGCCGTCGGCGATCGCTACGTCGTCGAGGAGATGCGTCAGCACGGCTATAACCTGGGCGGCGAGCAGTCGGGGCACCTCATCTTCCTCGACCACATGACCACCGGCGACGGCATCATAGCGGCGCTCCAGGTGCTGGCCATCATCCTCGAAGAGGGCAAGCCGCTGAGCGAGCTTGCCCGCGTGATGGTGCGCGTCCCGCAGGTGCTGCTGAGCGTCAAGGTCAAGCAGCGGCTGCCCTTCGAGGAGATGCCGACGGTTCAGCGCCTGATCGCCGACGTCGAAAAGCAGCTCGGCCGGGACGGTCGCGTGCTCGTCCGCTACAGCGGCACCGAGCCCAAGGTGCGCGTCATGATCGAGGGCCCGGACGAGGCCCTGATCAACCGCCACGCCCAGGACATGGCGAACGAGATTCAGCGCGCCTGCGAAAAATAGGACTGAGTCCTATCGAGATCCACCAGTCAGCCTACTGGCCGCGCACAGGCAGATGCGCTGCGATCTGGGCGCCGGCCTCGCTACCGTGGGCCAGCACATCCGGGACGCTGACGCCGTGCAGCGCCGCCCCGACCGCTGCCAGCCCCGCCAGCCCTCCCAGTCGCGCCTCGATGTTGGCCACGCGCACCGCGTGCTTGCGCACATACTGCTCGATGCCCTGCGGCCAGCGCTGGATATGGATGAAGCGCGGCTCGGTCCAGATGCCCAGCGCCGTGCGCAGATCGCGCCGCACCTGCTCCAGAAGCTCGCCGTCTGGCATGTGCACGACCTCAGGATCGTGCGCGCCGCCGTACATGGCCCGCACCACCACCTGCCCGCGCGGCGCCTGATCGAACTCGGGCAGGGCGCTGGTCATAAACAGGCCGCCGAGCAGGCGCGGTCCGTCGCGCAGCCGCTCCGCCCGCGGCACCAGGAAGCCAAACCCATCCAGCGGGTGCGGCACCTGCTCCCGCGGCCAGCTCAGCGTGATCGCCACGATCGGCACCATCGGAATTCCCGCGTAAAGCTCGCTCAGCGGCGCATCGATCGGCGCCAGCAGCCGCGCCGCTTCCGGCGGCGGCACCGCCAGGATCACCCGCTCGGCCTGGAGCGTCTCGCCATCGAGCGCCACATCGTACACGCCGCCGCTGCGCTGAAGGCCCCGCACCGGGCTGCACAGCCGCACCTCGCCGCCGGCATCGGTCACCGCGCGCGCCAGCGCTTGCGTCAGCTGCCCCATGCCGTGCCGAAAGCCACAAAGCCGCATCGGTGCTGCCGGGGCGCCGGGGGTCTTGCGACTGCTTCGCACCGCGGCCAGCAGGCTGCCGTGCTGGCGCTCCATCTGCCACAGCTTCGGCAGCGCGCTGCGCATCGACAGCTCCTCGATGTCGCCCGCCCAGATGCCGCCGACCACAGCGTCGACCAGCTCGCTCGTGACCCGCGGTCCCAGCCGCCGCCGGCAAAAGGCGGCAATGCTCTCGTCGCTGTCAGGGGACTCTGCGCCCGGTTTCGCCTCCATGCTGCCCGGTGCCGGCGGAATCAGCGGCTCGGCGAGCAGCCGCAGCCGCGCTTGCAGCGACAGCGCGTCGCTGGTCAGGATCTCGGGCGGGCGGGCAGGCAGCCTGCGCAGCCGCCCCGAGCGCCACAGGTAGCGCCGGCTGGCCCGCTCGTCGGAATAGACCAGATCCGGGCGCAGCCCGAGCCGTGTGGACAGCTCCAGGAAGCCGCTGGCGCTCTCGGGGATCGTCGCGGCGCCCGTCTCGATGACAAAGCCGCCGTGCTGCTCGCTGCTGACGCGGCCCCCGACCTGCTCGCGGGCCTCAAGGACGACCAGCGACAGCGCCGGGCTGCTGGACGACGAGCGGCTGCCGGTCGCGCCCGACCGGACGCTGCCGCCACGAGCCCGAAACGTGTCGAGCAGGGCCAGGGCGCTGCTCAGACCAGCGGCGCCGCCGCCTATGACAACAACCCGGGTCATGCGGCTGTGGACCCCTGCGCGGCACCGCTGCTGTCCCGGCGTCCGAGGCGATGCACCGCTTCCACCAGCGCCTGCGCATGCTCGACCGGCGTCTCGGGCACAACGCCGTGACCCAGGTTGAAGATGTGGCCGCAGCCGAGCGTCGCCGCCCGCCGCAGGATCTCGCCGGCCCGCCGCTCAATCTCGGAGATCGGCCCCAGCAGGATGCCGGGGTCGAGGTTGCCCTGGATCGCGGTGCCCGTGGAGCGCCCCGCTGCGTTTGGATTCAGTCCAAGACCCAGCCGCTGCCCGGCCACATCGATCGGCAGCCGCCAGTCGACCGCGAAGACATCGGCGGGCAGCTTGCCCACCTGCTCGTACAGCGCACTGCCTCCGTGCGCAAAGTAGATCAGCGGCACCCCCAGCGGGCGCAGCGCCGTCAGCACGCGCTCGACATACGGGGCGGCGTAGGTGGCGAAGTCGTCGCCGCTCAGGATCCCGACCCACGAGTCGAAGAGCTGAATCACCTCGGCACCGGCCTCGACCTGCGCCTTGAGGTAGACGATCACCGTCTCGGTCAGCTTGTCGAGCAGCTGGTGCGCGGCCTCGGGCGCGGCATAGAGCAGCTTCTTGGTCTGCGTGAACTGCTTGCTCGTGTGACCCTCGACGGCGTAGGTCATCAGCGTGAACGGTGCGCCGGCAAAGCCGATGAGCGGCACGCGCTTGTCGCCCAGCGCCTCCAGCGCCCGCCGGCACAGCCGCACCGCGTCGTAGACGAAGCGGCAGGCGTCGGCTTCGGGGACCACGAGTCGCCCGATGTCCTCGGCGCTGCGCACCGGCTCAAGCCGCGGCCCCTCGTCGGTAAAGGCCAGCGGAATGCCCATCGCGGGCAGGGGCACGAGGATGTCTGAAAACAGGATCGCCGCGTCCACCCCCAGTCGCTCGATGGGCTGCAGGGTGACCTCGCAGGCCAGGTCGGGTGTGCGGCACAGCGTCAGGAAGTCGCCAGCTCTGGCGCGCGTCGCCTGGTATTCCGGCATGTAGCGCCCGGCCTGGCGCATCAGCCACACGGGGGTTGTATCGACGGATTCGCCTCGGCAGGCTCTTAGAAATCGGCTCATTGTGGGCGCCATTATCTAGCATTCGCCGATCCAGAACAGCCAGAACCGTGCAAAGCGCTTTCAAACCGGCGACTTACCGAGGCCCGCCCCGGCGCGCTGCGGCCGAAGAGCGGCATTTCGGGCGGCGCCGGACCGTGCGATAATACAAATTCAATCTCAAAAACTACCGTCCTGCTTGTGCAGCTTATGCAGAGACTCATGACTCCACGCCGGATCCCGCTGCTTGGCCTGCTCTGCTGGCTCTGCGTCGGCCTGGCTGCGGCGCCCGGATACGCCCAGAATGCGGCGACCCCGCCCAAGGCGCGCGCCGGGGCGACCGCCGAGACGCCGCTCGATCGGCTGCTGGCGCAGAGCGCGACCGCGCTGGCTGCCAGCGACTTTCCGGCCGCCTATCGCGCCCTGGTCTCGGCCTATCCGCTGGCGCCGGGCCTGGTGGTCTATCACCTGGGCGTGCTCGCTGCCGCCGAGAATCAGCCGGTCCGGGCGCGCGATCTGTTTCGCCGCTTTCAGGCCGATCTGACCGTGGATGCGGGCGAGCCGCTGCGGCTGGATGCGCAGGCGCGGCTGGCAAAGCTGCCCCTTATCGAAGCCGGCGAGGTCAGTGTCGGAGCGCCGCGCGGAACCCAGGTCCAGGTCGACGGCCGGCTGGTGGGCACGGTGCCGCTGCCGACGCCGATCCTGGCCCAGACCGGCAGCCATCGCGTCGCGGTGGCGCAGGGGCGCTGGCGGGCCGAGGCCGAGGTGCAGGTGCGCACCGCCCGCGTCGTCGAGGTCCGCTTCAAGTCGGGCTCCGACGTCGCCGTGGTGACCCTGCCGTCGGCGGTCCTGTACTGCGAGAGCTACCAGGGTGTGAGCCCGGCCGACGCCGAGCCGCTGACGCAGGCGCTCGAATCGGCCGTGAAGCGCGAGAACTATGCGCTGCTCCAGCGCAGCGCCGCGCTCGAATATGCCCGCGATGAGGCGCTCTGCAAAAACAGCGCGGATCGCCCCTGCTGCGACCAGCTGGCCCGTCGCTATGCCGTGGATTATGTGCTGGATGTGAACATCGCTCGCGAGGCCGAAAACTGGAACTTCGACATGGCCCTGCGCGACGTCCAGGTGGAGGGCGCCGCCAGCCAGGCCGACCTGCACTGCGCCGGCTGCAACGGCGTCAAGGCCGCCGCCCGCCTGGCCGAGATCGCGACCCAGGTCCTGGGGCAGGCCGCCGGCAAGGGGCGCGGCACCCTCGCCGTGAGCTCGACGCCGAGCGGCGCTGAGGTGTGGCTGGCTGGCCGTCAGGTCGGGGTCACCCCCTACGACCACGCGGTGTGGGCCGGCACCTATGCGCTGGAGGTGCGCCGTCCCGGCTTCCGCACGCAGGAGCAGCGCGTTGACATCGTGGCCGACAAGCCCTCGCAGGTGGCGGTGGAGCTGCAAGGCGCCCAGACCGAGGCGCGCACCCCGCAGGCCGGAGCGGATGCGGCAGCCTCCAGACGGCGCAAGCTGATCCGCATCGGCGCCGGCGCGGCGAGCATTGCCGCCGGGGCGATCCTGATCGGATTTGGCGCCGCGGCGCTGGCTGCCAACGGCCAGTGCGCCGTCGACCTGAGCCCATCGGGACTGTGCACACGCGCCTACAGCACCACCGGCATCGGCGCCGGCCTGGTCGCCACCGGCGGTGCCTTTGCGGTCGCCGGGGCCCTGGTCATCGCGATCCCGTTTACAAAATAGGCCGTTCGAGCTCCGCGCTCTCCTTCTGGGCCGCCTGCCACACCGTCGGCGGCTGCGGCTGAATCGGCGACAGCCGCGCCCCCGCCTCGGCCGCCGCGGCCAGCGCCCGACACAGCGGCCCGAGCACCGCCGACAGCCTGCCTGCCTGAAGCAGCTCCCGCCGCGCCGCCGCATCGAGCCCGCCGACCAGGCCGTAGAAGAAAAAGCACAGGCCGATCGAGCCAGCGCCCGCGACGAAAAACAGGCCCAGGACCGCCGCCGTGCTCGTCGGCGCCAGCAGCCCCGCCGCCCCTCGCCACAGCGCATAATTAATCAGCGCCGCCAGCCCCGGCGCCCCCACCGCCGACCACAGCGGCAGCGTCAGCGGCACGATGCGACGATGGTTCAGCGTCCAGGCGACCGTCACCTTGAGCAGCAGCGCGCTGAGCAGCGCCAGATAGATGCCCAGAAACTGAAACCGCGGCACCAGCAGCATGAGCAAGATCAGCCTCGCCCCCTGCTCCAGCAGCATGATGATCGTCGTGGTCCCCGGCCGCCCCGCGCCCTGCTGCAGCGAGTCGGTCAGCCACGCCCACGGCAGAAACAGGCCACTCGCCGCCGCGATGAGCAGGTAGTCGGCGGCGCGACCCCACTGCTCGCCCAGCGCGACGCGGATGTACAGCGGCCCAATCGAGCACAGCAGCGAGAAGATGGTCGTCGAAAACAGGAAACCGAACTGCAGGTAGCGTAGGACATAGTACTGCACGAGCCGCAGCTTGCCGACGCTGAAGGCCTCGCTTACCGCCGGCACCGCGCTCTGGTAGTAGCCCCACGCGAAATAGGCCAGAAAGGTCAGGCGGTTGTGCAGCAGGTCGCGCAGCCCGAGCCACGTCGGAAAGTCGCGCAGCCAGCGAATCAGGATCAGCGACTCCAGAAACGACGTCAGCCGAAACGGCTCCTGCCCGAGCGTCAGCTTGAGCCCGAACCAGAGCTGCCGCCGGGCGGTGTCGGGCCCGAACTGCGCCAGAAACAGCGGTCGCACTGGCAGCCCCAGCCGATGCAGCGCATAGAGCCCGATTGCCAGCATCACCAGGGAGTTGGCCAGCTGCCCCACGCCCAGCCCCATCGCGGCCCCATACGCCTCGCCAAACTCCGGGTGCAGCCGTCCCCAAGCGCGCCCGAGCAGGATGAGCGGCATCGGTACCAGAAAGCAGAGCAGCCGCTGCTCCAGAAAGTCGAGCAGGTTGTAGTAGTCGAAGCGCTGGATCGCCTGGCAGAGGAACTTGGCGACGGCGGGAAAGGCCGGCTGGCAGATCGCGGTGTAGACCAGCACCACCGGCGTGTAGATCGCGTAGGGCGAGCCGGGGAGGTAGCCAAGCGCAAAGGCCAGCAGCAGCGACATCTCGACGAGCCGCGTGAAGACCTGAAACCAGATGTAGAACTGCACGTCGCGCAGCGCCGCCTCGGGATGGCTGACCCGGTGCTCCGCGAAGTACTTCACGAAGGCGGTCTGCGTGCCGACATCGAACGTCAGCCACAGGATGAAGAGCGCATCGGCCGTGTAGCGCCAGAGGCCGTCGGCCTCGGGAAACGGCTGGATGCGCTGCGAGATCAGCGATTGGAGCGCGAAATAGGGGCCGGTGAGCAGCACCATCGCCGCCAGCAGCGTCAGCAGGCCCGAGAGCGGCCGGGCAAAGGCCTCCAGGCCAGTCGCTTTCTTATCGGGGTGGGGACCCTCGGGCTCATCGCCCTGGCGGGCGGCGGCCACTGCGGCCAAAAAGCGCGTCGCAGCGTCCGGAGCCCGCCTGCCCCGACGGCGGGCCAGCTGGTACAGCGCCAGCGCCAGCAGCCACATGACTCCGAGCCCCGCGACGAAGCCGAGGCGCGTCTGGGGGCCGGGCAGGGGCGCGTGCGGCCACTCGGAAAAGCGCGGCGGCGGCGCCTCCGAAGCGGCGCAGGCGGCGACGTGCAGCAGGTAGTTGAAGTAGGGCCAGCGACGCAGCGCAGCCCCGGGCTGGGAGATCTTGCCGGCATCCAGGTCCAGGGCCAGCAGCACCTCGCCGCGGCTGCGCGAGATGACGATGAGCGGCCGCTGCGCCTCGGTGCGCAGCAGCACCTCGGCCTGGCCCAGGCTGAGCTCGGCCTCCCAGGGCGGGGGCAGGGCGAGCGGCACAAAGCCCTGGGGGGCGCTGGCCCAGTTGATGTCGCACAGCCCTGCGGCCGGCTGGGTGCAGGCCGGCGGCGCCACCGCGCTGGCAGCCCCGGGTGCCGGCGGAGCGAGCGCGAAGCGGGCCCCGGCTGCCCCCGCCATTTCGAGCCGCCTGGCCAGGTCGGCGTCGGCTTGCGTGGCTGCGACGAGCGCCAGCGCGGTCAGCAGGGGCGGAAGCATGGGCTAAAGGACGTCGATCTGGCCGCGGTTGTGGGCCGCGTCTTCGACGAGCACGGTAAAACCTGTGGACCCGTCGAGACCTGTGGTGTCGGCGGTGAACTTGCCGTCGGTGACGCTGACCATCTGGCTATTCGTGGCGCCGCTCTTCTTGCTCTGGACTTTGACCGACACCATCCCACTTAGGGCTACATCGCCATCGCTGTCGCCGCTCAGGCGCAGCAGCCGGAAGCCGCTGCCGACCGCGTAGACCGCCGTGCCGCTTACCTGCGTGCCGCTCCGGGTGGCGCTGACCGTGACCGCTGCGTCGGCAACCACCGAAAACGGGCTGCTCTGAAGCTGGTAGCTCTTGCCGGCCGCCTGTCCGCGCACCGCAAAGCGATAGCGGCCAAGCGGCAGCGCCAGCGCCCCCGCCAGCCCCTGGCTGCGATCCGAGCTCACCGCCTGCCACTCGGCCGCCCACAGGTGGCCCTGGGCCTTGCCAGGGGCCGCCGCGACCGGGATCGGCGAATAGGTCAGGAGCACGTCGCGACCGCGGCTGCCGATGAAGCGACCGCTTGGGAGCAGCGCCGGCGAGAACGTCCCCGGCGTGGACTCGAACTCAAGGGTCACTTCCGGCAGATCGTCCTCGGGATCGCCGCCATAAAAGGCAAACGTCGCGCGGCCGGTGACGCGGGGGATGGTCGCCGGGGGCTGGGCGCTCGGCGGCGGTGTGCTGCGGGTGCGGAACAGGACGCCGGCCGGCAGCGGACTTGGGACCTGGCCCGCCTGCATCGCCGGAGAGCGCGGGATCTGGCTGGGCGGGACGGTGCGGTAGACCAGCCGGTCAAAGCGGGCGCCGCCTGGGGCAGCGGCCTCGGGATCGTCGCGCTCGGGCGACATGGCTAGCTTGGCGATGTCGAGGCTGCGCTCCATCAGCCACTCGCCTTCGAGCGGCCCAAACAGGTTGATCGAGGGCTCGTAGCCACCGGCCAGCCAGTTTTCGACGCCGAGGAGGTAGCCGACGTGGCCCTGCGTGTAGCCGACGATGAACGTATTGTCGGCGGTGGCAGGGGCCGGAGCGCGAGCGCGCAGCGCATCGGCCAGCAGCGACACCGGCTCGCCGGGCAGGGTCACGAGCAGCAGCGACGATGGATCGGCGCCGCCGACCGGGTTGCCGCCACCGTCGAGCCGCCGCACCGGCACGCCATCCAGGCGCAGGGCGCTCAGCGTCGCTCGCGTGGTCTCGCAGGTCGGAACGCCCTCTTCGGGAGCGGGCGTGGCCACGATGCTGGAGATGAACTTGACCGCCGCGCCGATGTCCGCACACGAGCCGAACGGCGCACCCTTTGCTCCGGGGATGCCATCGACGGGCAGCATCGGGGCCTTGCTGCCGCACAGGCCGGCGCCGGCCTCGACGTTGAACTGGGTGATCGGCGAGCGCACCTTGCCGTCGGGTGTGTAGATGCCGGCGGCCGAGCCGTCGATCTCGCGGCCAGCCTCGAAGGGCGCGTAGGCCATGCCGCCGCGGACCGTGATGTTGCGGCCGTTGTAGACGGTGCGCGTGACCATCTCCAGCGTCGCCTGGTCGGTGGTCTGGATGGCGCTCCACAGGCTCAGGATGCGCGGGGCGGCGAGCTCGCCGATGGACTCCATGCGCGCAAAGTCGGCGCACAGCGCCTTGGCGCCGTCGCAGTGACCCAGTCCGCCGCTGCCCCTCGGGCTTGCGTCGCCGGCCGGGCCCTGAAGGTGCATGACCAGCACGGGGCTGCTGAAGCGATCTTCGAGTGCAAGCTCGACGTGGCCGGGCGCTTCGACGGAGATGAGCGGGTTGTCATCGCCGGCGACGGTGCCGTGGATGGGGAAGCTCTCGACTATGGCCAGCGGTTTGCCGTCGGCCTTGTCGACGCGCAGGACAAACAGGCGCTGCTCCTTGTGCTTGCCCACCGGCTTGCCGTCGGGACCCAGGAACCCGTCGTCGTCGTCGCGGCGGTCGCTGTAGATCTCGTCATTTTTGTCCCAGCCGTCCCACACGCCGACGCCGATGCGGGCCGGAGCCGCGCTCTGGATGGCGGCGCGGGCAGCGGTGAGCAGCGACGCGAGCAGGCGCTGGTACTGACCCTCGTCGAACATGTCGAGTCCGAGCGTCAGGTGGAAGGCGCCATGGTAGTTGCCGGGGCCGGCGTGGGTGTGGCTGGTGGCGACCATCACGTGTCCGCGCGGGGCCAGCAGCCCCTCGCCGGCCAGCGTCTTTTCGACGTCGAAGACCAGCCGATCGTAGCTCAGGCACAGGTCGGCCTTGAGCACGAGCAGCGGCTCGCTTCCGGCCTGAAGATAGAGCGCCCGGACCTGCGGCCGCGTCTGCACGCCCGCCGACGGATAGAACGCCCTGGCATGGGGACTCTGGCGGCTGTCTGGCGCCTCGCCGCCCAGCAGGCGCATGCGTGCCGTGTAGCCGCCGAGCGGCGTTCCCACCGGCAGATCCAGCCGCACCTCACCGACGCCAGCTCGCACTGGACCGGCGGCGATCAGCTGCCCGACCCCGGCGCCTGCGGCCGGCACCGGCGCCGCTTCATATTTGCAGCTTGCGACCGCGGGATCCGGGGTCGACATGTCGGCCGGCGGATCGGCGGTCTTGCAGCCCGAGAGCAGCGCCGAGGCGCCAAGACCCAGGAGCGCAATGGGGCGGAGCGACGTGGACAGCCAGTTCGGCGTGGACATGGGGCAGCCTCCGCCGCGCATCATAGTGATTTTCCGCGAGATTTTTCCCAGTATGTGGCGATGTGGTTGGCCGTGCGCGGCTGTCCCACGCGTGATTGACGAAAGCCCCACGCCGGGTTATAGGTCCGCCGGATTTGGGTTTTCATCGAGCATGCTTGTCGTCTCCAGTCACCAGGCGCTGCGCAGCGCTGCTCTAGCGGGCGAAGGCGGGTCGGCGCTGACGTTGCCGCGGGTCGTGGTCATCGGCAACTTTGACGGCGTCCACCTGGGCCATCAGGCGCTGTTCGCCCATGCCCGGCGCTGCCTTCCGGGCGGCATCGGGACGGTGATCGCCATGACGTTCTGGCCGCATCCGGCGCGCGTGCTGGCGTCGGCGTCGTCCTCCGGCTCGTCGCCGCAGCTGATCCTGGGGCAGAAGCGACGGCGCGAGCGGCTGTGCGAGAGCGGCGTCGATGTGCTGGTCGAGCAGCCGTTCGAGCTGAGCTTTGCCTCGCTGTCGCCGACCGAGTTCGTCGATGATGTCCTGGTTGGCAGCCTTGGCGCCCGCTGGGTGGTGGTCGGGCACGACTTCACCTTCGGCAAGGGCCGCGCCGGCAACACCGAGACGCTGCGCCAGCTGCTGGCCCGTCACGGCGCCGAGGCGTCGCTGATGCCGCCCTACACGGTGCCGGATCCCGAGACCGGCGAGCCGATCCTGTGCTCGTCGACCTTTGTCCGTCGGGAGGTCCAGGCCGGACGGCTGGAGCGCGCCGCCCTGGTCCTGGGCTGCGATTTCGAGAGCGAGGGCGAGGTCGTGCACGGGGCAGCCCGCGGGCGCACGCTGGGGTTCCCAACGGCCAACCTCCGGCCCGAGGCCGAGCTGCGGCCCGCGGTGGGAATCTACGCCGCCTGGGCGGACGTGCTGGCCCCGGAATCGGACACCGGCCGGGTCGAGCCCCAGACCGCTCTGGAGGTCGCCCCTAGGAAGGTTCTCAGTCGACATCCGGCTGCTGTCAGTGTTGGATATAATGCTACTTTCACAGCCAGTAGCGACACTGTGCCGCCGCTTTCCATAGAAGCCCATCTGATCCAACCGCCGGGGGCGCCGTCGCTCTCGCTGTATGGCCAGACTGTGCGGCTGGCGTTCAGGAGCCGACTGCGCGACGAGCTGCGCTTCTCATCGGTGGAGGCGCTGGTGGAGCAGATCCAACGAGATGTTGACCAGGCTAAAGAGCGTCTGGGTATCACTGCTAAGGCGACTGGCGCCGGCACTGGCACGGGCGCTGTCACTGGATGATCGCGAAGCAAGGGGGTGCCCGATGGGCAACCGAGACGACCACAAGGACGAGCTGACGAGCGACAGCCGCGGCATGGGCGCCACTTCGTCGTCCGGTTTACGTGGCCCACTGGGGTCGGCTGGAGCGGCTGCCGATCGGCACACCGACGGCGCCAGCGAGCCGGGCGAGCGCACCCGCAGCGCCCGGCCCCGGGTGGGACCCAGCCCCGGAGGCCCCCCCAGCGAGCGCGAGCTCGGCCAGACGCTCGACCTGCCCGAGACCTATGGCGTCGATGAGGTCGAGATCCTGTGCAAGGACCCCTGGTGGTACTTCGCCTACTGGGAGGTCACCGACGCCAGCTACGAGTCTGCGCGCGAGCAGATCGGAGCGTCGGCCGCCGATGCCAAGCTGGTGCTGCGCATCTTTACGCAGGGGCCAGCCGGGCAGCCCGGCACCCGAGCTCGCGACGGCCGCGAGATCCGGGATGTGCCGGTGCAGGCTCGACATGGCCGGCGATATCTGGAGGCGCCGCGCTCCAATGCGCTGCTGCGCGTGGCCATCGGGCTGCTGAGCCCGGAGGGCTACTTCGCGCCCATTGCGCACTCGTCGATGGTGCGCGTACCGCCGCAGCAGCCGAGCAGCGAGACGGCCGTGGAGTGGCTGCACGTGCTGCCGGCGCGCGGCGATGGCCGCCAGCACGAGCGAATCCTCATGGGCGAGGCCGGACAGGCGCACAAGGAGCGGGCGCTGCCCTGGCGGGTCGCCGGTTCCGACGGAGATTCCACCCTTCAGGGCGCCGAGGCACTGACGTTTTCCGGCCCGGCGGCAGCAGGCGGTTCGAGTGAGCTTGGGAGCTTGGAGAAGAAGCTCTGATGGCTCCCCATCGACCCATCGGGCACCTGGCGCTGGTGCTGCATGCGCACCTGCCCTACATTCGCCATCCTGAGCATCCCTACCATCTCGAAGAGAACTGGCTGTACGAGGCGATCACCGCGACGTATCTGCCGCTGATCGAGCTCTTGCGGCAGCTTGCGAAGGAGCGGCGGACGGTGCGGCTGACTCTGTCGCTGTCCCCGCCGCTGTGCAGCATGCTGCGGGATCCGCTGCTGGGCGAGCGCTACCGCGCCTATCAGGAGCGGCTGCTGCGCCTGGGGCAGGAGGAGCTGTCGCGCACCGCGGCCGATCCGGCGACGCAGCGGCTGGCCCGCTACTACCTGGACCGCTTCACGCGGCTGCGCGATCTGTATCGCGACATCGACGGCGATCTCGTCGGTGCGTTCGGGGCGCTGCAAGAGCAGGGGCAGCTCGACATCATCACCACCTGTGCCACGCACGGCTACATGCCGCTCATTCGCGAGCTGTCGGCTCGGCGGGCGCAGATTGCCGTCGCTGTGCGCGCCTATCGCGGCTGGTTTGGCCGCTACCCGCGCGGGCTCTGGCTGCCCGAGTGCGGCTATGTCGACGGCGTGGACCAGCTGCTGGCCGACCACGACCTGCGCTATTTCTTCATGGATGCGCACGGCCTGACCTATGCGCGGCCGCGGCCGCCGCTGGGGCTGCACGCGCCGATCTTTACGCAGGCTGGCGTCGCTGCCTTCGCTCGCGATCTCGAGTCCTCGCGCCAGGTCTGGTCCGCGACCGAGGGCTACCCGGCCGACGGTGTCTACCGCGACTTCTACCGCGACATCGGCTTTGACCGGCCGCTCTCTGAGATCGCCCCGTACATCCATCCCGACGGGATTCGCGTTCACACCGGCTACAAATATCACCGGGTGACCGGCCCGCGCGTCGATCTTGCGGCCAAGGAGCTCTACGATCCCGAGGCTGCGCTGCTGCGAACCCGCGAGCATGCCCGCGACTTCGTTCACAAGAGGCGGCAGCAGCTGTTGTGGCTGGCGCAGCGCATGGATCGGCAGCCGATGCTGGTCTCGCCCTATGACGCCGAGCTCTTTGGGCACTGGTGGTTCGAGGGGCCGGAGTTCCTGCGTGCGGTGCTGGAGCAGCTGTCGGCGCCGCAGAGCGACATCTTGCTGAACACCGCGGGCGGCTACCTGGCCGACCACCCCGTCAACGCCGTGTGCGAGCCGGCGCCGTCGTCGTGGGGCGAGGGCGGCTATTCGGCGGTCTGGCTCGACAGCTCGAACGACTGGATCTACCGCCACGTCCACCGCGCCGAGTCGCAGATGCACGAGCTGGCGCAGAGCCACGCCGCGCCGGGCACGGTCCCGCCGGAGCTCACGCGGCGGGCGCTGGCGCAGCTGGCGCGCGAGCTGCTTTTGGCGCAGTCCTCGGACTGGGCGTTCATCATGAAGACCGGCACCGCGGTTCAGTACGCCGTCGAGCGGGTCAAAGGGCACCTCAGCCGCTTCCAGACGCTGGCTCGCCAGCTGGCCGCCGGCAACATCGACGCCGCCTGGCTGGCCGACATCGAAGGTCGCGACAACGTCTTCGCCGACCTCGACTTTCGCATCTACGCAAACTGACAGCAGATCCGACCGATCCTGCTGTGCCAGGACGCACTGTGCGTAGCTGTGCGCCACAGTGTGCCTTCTCCGCCCAGTTTTCTCGCAGATCTCGCCAGGGAATGCCCTGGAATTGGGAACTTTTTCGCCCCATCTGCGCGCTGGCATCTGCCGTGCTTTGCAAGCCCGGTCAACGCCGGCACGCATCTCGCTGCCGGGTCCAAAGAAATCCTGTCAGGAGAACAACTATGAACCGTGTACTCAGTGGAATTCTTGCTGGAGCTCTCCTCATTGCAGGCGCCGGCGCGGCCCAGGCCGACGATGCGGCGAAGTCCAAGACCGATACGGTGACGCCCGACGGCACCAAGGTCAGCAAGAAGAAGCAGAAGGACATCAAGAGCGACGGCACCGGCGAGGTCAAGACCGAGGTCAAGACCGAGAACCCGAACACCGGCACCGAGACCATCAAGCGCACCAAGGCCAAGGCCGAGAAGAACGACGACGGCACGGTGACGACCACGACCCGCACCGAGGCCGAGGTCAAGACCAAGAAGTAGCGGCGATACTGCTGCTTCTGGAGCGCCTTCCTGTCGCCTGGCGACGGCAGGGCGCTATTTGACGATCAGCCCCATCTTCGTCGAGCGCAGCGCTGCGTCGAAGGCGGCGCGGTTCGTGTAGCCGACCAGGATGCCTCCGAGCGCCAGGTTGGCCACCGACACGCCCATGGAGACCAGCTTCGAGCCGACGAGCAGATGGAACGTCACGCGGGCGCGGTTCGACGCGACCCACTGCGTGAACGCCGAGCGCACGTCCGACTCGTAACCGGTCATCTCCGACCAATCGCAGAAGACGTTCAGCCGCTTGATGCCGGTCGTGACGCGATTGAGGATGTCGATGACGTGCGTGCCCATAGGTCGGTCGAGATGACCCGTGATCTTCAGGACCACCACGTCGGGCTTGGGCAGTATGGTCTGCACCTCCCCGCGACTCGACGTGTATCGATCGACTTGCTCCGACATGGACCTTGAGCTGAACTGAACGCTACCATCTTAACATCACTGCGCGCCAGCGTTGCCTGTGGTTCTGGCCTCTAGAGCGCTGTGGGTGCGGTGGTATCCGAGACGGTCGGTGGCGGCGGCAGGGAGCCGGGCGCGGGCGGAGCGGCCTGGGGAGCTCCTGCACCTGCCGGCGCTTCCCCGGCGGGCGGTGGGTAGCGCAGGTCGCTACAGGTGGCACCCAGGCTGCCAACGCTGTCGTTGTAGTAGTTCAGGGCGTCGAGCGCGTGGCCGTTGGCGTGGTTCTTGGCGCGCCAGCTGCCGATGGAAAATCCCAACCCGATGGCAGCCAGGCCGAGGCCGCCGCCCACCCACAGGCCCCAGTTGTCGCGGTCGACAAGGCCGACGAGCCCGATGAGGCCGCTTGCTCCGAGCACGCCTCCCAGCACCGAGAAGGCGATGGCCTTGCGGCCGCTGCTTGCGGCCTGGTGGGCCTGCTCGGCAGCGGCGGGAACGCAGCGCACGTAGCTCTCCAGGCCGCCGTAGCCAAGACCGCTGGCGACCTTTTGGCCGCCTGCCCACATCTCGATGTGGCCGTCGTAGCGCATCGTCAGCTCGCCGCGCGCCACGACCTGCGGCGCATACTGTGTCGTCGCACAGCCCGACAGGCTCGTCATCATGCCCAGGCCCAGGCTGGTGCCCAGCGCCAGGCCGCTGATCGCTGTGATGCCCCTCATTGCGGGCCTCCGGGGGCCATCTCGGCGCTACAGGGCGAGCCGCCGCTGCGCATCAAGTCGTTGTAGGCATTGACCAAATCGATGGCCTCTGACGTCTGGCCCGCCGACTCGGGATGGGCAGCAGCCAGGCCGATGTCGATGGCCGGCAGGACGGCGATGGCCAGCGCGGCCAGAACCAGCCCCGCATTGCCCAGATTCCCGCTTCCACCGCCGCCGCGGCCGCCACCGCCGCCGCCACCGACGTGCAGGCCGCCAGAGAAGCCGCCGCCCGGCCGCAGCACGGCGCGAGCGACAAATAGCGACGGCGAAAACAGCGGCGGCCGGCCCATCAGCGGCGCGATGCCCGGCGTCACAATCACAATCGGCGAGCCGTAGTAGCGCGGCGTCCAGTAGCCGCCGCCATCCCGATAGATGGAATAGGCGGGGACAGGAGCGCTCTCGGGCAGGTCGATGGAGCCGGCCGGAGTGCGCAGCTTTGCATGGCCCGTCAGGTGCCGCAGCTCGGCCGCGCACTCGGGGGAGAGCAGGGCGTCGGCGCCTGCCAGCTCGGCAACCGGCTGGTTGTCCGGCCCCCAGATGACCCGCGGACGGCCATCGGCCGGCACCGCATAGGTCGACTGGTAGCTGCATCCGCCCATCCCAAGCAGCGCCCCCGTAGCAGCCAAAACCGTCAGCAGGCAGCTAGGGAATAGACTGGACCCCATAAACGTACCCTACTTCCGTCTCCCAACTCCGTCAACCGGCGCTCAGCCGGCCGAGATAGGTGGCTGAGTTTGTTCATTTGCCGCCGGAGTTTGGTTATGCTTCGCCTAGAGGAAAACGGCAGTGATCCCATACTTACAGATTCCCTCCATCCCCATCTTCGACAACGTCGCCATCCATCCCTTCGGCATCCTGGTCGCTACCGGCATCCTCGTCGGTGCGCGCCTGACCATCCGCCGCGGCAAGCAGCTGGGCCTCGAAGAGGAGATGGTCAAGAACATGATCTTCTGGTCGGTGTTCACCGGCTTCATCCTCGCCCACTTCCTCGACGTGATGATCTATCAGGACGATCTGGATCTGGTGCAGAAGCTCAAGGCGCTGCTGGATCCGCGATCGGGTCTGTCGTCGATGGGCGGCTTTGCCGGAGCGGTGCTGGGCCTGTTTGTCTGGTGCCGGCGCAACAACCAGCCGGTGATGCCTTATGCCGACTCGCTCGCGTATGGTCTGGCGACGGGATGGATGTTCGGGCGCATGGGCTGCTTCGTCGCTCACGACCACCCCGGAAACGTGCTGAATGGCGAGTGGTACAGCTTCATGGGCGTCGACTATCCCTGTCCGGCGCCGCACTGCGCCATCAAGGACAACCTGGGCTGGGTCGTCACGGCCAGCGAGACCAAGCCCGAGTGGGTCCGCTACGACATGGGCTTCTTCGAGGTTGTCGTCGCGGGAGCGCTGGCAGCCTTTTACTTCATCGCCGAGCGTTTCAAGCCGCGCATGGGCTTTTTCGTCGCTGCGATCGCGACCTATTACGGGCCGGTGCGCTTCGTGCTCGACTATCTGCGCGTGAAAAATGTCCACGGCGCCGACCCGCGCTACCTGGGCCTGACGCCGGCGCAGTATGCCGCGATCGCGGTGCTGGCCATCGGCATCTACCTGTGCGTGCTGGTCGCACGGCGGCCCGCGGTCTACCGGCTTGAGTCGCCGCCGCCGCCGCCGAGCCCGGAGTCCGGCAGCGCCAAGGACGACTCAGCGAAGTAGCGCGTTTGGCTGCCCGCCGCCGAAGATGAGCCCGCGCGGCAGCTGCAGCCCGCTGTTCAGCGCCGAGGCCGTCATGCGCTTGCGGCCGGGCAGCTGCACCTCGGCGATCGCGATGGCGCCTTCGCCGCAGGCCACGTGCAGGCCGTTGCGGTCCACGCCCAAGAGCTCGCCCGGAGCCGCTTTTCCCGACGACAGGCGCGGCTTGAACAGCTTGAGGATCACCGGCTCGCCCTCCGGACCCAGACCGCCAAACCCGGCCGGCAGCGTCGTAAACGCGCCTGGCCACGGATCCACTCCGCGCATCTGCGCCGAGACCTCCTCGGCGCTGCGCGTAAAGTCGACCCGCCCATGCTCCTTGTCCAGCTTGGGCGCCATCGTCGCCAGGGCACTGTCCTGCGCAGTGGGCGCCGGCGGCGAGCCGTCCAGCAGCTGCCGCAGACCTGCGGCCAGCGCTTCGGCCCCGAGCGTGCTCAGCTTGTCGTGGAGCGTGCCGCCGGTGTCTTCGTCGGTGATCGGCAGCTCGCGCTTGAGCATCATGGGGCCGGTGTCCATGCCGGCATCCATCTGCATGAGCGTGATGCCCGTGACCTTTTCGCCGCGCATGAGCGCCCACTGGATCGGCGCCGCCCCCCGGTAGCGCGGCAGGAGCGAGCCGTGGACGTTCCAGCAGCCGAGCCGCGGCACGCCCAGCACCTCCGGCGGCAGGATCTTGCCGTACGCCACCACCACCACCAGCTCCGGGGCCAGCGCGGTCAAGGTTTGGACGAAGTCCGATTTATTCGGGCGCAAGGCCGTGGGCTGCAAAATCGGCAGACCCAGCGCCAGCGCCTTCTGCTTCACCGCCGGCGCCGCCAGCTCCAGACCGCGCCCCGACGGCTTGTCGGGCTGACATACGACGCTCACGACCTCGGTCGCTTCGTGCAGCGCGACGAGACTGGGGACAGCGAACTCCGGAGAGCCCATAAAGACGGTGCGGATTTTCGAGGCCATGTGGATGGGGTGCCGATGTCTGGCGGTTTTGGCCCCGAGTCGGGGCGGTCAGTGGCTGAGCTGGCCGCGGATTCCCTGCACGGCCGACACAATGGCGGCAGCGACAGCGGCGAAGGCCGCAGGCTCAGGGTGCAGGATGGCCACCACCAGCGAGCTCAGAGCTTGGAGCAGCTGAGCCGAGACTGCAAGTACATCGGTCACCTTTGCCATGGAGGTGGCCGCCTGCTCCAGCTCCTTGGCCGCGGCCTCGACCGGCCCCAGGTGCGGCCCGATCGGCGGCAGCTTCTCGGCCGCTTCGTAGACGACCATGTTGGCCTGGTTGATGATGCTCTGGTAGCGGTCGGCGATGGCGAAGTAGTCGTTTAGCGACAGCTTTCCGGCCGCGCGCTGCTCGTGGGCGCGGTCCATCATCGCGTTTGCGGCATTGCGCAGCGAGCGGGTCAAATCGATCGTCTGGTCCACGATTGGGGATACGGCAGTCATTGGCTACGCCTCGGCGATGGAGATTCGGTTTCTATTTGGGAATCGCTGGGTTGGGAATCGCTGGGTTGGCAGTCGGCGGGCTCAGGATCGGTGGGATGGTCTTTTTCAGCAGCTCGTACATCTCACCGTCGTCGGCCAGGCCATTCTGGTGCCGGGTGACGAACTCGAACAGGATCGTGTGCGCCTGCTGGAACGCCAGCAGCGCCCTCTGATAGGCGACGAGCGCGTCGTAGCTGCGCCGGGCCGTCATCTGAAAGTGGAGCAGCGCCACCCGCTCGGCTTGCCGCTGGCGACGGCCCAGCGGATCGGGGGTGGCGTTGGGGGCGGCGTCGACGTCCTGGAGCATGCGCGACTGCTGCGAAAGGCCGTCGGTGACCGCATAGCGGGCCGACTCGCTGAGGAGCTTCACTCGCCCCAGCATGCCGTCGAGCAGGACCAGCAGGTGAGGGTGGGTAGACTCGACCAGCTTCTCGATCTTGTCGCGTCGCCAGCCCTGGCTGAGGATCGCCGTCACCTGACCCGCGGCCGACGCGAGCAGCCTGCCGGAGCGGTCGTCGTGGGGGTAGAGGATCTCGCCTGCGCGGCCCAGGCCCTGCAAGGCCTGGTTCAGCTCGTCGCTCGGGCGCGGATCGTTGAATTCGGCCACGTTGCGCAGCGTTGTGGAGTAGCGGCTGATGAGCTGCGAGCAGCTGGTGAGCTCGTCGGCAAAGCGCTGGATCTGGTCGACCGGGCAGGTTGGCTGCGTGCCAGCAAAGATGTTCTCGGCCTCGCAGAAGGTTGGAAACATCGCGACCGCGGCGGCGCGGCTGCCCACAAGCTGCCCGAAGCTGGCGACCACGCTGGTGCTGCGAAACGAGATGCAGCCGCTCAGCGCGAGCGCGCCCGTGGCAAGGAGGCCGAGGCGCAGACACACAATCAAGGCCAACAAAGGCCCCCAGGGAGGAGCGCAGGGAGGACCATGGAGACGCAGCAGAGCCAGCACGATTCCGGATCAGGTTACGCCACTTGGGCGGTCCCTGTCATGCTGAACGAGGCGCTGCTACTTGCCGGAGTCGCGCTGGAGCGACTGCAGCTCCTGGCGGCGCCGCTGCGCTTCGTTCAGCAGCTCGTCAAGCGCGTCGGGGCTCAGCTGATGGCGGAGCGCGGCAATCTGCCGGTCGCAGAGATCGGCGACGCCGTCCATGTAGCGGCAGCGCAGCTCGGCCCCGGTCTCAACGAGCAGGCCATACGCCTCGCAGACATCGCCGGCCCCGGAGAGCGCTCCGGCGACCATGCTGGTGATGAGCAGCGACCAGCCGGCGCTGTTGTGGCGCCCCTGTAGCCAGCGCAGCTGCTCGCGCATCATCGCTCGCGTGGGCAGCGCAAACGGCGGCTCCTGGGCGATGAGCGTCAGCAGCCGATAGAGGCGCGCCACCGTGCCATTTCCGACGGGCATCGCCCCATACTTGCCAGCCGCGATGTCATCGAGCATCGCCAGCCCGTAGCGGCGACCCTCCGCCATCAGCAGCCCGACGAGCACCGTGCGCAAGAGGCGCTCCTCGTCGGCCGTTGCCCCGAGCTGGCTCGCGCGATGCAGCGCCACCTGGATGTGCCCGAGCGCCAGATCGTTGCGTCCGACCGCCTGCTCGATCCCTCCGAGCAGCATGCCCGCGACGACGGCGATTCCCGGCGCCATGCCCGGCTCATCGGCGACGGCCTCCAGCTGCTGCCGCGCTGCACCGACATCGCCGATGCGCAGCAGCGCCTCGCTGAGCGTGAGTCCGGCATACCCGCGCGCCAGGCGCGCCTCGGGCGTCTGGATGGCCATCACCGGCACCAGCGCCTCGGTGAGCGCGTTCATCACCGGCAGCGTCTGCCCCGGATCGCGCTCGGCTCCGACACAGGCGCGATAGAGCCGCGCCGCCAGATCCAGCAGCTTGAGCTCCGGCGTGTTGGGCTCGCCGGGCAGGCTGAGCACGCTGTCGGCCAGCACGAAGTCGCCGCGGCTGAGCGCCGCAAAGGTGACGAGCGTGCGCATGCCGATGCTGGCGTCGTTCTCGTGCAGCTCCAGCACCGCCTTGGCGCCAAGCAGGCTCAGCTCCTCGGCCTGGGCCTCGGTCAGCCCCTGCTCTTGCAGCAGCGCGAACCGCCGCTCGGCCTGGCCCTGCGCCTTGGTTTCGACCTGGGTCTCGGCCCTCATCTGGCCAGGACCGGACTCGATCTTCTGCGGCACAGCCTCCGGCGTCAGAGGGCTCGGCGAAGAGGCGCTGCTGCCTGCTGGCGGTTGAGAGTCGGACATCGAATGCGAGCTACTATGCCGCCCTGTCTTCACCGGAGCAAGCGTTCTATACTGCGCCGCATGCCATCGGCCCCGACCCCTGCGACTGTCGATTTGCGCTCTGATACCGTTACAAAACCCACGCCTGGAATGCGCGCCGCCATTGCCGCAGCTCCTGTGGGCGATGACCTTTATCGCGAAGATCCGACGGTCAATCGGCTTCAGGAGCAGGTCGCGGACCTGCTGGGCAAGCCGGCGGCGCTGTTCGTCCCGTCGGGGACCATGGCCAATCAGCTGGCGCTGCGGGTAAATACCCGCCCTGGCGACGACGCGCTCGTCAGCGAAGGGGCGCACATCAAGTGGTATGAAAGTGGCGCCGCCGCGGCCCTGGCCGGGGTGCAGCTGGTGACGGTGGGGCAGGTCGAAAAGTGCGGCCTTTTTACCGCGTCCGAGGTCGAGGAGCTCTATCAGCCGCAGCGCTCGGATCATGCTTCGTCGCCGATGAGCGTGCTGTGCCTGGAAAACACGCACAATCGCGGCGGCGGGCGCATCTGGCCGCAGGGGCAGCTCGACGAGGTGTGCCGGACGGCGCGTCGGCTTGGGATGCGGCTGCATCTGGACGGGGCGCGGCTGTGGAATGCCGCCGTTGCCCGTGGCCAGTCTCCGCGCGAGCTGGCGGCGCCGTTTGACACCGTCTCGGTCTGCCTGTCCAAGGGGCTCGGGGCGCCGGTGGGATCGCTGCTGTGCGGGAGCCGCGAGGACATCGAGAGCGCCCGGCGCTTTCGCCGGATGTACGGCGGAAGCATGCGGCAGGCCGGGGTGCTGGCGGCGGCGGGGCTCTACGCCCTTGAGCATCACTACACCCGTCTGTCCGAGGATCACCAGAACGCCGCACTGATTGCACAGGTGCTGGCCACGGTGCCGCGGGTGCGGGTCGTGGAGCCGGTCGAGACCAACATCGTGCTGTTCGATCTCCTGGATGGCGCCCCCGACGCTGCGGCCGTGGTCGCGACCCTGCGCGAGCGCGGCGTCCTGTGCGCGCCGTTTGCGCCGCGTCGGGTGCGTCTGGTGACCCACCTCGACGTCGATCAGGCAAGCTGCCGGTATGCCGCTGAGCAGATTCAGCAAGTGCTATGCGGCTGAGCCGACTCACGCTTCTCTTTGGGATTGTCCTCGTGGGCGGCTGCAACCATGCGCCGCCGCTGCCCGATGATCTGTCGCGCGCGCAGGCGGCCGAGCGGTCGCAGGACTCGCCCGGTTCTGCGCTTGCCGACTACGAAGCCATCGTCGGTGAGTGCCGCCAAAAGCCGCGCACGGCGGCCAAGGATCCCTGCGGCACCGCGGCCTTCCGGCTGGCGCAGCAGCTCGAACAGGCTGGTCGTCTCGCCGAGGCTGCCACCACTTTTATCGAGGTGCGCTCGCTCTCGACCGATGGGCGGACGATTGCGCGGGCGCTGGTGCGGGCGGCGCTGCTCTACGCCGACCGGCTTAAGCAGCCGGCGGAGGCGCTGCGGCTCTGTCGCGAGGTGATCCCGCGCTGGCCCGACGAGGTCCCAGCCGAAGACGCGCTGCGTCTGCTCGTGGAGCTGGAGACGGCGGCCGACGATCCCGGCCTGATCGACGAGCTGGGCCGCCTGGCCGATGCGCTGCACGAGCACGAGGTCGTGGGCAGCTTTGCTCTCTACCATCGCGCCCGACTGCTGGTGCAGCGCCAGCAGCCCGCGGCCGCCCTGGCTGCCTACGACGCCATCTGGCAGCGCTTTCCGAGCGGACCGCTGTTTGACGACTCGCTCGTCGAGGCTGCCAAGCTCCTGCGCGGCCTGTCGCGCAGTGCCGAAGCGGCGCAGCGGATCGAGCGTCTGGAGGCCTCGTTTCAGTCGTCGATCATCGTCGGCCACTACAACAAGCTGCTGCTCGACGAAGGGGCGCTCTTGCTCGGTGAGCTCTACCTGCACGATCTCGGCCAGCCCGAGCGGGCCATCGCGGCGCTCGACCGCCTGCTGCGGCGGCAGAAGACCTCCCTGCTGTGCGACGATGCGCTGCTGCTCATGGCCGAGGCTGCGCTGCGCCGCCACAGCCCGCCCACGCCCGACGACACCGGCGACGCCTGCCGCTATCTGACCCGCCTTCTGCGCGATTATCCCGACGGCAATCGCGTTCGCCGCGCGACCGAAAAGCAGGCCCAGCTCGGCTGCTCCACACGCCGATGACCAGGAATCGCCCCGCGGCTGCATTTTGAGTGGCGCAGCTGGGCGAGATTCATACACTATCTGCCCATGCCGCGTTCCTCCTCGTCGCCGCCCGAGCAATCCAACGCTGCGGCCGCCGCTGCTGAGACTCCGACGGTGCGGCCCGAGCTCTCGGGGCTCGTCGGCATCACCGGTCAGGCCCGGGTGACCTCGGTGCTTATGGCCGCCCTGCGCCACGGTCGTCCGGGTCACGCCTATCTTTTCGACGGACCCGAGGGAGTTGGCAAGGCCACCTGCGCCCGGGCGCTCTTCGCCGCGCTCAACTGCCTGGAGCCGCCGTCGCTGGGGGCCGCCTGCGGCGTCTGCTCGTCGTGCAGCAAGCTGGCCGCAGGCACGCACCCGGACCTCATCAACTTCGACATGACGCTGTCCGGCCTCGCCGACGAGGCCGATCGGGTCATCCGCCGCCTCCAGTTTCCGCCGTTCGAGGGCAAGGTGCAGATGGTCATCTTCGACCCCGCCGACCAGTTCACGGCGCCGACGGCGGTCACCGCTGCAAATCGCCTGCTCAAGACGCTGGAAGAGCCGCGCGCGGCCACTCACTTTGTACTGATTACAACAGCAGCCAGCAGCCTGCTCCAGACGCTGCGCTCGCGCTGCCAGCGGCTGCGCTTCGCTCCGATTGGGGACGACCAGCTGACCACTGCCCTGCGCGAGCAGCATGGCGTCGCGGAAGGGGATCTGCAGGCCGTGGTCAAGCTGGCCCAGGGCAGCCTCGGGCGAGCCTGGCGCTACCTGCAAGATCGCGAGCAGCTCGGGCGCTTTTCGCAGGCCGCTGCGGACCTGTACCAGGCGGCCAAAGAGGGGCGCGCGCCGCGGCTCGTGGAGATCGCCAGCGAGGTCGGGGCCGACCGGGAGCAGGCGCTGGAGGTGCTCGATTTTCTGTGGCTGCGCCTGCACGACGAGCTGCGCACCACTGTGGAGCGCGACCACGGGGCAAGCTCGCTCGGCACCTCGCGTCGGGCCGAGCGGCTGCTGGGCGGGCTGCGCGCCATCCGCTCGGCACAGCAGGCGATTCGCGGCTATACTGCGGCGCCGCTGTCCCTTGAGCGCATGCTGCGAAACCTGCACCTTGCGCTCCCATCTTCGTCGCCCAATACCGTCCCAGGGAGCCTGCCATGAGCGAGCCACTCGACCCACCCCACGTCCCCCCGGGACCCGGTCGGGCGTCCACGCCAAGCGGCGGGCCTTTCAACAAAAAGGGTCCGGCCGAGAGCAAGAAATCGAGCCCTGGACCCGGACCGAGCTCCAGCCCCGGCTTTGAGCGCCGTCGCCGTCGCCGCAGCCAGTCGAGCGGTGGCGGCAGGCCGTCTGCAAGCTCGGGCGGGGGCGGGCCTGCGCAGGGGCAGTCGCCATCGGCAGGCAGCGCGCCGCCTCGCGAGCAGGGCCCGCGGCCGCAGTCCAGCAACCGCTCCGAAGGATCCGGCCGTCCCCGTCGCGCTGAAGGGCAGCAGGGCGGTGGCGGCGGTGGCGGTGCAAGCCGTCGCTCGGGCCGGGGGCCGCGCCGCGACCGTCCCGAGGGCGAGCTTCGCCCCCCCCGGCAGCAGGCCGAAGGTGCCGAGCCGGGGCGCGAGCGCAGCGAAGGGGAGGGGCGTCCGCGTCGCGAAGGCGAGGGCCGTCCGCGCCGCGAGCAGGGCGAAGGTCGCCCGCAGCGTGAGCGCCCCGAAGGCGAAGGTCGGCCGCAGCGGCAGCGCGCCGAAGGCGAAGGGCGTCCGCGCCGCGATCGTCCCGAAGGCGAGCAGCGGCCGCCGCGCCAGCGCTCGATGCCGATGGGCGACGAGCGTCCCCGGCGCTCCGTTCCCGAGGAGCGGGAGCAGCGCCGGTCGCCCGATGCGTTCCTGACGCCGGCCATCGCACCTCCACCGACATCGGCGCCGGCGCCGCGCTCGGCCGAGAGCCCGCCCGCCGACAACCGCCTGCCGTGGCTGATTGGCGACGACGAGATTCCGCCGGAGGCGCGGCTGGTGCGCGTCCGGCCGTCCGAGCCGATTCCGCCCGAGGCGCCGGTGCGCTTCTACGAGCTCTGCGGCGTGCGCACCCGGACCACGGGACCGGCGCGCGAGTACGACTGCCGAAACGAGCGCTACGCCGTCGGCGACTGGGTTCTGGTCGAGAGCGAGCGGACGCAGCGGCTGGGGCAGGTGGTGGTGGCCACTCGCCGCCGCCACTCGCTGACGACCCCGCGCCGGGTTGTGCGTCGGGCCCGCCCCGATGAGGTCGCCGACCGCGAGCGCGCACTCTCGGCCGAGAGCGAGGCGCATCGCTTCTGCAAGGAGCGGCTGCGCGAGCGCAAGCTGTCGATGAAGCTGGTGCAGACCGAGGTGGTGCCGGGGCAGAAGACGACCTTCTATTTTGCGTCGGAGGACCGGGTCGATTTCCGCGATCTGGTGCGCGATCTGTCGCAGCACCTGCACACCCGCATCGAGATGCGCCAGATCGGCGCCCGCGACGGCGCCAAGGCGGTGGGCGGCATCGGCTCGTGCGGGCGCGAGCTCTGCTGCACGACGTTTTTGCCGGCGTTTCAGCCCATCTCGATCCGCATGGCCAAGGATCAGGGCATGGTCCTCAATCCGTCCAAGCTCGCCGGTCAGTGCGGACGCCTCAAGTGCTGCCTGGTCTACGAGCACCACACCTACAAAGAGATGGGCAAGGGGCTGCCCAAGGTGGGCAAGCGGATTCAGACGCCCGCTGGCACTGGGCGCGTGCTGGATCTAGATATCTTGCGGCAGCGGGTGCGCGTGCTGCTGGAAGAGGGCGGCGTGCAGACCTATGAAGCGGCGGTGCTGCGGCCGCTGGCGGCGCCGGACGGCAGGGGACGTCCGAGCGAAGCGGCCGATGCGCCAGAAGCGGCCGATTCTGGCGATGCTGTGGATGCGAAGGAAGTGGCGGCGGTGGCGGGCTTGAGCGACGACGCGTAAGGCTAACGATGTTAGCCGACGTTAGCCGAGCGTGACGCGGAACAGCTGCTGGCCGAGGAGAAGATAGGTTCCCGAGGTGATGACCCGCTCGCCCTGGATCTTGAGGAAGGTGCCGTTCGAGCTGGCCAGATCTTGCAGGAAGGCCTGCCCGTTGCGATTCGAGACGCGGGCATGGGTTCCCGAGACGTAGCCGTCCTCGGAAAAGAGGATGTCGCCGCGCTCGCGGCCGAGTACCACCGCCTCGCCGAAGAGCGGGAAGCTGCTGCCGTCGTGGTGGCGGCCGATGACGATGGAGATGCGACCCCAGTAGCCGGGATTGGGCGAGCCCATCACCTCGGTGCCATCCTCCAGGAGCCGCGCCGGGCGCAGCGTCTCGAAGCGCAAGAGCTCCTGGCCCAGGCGGAAGTGGGCGCCGTCGTGAAGCAGCTCCTCTTCGCTGATCTTGAGGAACACGCCGTTCAAGCTGCCGGCGTCGCGGACGATGCAGCGGCCGTCGTTCTTGCCGGTGCCGACCTCGATGCGGACGTGGATGGGCGACAGGTAGCTGTCCGCGTCGAACAGGGGGCCCGAGCCGCGGCCGAGGAGGTTGGCCCCTTCGTTCAGCGGGTGGGAGCCGCCGTCGCTGCCGTCGGGGCGCACCAGCACCAGCCGGCCCCGCACGTTGGCGCGAGAGGTCTCGCTGGCGGCCCGAGGGCGCGGGCTGCCCTCGACGGGCAGCGGCGAGCCGCACTCCTGGCAGAAGCGGTGGTTGGGCTGGTTGTCCTTGCCGCAGGTTCTACAAATCACGAGGAGACCTCATCAATCGTTACCAACTATGTTCCTGGCGCCTTGCTGGTGTCTTCCTGGCGTCCTAACCGTTAATCTCGACGCGGAAAAGCTGCTGCCCGAGGAACACATGGTCGCCGGGCAGGAGCTGCGCCAGCATCGGGACCTTCTCGAAGGTGCCGTTTTTCGAGCCGAGATCCGTGATCTGGAAGCGGCCCTCTTCGATGGCCACGATCTGCGCGTGACGACCAGAGATGAACGGATCTTCGGGGAAGTTTACGTCGTTGCCCTCGCGCCCGATGGTGATGAGGTCGGTGCGCGACCGGTAGATCAGGCCGACCTCGCCGCCGACCAGCAGCTGCACCAGGGCCATGCGCGACGGGCGATGCGGGGAGGCGTAAAAATAGCTGCCTTCAGCGTCGGGCAGCGGCGCCTCTTCGGGCGGGCACGAGTCGATCCGCAGCAGCTGCTCGCCGGCAAGCAGGATCGCGCCCGAGCCAAACATCTTGGGCGCCCGCAGCCGCACAAACACGCCGTTGCGCGATGCATCGTCGCGAACGTACAGCTTGTTTTCGCGGAAGAAGAACGTCGCGTGGCGCGGCGACAAGAGCGGATCTTCGGGGAACATGATGCCGCCTTCGAGCCGACCGGCCGCGTGCTCGCCGTCGCCCAGCGGGAAGGCGACGCCGTCCTGCCCCTCGCCCTTGATGAGGATGAGGCGGGCGCGGGCGTTCTGCGCCGACGCCCATGAGGTGCGCACGTCGCCGCCCTCGACGCGGGTGCCGCAGACGCCGCAGAAGCGGTGCTCGCGCGGGACCTCGTTGCTGCAGTTCGGGCAGGGCCGGGTTGTCGCACCTCCGGCTACACCACCTGCCGGGCGCCCCGGGACGCTGACCCCAAGCTGCGCATTGCACACCGGGCAGACGGTGGCCGAGAGCGGGCTGAGGGTATCGCAGGCGTCACAGACCAGACCGAGCGTCATGAAGGATGTCCCAAGTGCCGAAAGGTTGCGGCGAAGGTTAGTGTGGTCAGGCGGTTCCTCGAAAGGAGGTCCCCGGCCCTAGCGTAAAAGAACCGCTTAGTTAGTCAAGGGTTGGTCGTTTTGCGGGGCAGTTTGCGTCGCTGGCTCTCGGGCGCCGGCTGCGTCTGCAAGATCTGGTGCATCGGGGGCCCCGATTTCGGGCGGCGCTTCCGTCTCGGGCCTACTTGTGTTACGTCGGCAGCTTGACGGAGGTTTCCATGCGCCTGCTAAGTCCATCCCGTTTGTCGTCTGGTACCGGTGGTTCAGGCTGTGCCCACAAGCCGCGTGCAGTGGGGCGAAGCTGGAGTTTCTTCCTCGGACTGGGCTCGATTTTGGGCCTGGCTGCCGCCGGCTGCGGGCCGGAAGATGCGGCCGAGGAGGCGTCGCGGCAGTCTGCCCTGCGCGCGCCCAATCCCGCCAAGACGGTCACCATCCATGTGCACGGCTGGAACCTGTCGGGCGCATCCGACGATGGCAACGTCGGCGATGACCGCGGCGGCGGCGACACCGTCGACGGCATCCGGCGCTTCACGGGGCTTCCGCACGGCAGCGCCAGCCCCACCGCCCCGAACCAGATCGTCGCCACCGAGTATTACGGCTCGACGTTTCCCGCCTACTACTCGGCGGCCGACATCGCGCAGGTCTCGGCGCTCAAGGGCATTCCGCGCTATGCGCTCATCGTTGCCAAGTATGCGCGCTCGGTGATGGACCGCTCGGGCGCCGAGGGCTTTAACCTGACGTGCCACTCGATGGGGTGCCTGATCTCGCGCTACATCCTCGAAAACGACGTCGAGCACCTGGTCAGCGAGGGCAAGCTCCGTCGCTGGGTGTCGTTCGCGGGCGTTGTCGCCGGCGCCAAGCTGGCCGACATCGACCACGGCCGCTGGCTCGACGGCATCGCCAAGCTGCTCGGCTTTGACCTCATCGACGTCGAGCACATGAGCCACGACTGGGTCGAGCAGTACGTCGCCGTCTACGACCACAAGCGCCTCGAAGGCAACAATCCGAACTTCGGCAGCGTGCTGGTGCATCACATCCTGTCGACGGACCCCAAGATCGACACGGCGCTGGATATCCCGCTGCTCGACGTGTTTGGCTATGGCAATGCGCCCAACGACGGCATCGTGCTCGACGAGGAGATGTTCGTGCACCAGCAGCAGACGTCGGCGCAGTGGCTGACGCCGTCGGGCGAGCGGCTGCCGGTGTCGACGAGCCATCACTTCGCAAACCACTTCAACATCACCGAGCAGGTGTCGGCGCAGGCGCTGGCGTCGGCGGCGCTGGTCGGTTCGCGGCGGGTGCGGGTGACGCTCAGCAGCCTCACGCTGCTCAAGGATCACGAGACGCCGTTCCTCGACAAGCCGCCGGCCGAAGTGGTGGTCGAGTCGACGGTGAAGTACCCCTATCTGAAGGCGACCGAGCCGTCGGATCCGGTGCTCGACGAGGTCGCGATGCAGCGCCGCAACGCGCCGGTCATCTCCATCGGGAAGGGCGAGACCAAGGCCGCGAATCTGCTGGTCTTTGACGGACCGGTGTTTGATGCGCAGACCACGGTGGCGCTGAACCTGAAGCTGTCCGAGACCGACTGGTATCCGGCCGGCGGCGTAAAGGAAAACGCTCTGTCCTCGGCGTTCGCGCTCGGCTCGTTCTCCGGAGAGCTGCCGCTGTCGAACGGCGACTACACCGTCACCACCACCGACGCCCGCTTCACCCTGCACGTCTCCGTCGTGCCGCTCTACTAGCCGGCTCGCCGGCTGGCGCGCACTCCCACAATCCCCGCAACCACCACCAGCAGCGCCAGCAGCCCTGCGATGAGCCGCCAGGGCTGCCGCGGGCGCAGCAGCAGCGGCGGCGCCTTTTCACCGACAAAGCGAATGGTGATCGAGCGGTCAGACAGCGACGAGCGCGGCGGGCCATAATTTTGAAAGATCAGGCTGCCGGACTCGGTCTTGGGCGGGGTCGTGCCCTGCCAGGCGGCCAGCACCCGCGCGCCGGGCCCCTCTTCGATGCGCAGCTCGACCTCGCCGATGGGCGGCAGCGCGGCGCGATCTTCGTAGCGGATGGTGCGCTCGTTGCCGGCGCCAGCGACGACGGGGATGTCCAGCGTGGCGGTCAGCTCGCAGGCAAAAGCGAGCGGCCCGACCCGCGGATCGGGCAGGGTGAGCAGCGGCGCCTCCCAGCGGATGCTCACCGGCTTGCCGTCGAGCTCCAGGGTCAGTGCAGGTCGATCGGGGCGGTCGGACGCTGACTGGAGCTGGTCGACCAGCGTCTTGCCCAGCGCCTGCTGCTCGGCCGCGCTGAGCTGCCCGTCGCCGTCGTGATCCGCCTGCCGCCGCAAGGTGTTGGCTGGCACGTCGCCGACCATCAGCGTGTAGAACAGCCTGACGCCGCCCGAGCCGCCCAGCACCACCTTGCCATAGCGATTCACCGTCGACAGCGCGAACTGCGGATGCGCCTCCGCAGACCGGCCGGCGGCGCCTTCTACCGCCAGGCAGGCCACAAGTCCCAGCCACCACCCGCTTTTTATCTTCATGCTGCGCACCGCCTGCCCAACTTACTGCGTCTTGGCCGCGGATTGGAGCGCGCAGCGCAAAAGAAGGGCATCTTCCCGCCCGGTGACCGCCCCGCCCGCTGCGATGACCGGGTAGTAGCTGCGGCGCACTCCAGCGGCTGCAAAGCCGGCGCCGGTGTACAGGGCGCAGGCCGCCAGGTTGCTGCGCCGCACCTCCAGAAACGCCGCCTGACAGCCCTCGCCGGCCGCCCTCGCGAGCACCGCATCGAGCAGGCGCCGCCCCAGGCCCTGCCGCTGCCGGCTCGGGGCGGTGGCCAGCTGAAAAATCTCGATCTCGTCGAGGATGCGCTGGTAGAGGCAGTAGGCCGCCACCGCCTCGGCGGGCTCTGCGAAAAGCAGCGCCATCTTCGCCTCGGAGCTGGCCAGCGTCGCACCCAGCCCGCTGGCGCCCCAGGGATGGTCAAAGCACGACGCTTCGATGGCGGCGACCGCAGCCAGCTGCGCTGGCGGGAGCGTGTCAGCACCGTGGATGGCGACGGAAAAGGGCGAGCCGGCGGTCACCCTGCGCTGGTCGCTGTCGCTGGTCACTGAACGACGAACGGCAGCGGCTCCAGCGGCAGCGGCTGGCCGTTTACGATCAGCGCGTTCTGGAACACCAGCGCGGCCTGCTCGCCAGGGCGCATGCCAGTCAGATCGAAGCGCACCTTGACCGTGTGGACCCCACCTGGGCGCACCGTGTAGACATTGCTGACACCGCCGGGCATGCGGCTGCGCATTCCCGTCGCCGTGCTGAGCATGAACAGGTCGCGGTAGATGACCAGCGGGTAGGCAGTCTGGTTGAAGACATCGACGGTGACGATGTTGTTGCTGGTCGACATCAGCACCACCCGCGCTGCGCCGGGCGTAAAGACCTCGCCGCGCTGGGCGACGAGCTGGCTGGCGGTGCCGCAGCCGATGAGCTGGCCGGCGCCGCCGAGCAGCAGGGCGCCCACAAACAGCGACGATGCCTGGAGAAAAAAGCGCCGGGTCGGCGCGACCTTGTGCGTGGGGTTGGTCATGAAAGCTCCTCGCAAGCGGATGTGTGTAAGCTAGCGTAGCAGCGCTTCGAGCGCGAGTCCGCCGCCGCCGGGTCCCAGCCAGGGCAGCACGCTCACGCGGGGCGCCGCCGGAGGGGTCGCCTGCACCTTATCCTCGACGAGGGTGGGCCGCCGGACGGCGCCGTACACGAGCAGCGCAAACCCCACGCCCTGAAGCAGGCCGCTGGTCAGCAGCCACGGGGCGCTCCACGACGAAAAGACCTGGGCGCCGTGGCCATTCTGATTCGTCGCCGGCGCGATGATGCCGCTGATGAGCGGCCCGAGGAGCGGAATCATCACCGTGTAGTTGCTGGCTGGGTTGGGCGCGTTCTCCATGTCGAGCGAGCCGGAGAGCCCCAGCGGCACGACCAGGGCGGGCAGGTAGCCGGCGGAAAAGAGCAGGGCGCCGATCTTCATGAGCCGCGGGCTGCGCCGCAGCTCATAGTGCGCACTTATGCGTCGCTGATCGCCAAACTGCTGCTGGAGCTGTGGCGGCAGCGGACCCAGCGCGGGATCGTAAAGCTGAGGCGGCGGCGGCAGCTGCGGGGGCGGCCCGTCGTAGACCGGCGGAGGCGGCGGCAGCGGTGCCAGCTCGCGGATGGCATCCAGCGCCTCGGCCTTGAGTCCGGGATGCGGCTCCTTCGCCTCGGCGAGAAAGCGACGGTAGGCGGCCAGCGCGTCGTCTTTTTGGCCGAGCCGCTGCCGCAGCCGTCCGACGCGCAGGAGCAGCAGCGGCTCGTGGCTGGCCTCGTAGGCGAGCATCAGCTCGTCGCAGGCTTCGGACAGGTGGTTTTCGACGATGAGCTGACTGGCTCGCTGCCCATGCGGCTCTGGCGGCGCCGCCGGCTGGGCGAGCGCGTCGGAAGCGGCCAGGAGCAGAAGCAGCGGCAGGTGCAGCGAGGCGGCTGCGGGTCTTCGGAGCGCCAGCATGGCCACTCAGCCTATCGCTGATCGCGGCAGCTGACCAATTGCCAAATGATTCATGGAGCGCTGATTGACCGCGCAGGCGGGGTTCGATACCGTGGAGAAATGGGTTTCCATATGCATACACGACGCACTCGACGCGGGGATCGGTGGGGACGGTGGGCTGGATGCCTGCTCTTGGGCCTTTCGCTGGGAGGCGGCGCGGCCTGCAACTCGTCCACGGGAGGGCCGGGGCTGCGGCTGCGGCTGGCGGGAACGCCGCTGGCGCAGGGGTGCTTGCAGCCGTCGAGCATGCAGCCGGTTGACGCCATGGCGCTGCTGCAAAATGGGAGCGTTCACGTGAGTGCGGTGCGACGCGGGGCGGATGGGCAGCGCATCCTGTGTGAGGCCACCGCCAAGGTGCCAAGCGAGACGCTGAGCCTGGACATCGGCGAAGGCGATCGCGCGAGCATCGACTATTACGCCGAGTTTTTCGACGGCACCGGGGCGCGCGTGGCCAGCGGCTCGCTGCTGGCGTCGTCGGCCGATGTGGCGCCGAGCACCGAGACCCCGACGCTGCATATGTTTTCGGCCAGCAGCTGGAGCTGCCCGCCGAGCAAGCTCAATCACGCGCGCGCGTTCCACTCAGCGACGATGCTGCCCAACGGCGAGGTGCTGCTTGTGGGCGGCGTCGAGGCGCTGGGCGGCTATGGGGCCGACGTCTTCGGCGTGATGGAGACCGTCGAGGTCTACGATCCGCGCCGGGCGACCTTCACTCCCGTGACGGCGCCGACCGGCACAATCGGGGCGCGCGCCTTCCACAACATCGCGGTGCTCGACTCCAGCGGCTCGACGGTGCGTCTGGTGATCTACGGCGGCGTCACCTCGCCGGTGGGGCAGCCGGCGCTGTTTGTTCCCGACAGCCCGACCCAGCTGCGACTGATGCCCGGCGGTTCGGCCGAGCCCGGCGGTTCACAGCTGCTTGTGTATGACACAGTCCAACATTCGCTGACCGCGACGGCAATTGATGCAACCCACAAGACCGCCTTTGCCGCCGGGGCTGCGCTGCCCGGTGGCGGACTGCTGGCCATCGGGGGAGCCAGCTTCAACAAGACGCTGCCGTTCGGGCGCTCGAATCCCGCCATGTTCACGGCAGTTACCGACGCGGCGACCTTCTCGGTGTCGAGCCCCGGCTCATCGGCTGCGCCGTCCCCGGTCTTTGTGACCGGCGGCGGCAGCGCGCCCTGGCTTCTGGGTGCAACGGCGACGCCGCTGTCGACGACCACGGCGCTGGTGCTCGGGGCCAAGCTGCCGCCCGACAGCCCGAGCAAGATGCAGGCGCTGGCCCTTCAGGCGCTGCCCGGCATCACGCAGTTTCCGGCCTCGCAGGCGGTGGCGGGTCCCTCGACGGTGTTTCACACGGCGACCCGGCTGGGACCGAGCATCTCGGCGAGCACGCCCAATGGCGACACGCAGATCCTGGTCACCGGCGGTTTTGAGCAGGACACGGCGCCGCCGTACTCGACCCGCCAGCCTCCGGCTGTGGCCGATGCGGTGCGGCTCTACACAGTCTCCGACTCGGCGGGCACGCTGAGTCCGATCGGCTTTACGGCGCTGACGACCTACAAGCCCAGCGTCTGCGGCATGGCCGATTCGCACTACCGCCCCGCTGGCTTCGAGGCTGCCACTGCGACCCAGTCGGGCAAGCAGGTGCTCATTACCGGCGGGACGCCGACCGTGGCGACGGCCGGCTGCGTCGACTGCGAGCCGACCGATACGGCTTCGAACAAGCTCTTGTGCGTGCTGCGGCAGGCCTCGCTGTTCGACGCGACCACCCAGGCCTTTACGGCGGTGCCCAACATGCCGCTCGGTCGGATGGGGCATCAGCAGACGCGGCTCAGCGACGGCAACATCCTGGTGACCGGCGGCCTCGTGCGACCGTCTGGCGGCACCACGGCTGCGACGGCCGAGGCGGAGATCTACAACCCGGTTAGCCTGGCGACCGGCGCCCCGGATCCCAACGATCCGCTGACGGCGCTGCGGGCAAGCGGCGCCCCGTCCGAGTGCAGCCGCCTCTAGCCGAGCCCGAAGAGCGCCTGCTTGACCTCGGCCACCGAGACGCCGTGCTGGTCGGCGACGGCCTGGTAGGCCAGCTCTGACAGGCGGGCGCCGGGCCGCACGGCGATGGCCGTGAGCATCGGGGCCGTCAGGCGCTGCGCCAGCCCCGGCGCCCCGACGGTCGTGCAGCTGATGCGGGCCGCCTCCAGCAGCTGCGCGGGCGGGGCCTCGTGGCGCTTGGGCCACTCGCTGCGCTTTTCGATGAGCAGCCGGCGGATGGCCAGCAGCGCGCGCAGCTCGGCGTGCAGCAGCCCCCCGAAGCGCAGCCACGGCTCGTCCGGCTCGTCCGGCTCGTCTGGTTCGGGCGCCGGCGCCTCGACGCCCTCTGCCAGCAGCGTCGCAAGGTGCGTCCGTCGCCTGACAAGCTCGCTGTGGGGCAGCTGGTCCCACTCGCGCATCGCCCCAGGAAAGCGCTGCGCAATGGTGCGCATGGCGTCCCGTCGGGCCAGAGTGCGGCCCGGCTCGCCCGCCGAGAGCGCCAGCAACAGGTCGTATTTATCCAGGAGCTCGCGGAGCTGGGCAACCCGCTGATCGAGCTTCCGAGCGGGCTGCCCGTCCTTGGGGGCTGCGAACATCGGTCGGGATCAGACCTGCTGCCTGTCCTCGCCGTCGCTGTGAGCTGGGCTCTGCTGCCCTTCGTCGAGGACGCCCAGCGCGATGGTCAGAGCGCGACGCACCCGGCCCATCTGGTTTTCGTCGCTGACGATGCGCTGGTAGGCGCGCTGGATCTGCTCCTGCATCGTCGCGTTCTCGGCGCGCAGCGTGGTCAGCTGCTGCTCGCGGTCGCTCAGGTGGTGGTTGGCGCGGCGCAGCTCGGCCTCGCGCTCGTCGAGGTGGGTGCGATACGCGGTCAGGTTTGACTCTGCGGCCTGATGCTGCCGGTGCAGCTCGCCCAGCTGCGCATCGAGCTCGGCGGCCCGACGCTCAAAGGCGTTGCGCTCGTTGCGCACAGCATCCTTTTCGGCGTTGGCGGCGACGCGGATGCGCTCCTCGGCCTCGCGCACGGCGCGGCTCAGGTTGGCGTCGTGCTGGATGGTCAGCTCGTGGGTGAGCTGCGCTCGCTGGTCATCGAGCGCGTGCTCGTAGCGCTGCTGGGTCTCGACGAGCATGTTCTTGGCCTGCTCCAGCTGTGCTCCCAGGGCGCCCAGCGACTGCTGATGCTGGGTCTGGAGCTCCTGAAGCTGCGCCTCGTGAGCCCGCTGCACGCTGGCCAGCGTCTCCTCGTGGCGACGCATGCGCTCCTCGAAGCGGGCCTGATACTGCGCCTCGAACTGCGCCCACGCCTGCGCATGGCGCTGCTCCAGCGCTCGGTGCTCCTCTTCGGCCGCTGCGCGCTCGCGCTGCACCGCCTGCTGGTGCGAGGCCGCCAGGCTGGCTTCCCGGGCATCGCGCTCGCCCTGGAGCTGCTGGAGGGCGGCCGCATGCTGCTGCTGCACCCCGGCCAGCGTCTCTTCGGCCCGCCGGCGCTCCTCGGAAATGATCTGCTCGGCGCGGGCGGTCTCCTGCTCGACCCGCCGGCGCATGCCCTGCACATCCTCGTCCGCGCGCGCCAGCTTGCGCTGCGCGTCCTCCAGTCGGCTCTTGAGACCCTTTTCGCGCTCCTGCCAGACTTCTTTGTCCTGGCCGACCGCTTCGAGCTTCTCCTGCATCTCGAGCTGCGCGCGCTCGGAGTCCAGCAGCTTCTCGTCGAGCTCGCGCTTCTGGCGCTCGATCTCGCGGGCGCGGTCGCGAGCATCCAGGACCTGGCGATCCTTGGCGTCCATGGCGTCGCGCAGGTCGAGGATCTCCTTGTCCTTCTTGTTGATGATCTCTTTGAGGTTGATGACGTCGCGATCGCGCAGCAGTCCGCTCGACGGTCCCGGTGTCGGTGCCGGGGCGGGCGCCGCGACCGGCGGTCGGCTCTTGAGCTCGTCGATCTCGCCGAGCAGGCGGGTGCGCTCGCCCTGCCAGCCGAGTGCAGCGTCGCGGAAGCGCTCGAGATCGGTCAGGAGCTGCTGGCGATCGCGCCGCAGGTTATCGAGCTCGGCCAGCTCGGCAGGCGAAGCCACCGGCGTCTGCGCCTGGGCTGCGGCGCTCTGCTCGACGTGGTTCAGACGGGCCTGAACCTGCGCAAAATCGGCGGCCAGGCGGTCGTGGCCGGCGAGCAGCTCGTCGCGCTCGGTGCCGAGCCGCTCCAGGCGGGCCTGGAGCTCGCGCCGCTCATTGGCCAGCTGCTCGCGCTCGCTGAGCAGGCTGTCGCGCTCGGCGCTCAGGCGGGCCTGGGCAGCCAGGAGCTCGGGCGGCACCGACGGCGGCGGCGGCTCGCTGTTGCGCAGGCTGTCGCGCTCGGCGGCGATCTGGTTGCGCTCCAGCAGCAGCAGGTTGCGCTCGGTGAGCAGCTCGTCGCGCTCGGCCATGAGCTGCCGCTTTTCCTGGGCCGACTGCTCGACGACCTGGGTGCTGCGTCCAGCCTGCGACAAAAGCTCGCTGCGCTCGGAGCTGAGGCGCTCGCGCTCGCTGGCCAGCTGGTCGCGCTCGCTGGCCAGCTGATCGCGCTGATCGTGCCAGAAAGCGGCCTGCTGCTCGGCCTTGTCGGCGCGCGCCTTGGCCTCGGCGAGGGCCTGCTCCAGCGCCTTGAGCTCCGCGGGATCGGGGAGCCGCACGGTCTGCTGGTTGCTGCTCGGCGTGCGTGTGGACTGGACCGGACGCAGGGTCGCGTTTGGATCAGGTCCAACACCCAGGATCAGGGTCTGGCCCGTGTCGGGCTGCTGGGCGGGCGCGCCCGGGGTCGGCGGCGCCTGCTTGCGGGGCGCATCGGGGCGCTTGGGCAGCGTCAGGGCGGGATCGGTCCCTATCGCCGACAGGGTTGCGTTGGGCGAGTTCGGACGGCTGCGCTCGGGCTCGGTCACTGCGCGCGGGGCCGACTGCCGCGACGGCGTGGACTGCCGCGACGGCGGCATCTCCCCGGCTCCGATGGCGGCGAAGGCGGCGTCGGTCTCGTCTTCGGTCTCCTGATCGACGCGCTTGTGCACCGGGGCGCTGATCAGCTGCGCGGTCGGAATCTCTTCTTCGATGACCGCATCGTCGACGGAGATCTCCTCGAGCACCGCATCGTCGAGAGACTCGGCGCCCTCTTCGTTGGCGGGCTTGAGACCGACCAGGTGGTCGATCTTGCTCAGCAGCACCTCGACGCTGTACGGCTTGTGGAGGTACTCCTCGGCGCGGGTCCGCAGCTTCTTGTGGTCTTCGAAGTCTTTGTCCGTGGCTTCCTGCGACGTGACGATCATCGGCACATCGCGGTACTGCACGGTCTTCTTGACCTTGTTGCAGATGGCCCAGCCCATGCGCTTCGGATCGATGCACAGGATGATCAGCACCGGGCGCAACTGCTGGCTGGTCAGGAGCTCATTGCCGTCGGCAACGACATCCACTTTGAAGCTGTGCGCCGACAGCACGGCGCGCACTCGCTCACTTAGTACCGGGTCATTCTCGACCAGTACTACAAGTCTCTCGGCCATGCTCATCAAGTATCACGAACGCCGCTGGGGAACCACAACAGAACTCGGGTCGGCGCGCGCGGCTGTAAGTCCGCGACATCTGGGCTTGATTGCGATGCAATCCTGGTTACCATGCGCGACGGAGGTTTCGTATGCGCTCCGGACCGCAGGCGCTCAAACCAGATCCGGCCGCCAAGGCTGGCCAGTCTGACGACGATTTCGAAGAGGACACCCTGCTGCCGCCACCGGCGCCGGGGCTCTTGCCACCGTCGGCAGAGCACCTGTTCGATCCGCCAACCTGGCCGGGGGTGGGAGTGCCGATCCGGACCGGGCAGCACGCGGCGCGGCTGGCGGCCAGCTCGGGTACGCCGATGTCGGCGCGCACACCGTCGGCCCGCCACTCGGGGCCGGCGCCGCTGCCGCTGGCGCCTTCGTCGGTCACCATGGCCGAGGAGCCCTCGGTCGCCGAGCACCTGGGCGAGCACCTGCGCGACCCCGATCCGACGCCGCGGCTGGCTGCGGTGCTGGCCTCGTCGGCCGGCGAGACCGCAGACGCGCTGCCGCCGCTGCCAGCGCCGCCTCCCCAGGGAGCGGCGACGGCGCTCCTGGCCTATCTTGTGCGCTTTGCCGTGAGCCGCGTCGAGCGGCAGCGCATCGTGAATCGCACCCTCCAGAGCCTGCGCGCTGAAAACGAGCCGCTGGATCGTCTGCTCGCAGACCTGGGGCAGTACGCGTACATCGAAAAGGTCGATCTTCTGGGGCTCTATCCGTCGCAGCCGACGGGCAAGGAGGGCGAAGACGAGGGCACGCAGCCGCCGACGGAGCTGCGCCAGCGGGCCGAGACCTGGGCGGCGCGCATCGACGCTGAGCAGCTGCGCAATCTGGCGGTGCTGGCGCGAGAGGAGGCGCGGCTGAGCTCGGAGCTGCTCCAGTTTGTCGAGGCGCGGCGCCAGGATGGGTCGTGGCGCTCCGAGCCGACGCTGCGCGAGGAGTTTGAGCTGATGCTGGGCCGCCTGGCGGCGGTGCGGGTCGAAAAGTGGGTGCAGGAGCGGGCGCGCGGCCACTGCCAGAGCCATCAGGCGCAGCTCCTGGCCACGCTGGAGAGCATGATCCTGCACAGCAGCAGCCCGGCCGGAAGACCGCCGCCGAACCTGCTGCTGCTCGGATCGCTCCTGACCAGCCATCGCGCTCTGGCGACGACGCGCGCCGTTGAGCCGTGGTTTACGACCGTGCCCGGACGGCCGGCCAATGCCGAGCTCTCGCCGACGCTGTTTCAGCCGCTCTGGCGCTTTCAGGACCGCCTGCTGCCGCGCACCATGCTGAGCGCGCGCGTTGGCATCGAGCGCTCGGCCTACGATATGAACGCGGTGCGCAGCGCCCTGCTGATGCTCGCTGTGATCGCCGGCACGGTGCTGCTGTGCGCAGGGATCGCGTGGTGGGCGCTCCTCGAAAACTAGCGGGTTGGGGGCTATTCGTGCGCGCCGAGCTGGCGGCGGATTTTTGACTCGTCGAAGCCGGGCTCGACGTAGATGCGGCGCAGGTGGGGGAAGGTGGCGCGCAGGACCTTTTCCAGTTCGTTGATCTTGGCTTCGAGCTGGTCCATGGTCAGGTCGCGCGCAAAGTGCAGCTTGAAGGCGCCCAGGACCTCCTGGGGGGCGATGTGCATGGTGCGGACGTGTACCACCTCAAGCACGCCGGGGAAGCCGGCGGCGATCTGGACCATGCGCTTGTGCTCTTCCTCGGGCACTGCCTCGCCGATGAGCAGGCTCATCGAGTCGCGACCCAGGAAGAAGGCGACGCAGCCCAGCGCCAGTCCGACGAAGATCGAGGCCAGGGCGTCCCAGATCGGCTGATGGGTAAAGTGCGTGGCCACGACGCCGGCCATCGCGACGGCCAGGCCAAAGAGCGCGGCCAGATCCTCGAATAGAACCGTGAGCACGGTCGGATCGCGGATGTCGCGCAGCGCCTGCCGAAGCCCGCGCCCCTTGCTGATGTTGCGGAACTCCTCGACCGCGGTGCGCAGCGACCAGAGCTCCAGCAGCAGCGACACGCCGAGCACGGCGATCGCCCAGCGGACGTCGCCGTGGGACTCGGGCTTGTGATTGATGATCGCCCAGACCTTCTGCACGCCCTCCCAGATGCTGACCGCGGCGCCGACCAGAAAGATGCAGCCAGCGACGATAAATGCCCAAAAATAGGTCTCGGTTCCGTATCCGAACGGGTGCAGCTGATCCGGCGGTCGCGACGAGCGGCGCATGCCGACCAGCAGAAAGCCCTGGTTGGCGGTGTCGGCCAGCGAGTGGACAGCTTCGGCCAGCATCGCGGTGGACTGGCTGATGAATGCGGCGATGAACTTGAAGCCGGCGATGAGCAGGTTGATGACCAGCGCGACGATCACGACGCGCAGACCGCCGCTGTGGGGTTCGCCATGACCCGCGTTTTCGAGGGGACTGTCTTGGGATGGGGCGCTCAGAGTGAACCTCCTGGGCTAGCCCTGGCTATCCGCGCGTCGCTCAGCGACGACGACTAGCTGTCTCGACTCGTTGCCGTAGAAGCGGCCACGCAGGTTGAGGTTGCCGGAAACTTCGAGGACGCGGAAGCCAGCGTGGTGCAAAACCTTGCCGATCTCGTGTAAAGAGTAGGCGCGTATGGAGATCTCTTGTTCGAGCTGGCGGCCGTTTTCGAGGATGATCTGACGCTGAACCTGAAGGCGCGAGGTGAAGTAGTTGAAGTCGACCTCTTCGAGGACGACGCAGCCGTCGCCCTGCCACCAGACGCGCGTCGGCAGATCGTTTATCAGGTAGTCGCGATTCAGCATCTCGAGGACGAAGCGGCCGCCGGGCTTGAGCGCGCGGCAGATGCCGGTGGCGACGCGGCGGTTGGTGTCGTCGTCGAAGTAGCCGAAAGTCGTGAAGAAACAGTAGGCGCCGTCGAACTCGTTTTCGAACGTCATGTCGCGCATGTCGCCGTGCACGAAGTCGACGTTGACACCCACCCGGCGGGCGGCATCGGTGGCGCGGATGAGCAGCGGCAGCGATAGATCCAGTCCAACAGTGCGGTAGCCGCGCGCGGCCATCTCCATGGCGTGGCGGCCGTAGCCGCAGCCGATGTCCAGCACCCGGCCTGCCGACGGCAGCTCCAGCGTTTCGAGGAGGAAGGCCACCTCGCGCTCCGTCTGATGGGGCGTCATGAAGGGCAGGGTGTGGAGGTAGTCTTCGTCGAAGATCTCCTCGAACCACTGCTTGCTGCGGCGCTTTTTGCGGAGCTTGGTCTCTTCGCCGAAGTTGAGGCCGCCGGGCGGGGCTGCCGGAGGCGCGTTCACTGCTGCTGCCGGTGCTGCCGCAGGTCGCGCTGCAACGGGCGGCGGCGGGGCAGCTGCCGGCGCCGGCACCGGCGGCGGTGGCGCCTGGGTGGCTGCCTTGGGCGGCGGCGGCGGCGCCTTGGCTGTGGGCGGCGGCGGCGGCGGGGGCTGCGCTGCACCCGGGGAGGTCTTGCGCAGAGCAGCGGGCGGCACCGGCGGCGTGTTGTCGCGCGGCGGGCTGATCTTGCTGCTGTCGAGGGCCACTGCCGGCACGGTGATGGCCGTATGCGGGTTTATCTCGCCGCTCTGCGATGCCGACGAGACCTCTTCGAGGGGCAGCTCGGCGGAAACCTCGGCCTGGGCATTGGCTGCTGCGGCTGCGGCTGCGGCCTCCTCGGCTGCGGCCTTGATGTCGGCGGCGATCCGGGCGTCGATGACCGGAAGTCCCAGCACCGGCGTCACCCGGGCGCTGAGCGGAATGTCCGCGGCGCCGACATCGGGCGTCTCGGCCTCGGCCTCGGCAGCAGCCTCGGTGACCGGCTCGCCTTCGCCGTCCAGCGCGGGCAGATCTTCGGACGTCATGCCGCCGGGCGGACCGCTCTCGGCGACGGCGGACCAGACGGCATCGATGTTGGCGTCGCTGCCATCGTCGGCCGCTGCCGGCGCATCCTCGCTGACCGAGGTCTCGACGGCGTGCTCCTCGACGGAAACGTCGGCTTCAGCTCCGGCTTCGGCACCCACCTCCTCGGAAGCGACCTCGGTGGCGTGGTGCTCGTGATCTTCCGCGTCTTCGAGGACGTGGAACTCGTTGTCGTCGAGCGCCATCACGGGCGTGTTGCCCGAGGGACGGCTCGGCGGCTCGGCGACGTCCTCTTCGCTCGACTCCACGCTGGAATCGGCGACGTGGGACTCGGGCTCGGCGGTATCCTCGACGGCAGCGCCGTTGCTGTCGGCGTGGCTCAGCGCGACGAAGGCCGGCGTCCGCACATTGGGCAGGCTGCCGCCCGCGGCAGGCACAACCTCGACGTGCAGGCTGTCATCGGTGGGTGGCGGCGACGAGCTCAGCACCGTATCGGCCCCGGCCGGGCTGGTCTGCTGGCGCGGGTCGATCACCGCTGCCAGCGCGGCCAGCTGTGGGGCGATCTCCGACGGATTTACCGTCGCAGCGGCCTCACCTTCGGCGAACGGCGAGTCCTCGAACATGACCGAGGGCAGGTGCTGCTCGACCGGAATCGGCGTGGTCGCCGAGCCGGAAATCTCCCCGGTGGCCGCGTGCAGCGCGTTGCCGGCCCGTCCGGGGCTTCCCGTCGGATGGCTGAGGGCGGGAGCAGAGCTGATCGGCGCCTCTTCGGCCATGGCCGCCAGGATCTCGCCGGTGCTGGCTGGCTCGGCCTCGACGAAGCCGACAAAGCCGGCGCCCAGATCCTCGTCGGGCGGGACCGCCATCTGCTTTTCGACGGTCTCTTCGTCGGAAAACGCAGAGTCGACCAGCTCATCGAGCGACGGCGGCTTCGCCTGCGGCGGAGTCTGAGCGCTGGCCATCGCCGCCTCATCAGCCTGCGGCGCTAGCTCAGCGTCAAGCTCTGCCAGTTCGCTCTGGCTGAACAGCAAATCATCGCCTTTTCCGCGTTCGCGCTGTTGCTTGCTCAAGTTACTAGCCCTGATGAAGCGAGGTTGTCCTACCGATGCGCTGCCCGACTCGTACCGGAGTTCCGGTCGGGATATCGATCTGAACACGCCCCGGCTCAAAGAGCAGAATCACTGTCGAACCGAGGTGAAACATGCCTAGCTCGTCGCCCTTGCCCAGCGGCCTTGCCTCTTCGTATGAGCAAGCGCCACGGTCGGGACCTCCAGCTAGCGTAGAGAGCGCCGGTTCATAGGATACCGTAATATTTCCGACACCGTTGGCTGCTACCATCACAAATGCGATCTCGCCAGCTTCGCTGCGCAGGTAGGTGACCAGGCGCTCATTGCGCATAAATAGCTGGGGTACGGTGCGCACCGACATCGCGTTGACCGGGTAGCGGGCCCCGGGGATGTGGCGGTAGCCGTGGACGTCGCCGGCCAGCGGCGCGTGCACGCGGTGGTAGTTGTGCGGCGCCAGGTAGATGGTCAGGAACGTGCCGCCGATGAAGTGGCGGGCAGCGGCCTCATCCTGGAGGAGCCCTCCGACGGAATATTCCTGACCTTTGGCGTGGATGCACAGTCCGGCCGTCGCTTCGCCCGCGCCCGAGAGCACCCCGTCGCACGGCGAGACGAGCACGTCTTCGCCGGGGGCGATCTCGCGAGCGCCGTCGGGCAGAGGCCGACAGAAGAACTCGTCGAAGCGGTTAAACTCCGACAGGGGTCGATCGAGTTCGCTCAGGTCGACACCGTAGTGCCGCGCAAAGCCACGATAGATCGGGTCGCGCAGCGGCCGCGGCACTTGAAGCCGCGAGGCCCAGCCCATGCTGCGGCTGAACACCTGCTTTGGGAACCAGTGCAGGATCTCGGCGGCAAACCGGTCTGATACGGGGAGTTTACTAGACATACGAGCTAATACTATTGGATTGCCGGGGCGATGATCAATCAGTGTTAGCGCCAGGGTTAGTGCCAGGGGCTCGGCCAGCACAGCAGGCTGTGTGCAGGCGACTTTGGGGGAATTCAGGGCGCAGGTGAGTCGAGGAATGGCCTGGACCTACGTTGCCGGCATTGGCAGCAGCCGGCAGACCCGACGAAAACTTGACCGGCCAGCGGCGAAAAAGGCGCTGGATTGGTTGCCTCGGGCAGGGGCGCGTGCCAACTTGGCCTACATCACACATGGCCACAATCAATAAAGATCCGAAGCGAAAGCTGCCTCCGCGGCAATCTGGAGCAGGTGGGCCGGGCAGCGAGCGAAATGGCTCGTCCAATTCTGGACCATCCGACTTTTTTCAAGGGGCGCGGCCGTGGCTGTTCGTGGGCCTGCTGCTGCTGCTGTTCGGGGCGCCGCGACTCTTCAGCCTGGCCGATCGTCGCGTGTCGTTTGACGAGTTCATGACGATGGTCGAAAAGGGCCAGCTCAAGCGCGTCAGCTTCCAGGTCGACACTGTCGTCGGGGAGGGCAGCGAGAGCGGCACCGATCCCAAGGTGGCCGGCGAGTCGACCAAGCGCGTCTTTCGCACCGGCCGTCTGGAGTCGGCCGAGCGCGATCTGGTCACCAAGCTCAACGAGAAGAAGATCCCCTACGATGCCATCTCGACGCAGAGCTGGCTGGTGACCGTCGGCGGGTGGCTCTTGCCGATGGTGCTCTTCTACTTTTTGGCCACCTGGCTGCTGCGTCGCTCGGGCGGGGGGCTGGGCGGCTCCATGTTCAACTTCGGCAAGAACAAGGCGCAGCTCTACAACAACGCCGATCACGATGGGAAGCGCACCTTCGTCGACGTGGCCGGGCAGCACGAGGCCAAGGCCGAGCTGGTCGAGATCATCGACTTTCTGAAGTCGCCCGAGCGCTATACCCGACTGGGCGGACGCATCCCGCGCGGCGTGCTCCTGATCGGTCCGCCGGGCACTGGCAAGACGCTGATGGCGCGCGCCGTGGCCGGCGAGGCCAACGTGCCGTTCTTTTCGATCAGCGGCTCGGAGTTCGTCGAGATGTTCGTGGGCGTGGGTGCGGCGCGCGTGCGCGACCTGTTCGGGCAGGCCAAGCAGCAGGCGCCGTGCATCATCTTCATCGACGAGCTGGATGCCATCGGGCGGTCGCGCGGCGTCGCCGGACCCATGGTGGCGCACGAGGAGCGCGAGCAGACGCTGGAGCAGCTCCTGACCGAGATGGACGGGTTTGACACCACGACGGGCATCATCATCGTCGCTGCGACCAACCGTCCCGAGATCCTGGATCCGGCGCTCTTGCGGGCCGGGCGCTTTGATCGGCGGGTGGTGATGGATCGGCCGACGCTGGAGGATCGCCTGGAGATCCTTCAGGTGCATGCCAAGAAGGTGGTCATCGACAAGAACGTCCACCTGGAGCAGATCGCGGCCGTGACTGCGGGTCTGGTCGGCGCGGATCTGGCGAACCTGGTCAACGAAGCGGCGCTGCTGGCCGCGCGCCGGCAGGCCGACTCCGTCGGAGATCGCGACTTTCAGGAGGCGCTGGAGCGCATCGTCGCGGGCCTTGAGCGCAAGTCGCGCCGACTGTCGCCCAAGGACAAGCAGCAGGTGGCCTACCACGAGTGCGGCCATGCGCTGGTGGCAACGCTGCTGCCCAATGCCGATCAGGTCAAGAAGATCAGCATCGTGCCGCGCGGGGTGGGTGCGCTCGGCTACACCATGCAGCAGCCGGCGAGCCAGGACGGCGACCGCTACCTGCTCACGCGCGGCGAGCTGCTCGATCGCATCACGATCCTCCTGGGCGGGCGCGCCGCGGAAGAGGAGCTCCTGGCCGATATCTCGACGGGAGCGCAGGACGATCTGATGCGGGCGAGCGCGCTGGCGCGGCGGATGGTGATGGAGCTGGGCATGTCCAAGTCGCTCGGGCTACAGGCCTTCGATAGTGGCCGCGGCCAGTTTCTGGACGTACCCGGCGCCGCTCCGCGCGAGATCAGCGACGAGACTGCCCGTGCCGTAGACCAGGAGATCGGCGAGCTCCTGGCGCAGCTCTACAGTCGCGCCCGCTCCCTCATCAATGCGAACAAGGCCGTGATCGAGCAGGCGGCGCAGGAGCTCTTACAGCACGAAGTCCTCGACGGACAGCGCTTCCGCGAGCTGCTCCAGCTGCCCACCACTGCATCGCCGGCCTGATCGTCAGGCTCCTGCTCAGGAGGCGCGGCGCGACTCGACCGGCTCGATGCGGGCGCCGAGGGCGCGCAGGCGCTCGGCGATGCGCTCGTAGCCGCGCTCGATCTGGCCGACGTTGTTGATCGTGCTGGTGCCGCGCGCGCACAGGGCTGCCAGGAGCATCGCCATGCCGGCGCGGATGTCCGGCGACTCCACGGTGCCGGCGCGCAGCCGCGAGGGGCCGTAGATGATCGCGCGGTGGGGATCGCACAGGATGATGCGCGCGCCCATGCCGACCAGCTTGTCGACGAAGAAGAGGCGCGATTCGAACATCTTTTCGTGCATCAGGATGACGCCGTCGCACTGCGTCGCGGTGACGATGGCGATCGACATCAGGTCGGCGGGAAACGCCGGCCAGGGCTGATCTTCGAGCTTGGGGATGTGGCCGCCCATGTCCGGCTTGATGCTGCGCTGCTGCTCGGCCGGGATGACCAGATCCGCGCCCTCGACCCGACAGTGGATGCCCAGCCGCTCGAAACCCATGAGCACGGCGCGCAGGTGGTGGATGCCCTCGGTGCCGACATCGGCGACGCGCAGCTCGGAGCGGGTGACCGCGGCCAGGCCGATAAACGAGCCGACCTCGATGTGATCCGGGCCGATGCGGAAGCTGGCGCCGCTGAGCGACTTGCCGCCGTGGATCGTGAGCAGGTTGCTGCCGATGCCCTCGATCGGCACGCCCAGGGCGACCAGGAAGCGGGCCAGATCCTGCACGTGCGGCTCGCAGGCGGCGTTGCGCAGGATGGTGGTGCCCTGGGCCGCAGCGGCGGCGCACAGCGCGTTTTCGGTGCCGGTGACGCTGGGCTCGTCGAGAAAGATGTCGGCGCCGCGCAGGCCCTGGGCGGGCGCGCGAACCACAAAGCGCTCGTGGAGCTCGTGGGTGGCGCCGAGCTGGTCAAAGGCGAGAAAGTGGGTGTCGACGCGCCGCCGGCCGATGACGTCGCCGCCGGGAGGGGGCAGGGCGACCTCGCCGCAGCGGGCCAGCAGCGGCGCGGCCAGAAGGATCGACGCGCGGATGCGCGCGCATAGGACTGGGTCCAACGATGCGGCGCGCACTTCTTTCGCATGGATGTGCAGCGTGTTCGGGTCGGTGGTGTCCCAGGTCGCGCTGGCGCCGACGGTGCGGATCAGCTCGACCAGCGTCTCGACGTCGCGGATGCGCGGGATGTTGCTAAGGGTCACCGGCTGGTCGGTGAGCAGCGCCGCCGCGATGATCGGCAGGGCGGCGTTCTTGTTGCCAGCGGGGCGGATGCTGCCGGTGAGGCGGTGGCCTCCCTCGACGATGAACTGGACTGCCATCAGCTTGCACCAGGGAAAAAGGTTTGGGGCCGTCAGGATGCCCAGGCTTTCCCAGCCCGTCAAGAAAGGCCCCCCGGCCGATTGCGGTCGCCAGCGCTGTTGTCCCGGAGCGGTGGCGCGATTATGCTCGCCGGCCATGAGCGTGCATCAGAGCCCGATAACCACCCACGTTCTCGACACCGCGCAGGGCCGTCCTGCCGTCGGCGTCGGGGTGATCTTGGAGCGCCTCTCCGGCCATGCCTGGCAGGTGCTCGGCGGCGGCACCACGGATGTGGATGGCCGGCTGCGATCGCTGCTGGAGCCGGGCGAGCTTCAGACCGGCACCTACCGCCTCATCTTCGAGACCGGCGCCTACTTCGCCGAGCAGGGCATCGAGCGCTCTTTCTACCCGCAGGCGGTGGTGATCTTTTCCGTCGCTGATGCCGGCTCGCACTACCACGTGCCGCTGCTGCTCAGCCCGTTTGGCTACTCCACCTATCGCGGCAGCTAGCACCCAGGCCGAGGCACGCATTGGCGCCGTACGTTCGAGAGCTCCTGGAGCTGTTGGCCCGCTGGATCCACCTCATCGCGGGGATCATGTGGGTCGGAAACTCGCTGCTGTTCAACTGGCTGGATCGCAACCTGGTCCAGCCCGAAAAGCCGCGCGACAAAGAGGCTGCCGACGCTGGGCTGCTGCTGGGTGAGATCTGGCTCCTGCACTCGGGCGGCTTTTACGAGGTCGAAAAGAAGTTCCTCGCGCCCAAGCAGCTGCCCGCGACGCTGCACTGGTTCAAGTGGCAGTCGTACACCACGTGGCTGTCGGGAATTGCGCTGCTCATCCTGGTGTACTACCTGGGCGGCGGCGGCTTTCTGGTCGATCCCGCAGTCGCGAACCTCTCGCACGGGCAGGGGGTGGCGGTCGGGGTGGCGATCGTCGCCGGCGGGCTCCTGATCTACGACGCGCTGTGGCGGCTGCTAGGACCGCATGAGCCCGAGGCCGCGACGCTGCTGTCGCTGGTGCTGGGGGCCGCGGCGGTGTGGGTCTCGACGGCGCTCCTGGGTGGTCGCGCCGCCTACATCCACGTCGGGGTGCTGTTCGGCACGATCATGTCGGGCAACGTCTTTTTGCACATCGTGCCGTCGCAGCGCGAGCTGGTTGCAGCGACGGCGGCGGGCAAGCCGCAGGATGCGGCGCTGTCGATGCGCGCCAAGCAGCGCTCGATTCACAACAACTACATGACGTTTCCCCTGCTGTTCATCATGATCAGCAACCACTTCGCCAGCACCTACGGCCACCGTCACAACGGCTGGGTGCTGGCGGTGCTGATCGTCTCGGGCGCGGTGGTGCGTCACATCCTGAATGTCCGCTTCAACTTCCCGCGCTGGCAGCTGGCGCTGGCGGCGGTGATCACGGTGACTGTCGGCACCATGCTGGCGCTGCTGCGGCCGCCGTCGCCGAGCAGCGGCGGCGAGCGGCCGAAGTTTGCCGCCGTCGACTCGGTCTTTGCGCAGCGCTGCCGTCCCTGCCACTCGCGCCATCCGACGGATCCGCAGTGGCCGCTGGCGCCAAACGGCATCATGTTCGACTCGCCCGAGCAGATTCGCGTGTACTCGGAGCGCATTCGCGTGCGGGCGGTGCAGACGCGGACCATGCCGCTCGCCAACAAGACCGGCATGACCGACGCTGAGCGCGAGCTCCTGGAGCGCTGGCTGAGCGCCGGCAGTCCGCTCGATTAGCGTCTGATTCGGCTATTGTCGGCGCTGGCGGTTCGCGCTATGTCACGGCCATGCACATGACCAAGACGAGCCCCTGGCTTGTGGTGTTCGCGCTGCTCGGCTGCGCCGGAAATGCCGACGTCTCTGATGGAGCAGCCGAGCTGGCGACCGATCTGGGCGGGTCGGCTCTGGCCGATCTGGAGAGCGCCCGGCCCGCGGTGACGACGCTGCGCGTCCATTATCCGCTGCCGGCGACCGGCTCTCTGAGCGTGCGCGGCTCGCTGGCGCCGCTCAGCTGGACGAGCGGCGCGACCATGACGCAGAAGAGCGACACGGTCTTTGAGCTTCAGGTGCGCGGGCTCAAGGCGCCGCTCGAGTGGAAGCCGCTCCTCGGCGACATGACGTGGTCGCGCGGCAGCAACTACATCGCGCAGCCGGGGCAGACCGTCGACATCTACCCGCACTTCGTAAGCGGCAAGGGCCGCTATGTGCGCCATCTGAGCGCGTTTCACTCGACGCTGCTCGGCAACAATCGCGGCGTCTGGCTGTATCTGCCGCCGAGCTTCGACGAAAACCCGCTGGCGCGCTATCCGGTCGTGTACATGCACGACGGCCAGAACCTGTTCGATCCGCGCGCGGCCTTCGGCGGTCGCACCTGGCAGGTCTCGGAGACGCTGGATGCCGGCATCGATGCGCTCGACGCCAGCCTGCACATTCCCGAGGTGGTGGTCGTCGGCCCCGAAAACGCCGGCGCGCAGCGCATCTACGAGTACACGCCGACCCCCGACGCGATGTACATGGACGGCGGCGGCGGCGACCTCTACCTGCGCTTCCTGCGCGACGAGCTCAAGCCGGCCATCGAAAGGGACGCGCTGCTCAAGGACCGCCTGCTCACCGATCGCGAGCACACGGCCCTGGCCGGCTCGTCGCTGGGCGGGCTCATCTCGGCGTACGGCGGGCTGCGGCAGCCAGATGTCTGGAGTCGGCTCGGCATCTTCTCGCCCTCGACGTGGTGGGATGACGGCTACATCCTGAACCAGGTGACAGCAGCGACCGGGCTCACCCCGCGCTGGTCGCGCGTCTACGTCGACAGCGGCTCGCCAAGCGACGACACCGAAAACACCGCCAAGCTGGCCGCCAAGTATCGCGGCCTCGGCTACAGCGACGGCAGCGACTTCAAGTACGTGCTGGCTCCGGGGGCCGCGCACAACGAGGACGCCTGGGCCGCCCGTCTGCCGGCGGCGCTGCGCTTTCTCTGCGGCGGCTGGTGACGTTGGTCCCACATGCGCCTACTTTTCTGCTAGCAATAGGGCCCATGCGTCAGCTCCCGCCCCCGTCTCTGGTGAGCGTGCTGCTTGTGTTCAGCGTCGGCGCGGCAGCGCTGCCGGTCCACGCCCAGGCAGTACCCCAGGCTCAGTCTGAGCAGACCGCCCCCGCCGCCCAGGAGCAGGTCGCAGCCCCAGCGCTGCCGCCGCCGCCGCTTGCCCCCGCGCCGGCCGCTGCACCGACTCCGTCGCCGACGCCGTCAGCGGCTCCGATGGCGCCGGCCCGCGGGGACAGCAGCAACGGCGCTCGCAAGGCGTCGTCGTATACCGAGTTCGGCGCGTCGGGAAGCCCGCCGCCCGCGGCGCTGACCGGCAGCGGCTTCGACTTTGGCAGCTACGGCCGCGTCGGCATCGGCTCGGATCTGCGCGGCCACTCGGGCTACGGCGTCAACGTCGTCTCGTTCGGCTCGCGCCTGGAAAAGCAGCCCTACCTCGAGTCCAACTTCTATTACGGCGGCAACATCGGCGACAGCCCGGACCAGCGCTGGCGCGTGATCTTCGTGCCCGCCTACAGCGGCGACCTGTTTCACTACACCGGCAACTTTTCGCAGAACTTCGCCATCCGCAACGCCTACGCCGAGGTGGAGAACCTGGGCGTGCGCGGGCTGTCGCTGTGGGCCGGCTCGCGCATGTACCGCGGCGACGACGTCTACCTGTTCGATTTCTGGCCGCTCGACAACCTGAACACCGTCGGTGGCGGCGCTTCGTACCGCTTCAACCACGACCAGACGCTGCTGGCGCTCCAGGTCGGCATGAACCGGCTCGACGACCTCTATCAGTATCAGCAGGTGCCGGTGCCGGGCGGGCGGCTGCCGACGGACAGCTCGGTCCTGAGTCCGCTCCAGGCGACGAGCAACGTCACGACGCTGGATCGGCCGCGGCTGGTCATGTCGCTCAAGGCCACGCACTTTCTGCGGCCGGTCTCGAACCTGCCCAACGGCAAGCTGATCCTCTACGCCGAGTTTCACTATCTGCCGGCCGGCGAGCGCCAGCAGCCGCAGGCGCCGCTCACCGGACTGCCACCCGATCCGCTGCCGCAGGACTATGGCTATGTCGTCGGTGCGCAGCTGGGCGGCTGGCTGCGCTCGTTCGTGTTCGCGAACCTGTTTTTCCGCTATGCCGGCGGGCTCGCGGTGTTCGGCGATATGGGCAAGCCGTACGGCTTCGACCTCGGGCGACAGGTCACCGGAGCGCGTGAGATCACCGTCGCGTGGTCGGCGAACTGGGAGGGGCAGCACGGGGGCCTGATGTCGGCCGCCTACTTTCGCAACCTCAGCGACGCCAGCGGCACCGACGATCGCGGCTACACCGAGGGCGAGGTCGCGATCCGCCCGACGGTGTATCTGACCAAGTACATCCACGCCGCCGTTGAGCTGTCGTATCAGGTGCGGCGCCCGAGCGCGGTCGATCAGGATGCGGGGCGGTATCTTCTGCCGATGGTGTTTCGCGCCAGCGTGCTCCCGATCGTGGCGCCGCTGGGCCGCGGCACCTACAGCCGCCCGATCATCTACGCGATCTACACCGCGTCGCTGCTAAACGGCGACGCGCAGACCTACCTGTTCAAGCCGCAGGACGTGCGCGCCAATGAGTCGCTGGTCCACTATCTGGGACTCGGCGTCGAGTGGTGGTTCAACTCGTCGTATCGATAAGGGGGGACCTTTCCCGGTCCCCCTCACTGGGCAGAGCCCAGTGAGCCTCCCCCTGCCGCGCGTTTCTCGCGCGGGTAAGTCAAGAGTTCACGGGCTATTCGAGCTGGAGCACGCGCCAGCGCCCATCTTCAAAGAGCAAGCGCGCCTCTTTGCCGTCGCCGATTGGCAGCTTGGCCAGGCGGCCGTCCTTGTCGAAGATGAAGGGCTCGCTCAGGTGGCGGCCGATGCTGTCCAGCTGCGCGAGGAGCGCGGTGCGGCCGGGGCCGTCGAAGCGCTCGCGCAGCGTGGCGAGCGTGTACTGCTCCTCCAGCGACTGCGGGATGAAGCGCAGCAGCGCCTCGTACCGCCTGGCCTGAACCGCGCGCATGAACGAGCGCAGCGTCCGCTCGGGCGTGTCTTGCGGGTAGAACTCGAGCGGACTCTCGGCGAACAGAAACGGACTTGCGGCCCGCTCCAGGCCCTTTTCCCTCTCTTTTTCCTTTTCCTGAGCCGGCTCGCCCGCCTGCACCAGCTGCAGCACCGTACCGTCGCCCAGCGTCAGGCGGGCCTGCGTCTCGACGCGAGCCTCGCCGGCGCGCACCTGCGCCCGCGCCTGGATGAGCTCGGGGCGCTGCGCGGTCAGGATGCGCGCAAAGCAGCCGCGATCGCAGCGGCGCTTGAAGTCGTCGCTGAGCGCCGCATACGCGGCATCCACCTGACCGTCGGCCGTCTGATCGAGATAGCGACGCACGACGGGCAGCGGATCCGTGCGCTGCGCCCGCTGGCAGCCCATTGGACTTAATCCAAAGAAAAGCAGCGCTGAAAGGCCGGCTCGCTTCATTCGGACAGCCGCTCCACGCGCGGTCGCGCCCAGCGCCAGTAGTAACCGGCAAACAGAAGAAAGATGGTTAGCGCAACCAGCCCCAGCATCGGCGCGCTGTACAGGATCGCGGCCATGCAGACGATCGCCAGCCCCAGCGCGATGATGGGAAAGAAGGGGTAGCCCGGCGCTCGATAGGGGCGCTCCATCTGCGGCTCGCGGCGGCGCAGCACCAGCAGCGACACCATCGACAAGATGTAGAGCAGCGACGCGCCCAGGGCCGACAGCGTGATCGCCTGATCGGTCTTGCCGCTCGCGACCACGCCCAGACCCACGAACGCCGGCACGATCACGGCCCACACGGGTGTGCCGCGCTGCGGGTGCAGGTAGGCCAGAAACGGCGGCAGATAGCCTCCGCGCGCCAGCGCAAAGACCTGCCGCGAGTAGCCCATCATGATGCCGTGGAAGCTCGCGAGCAGCCCGAACAGGCCAATGTAGACCATCATGTGGGTCAGGATGTGACCCGGCGACAGCACCTGCGCCATGGCGCGCGGCAGCGGCGAGTCGTCCTTTACGAGCTCGGGCCAGGCAATGACGCCGCTGGTGCAGATGAGCGTCCCCAGCGCCAGCGCCACCAGCGTGAGCAGCCCGGCGGTGTAGCCGATCGGGATGTCGCGGCGCGGATCCACGACCTCTTCGGCCGACATCGCGACGCCCTCCAGCGCCAGGTAGAACCAGATCGCGAAGGGCAGGGCGAGGAAGATGCCGCCGACGCCAAACGGCAGGAGCGGCTGCGCCAGGAGGCGGCTGAGCTCCACGTGCGGACCGGTGATGCCGAAAAAGACCGCCAGCTCAAAGACCGCCAGACCTGTGACAAAGAGCTCGAAGCGCGCCGCCAGCTCCACGCCCCAGCAGTTGAGCAGCGCGAAGATGAAGTACGCCGCCACCGCCACCAGCTTCACCGGCAGCGCCGGCATGCGAAAGTGCACGTAGCTGCCGATGGCCAAGGCGATCGCCGGCGGCGCAAAGACAAACTCCAGCAGCGTGGCCACGCCGGCCAGCAGGCCCCAGAACGGCCCCAGCGCCCGCCGCGCATAGGCGTACGGCCCGCCCGAGTGCGGGATCGCCGTCGAGAGCTCGGTGTAGCTGAAGATGAAGCAGACATACATCAGCGTGACCACCAGCACCGCGGCCAGCATGCCCACCGGCCCCGCCTTGCCGAGCCCATAGTTCCACCCGAAGTAGTCGCCGGAGATCACCAGTCCGACGGCAATTCCCCACAGATGAAGTGGGCGCAGGACTCGCTTGAGCGCTGCTGGCGCCGGCCTGGTCCCAGCGGCTGGTGGCTCAGAGAGGGCGTGCATTGCGAAGGTTGCTTAACATATTTTCACGGGCCCCTGCGCTGGATTCTCGACGGAGTCCGTGGTTGCAGCGCTGGACGTGGCGATTCGTGATAGCTTCCGGCCGTGACTGCTGCTCGGCCTAGAATTTTTCTGAAACGCGGACGCGCCAACCCGGTCTGGCGCGGCCATCCGTGGGTATATTCCGGCGCAGTTGAAGAGACCAAGGGCAGCTTCGAGCCCGGAGATGTCGTCGAGGTCTGCGATGTCGAAAAGCGCCTGATCGGCGCCGGGTTCGTGAATCCGCGCTCGCAGATCGTGGTGCGAATGCTGACCCGCGGACCGCTGGAGATGGCGGCCGGCTCGCTCGGTGCGCTGGAGGGCAGCGTCGTCGAGCATGCACCTGCGGCCGGCGATCCGGTGTCCGTGCTTATTGAAGGGCGTATCGATGCGGCGCTGGCGCTGCGCCGCCGCCTTGGGCTGCCCAGCGAGTCGACGACGGCCTACCGGCTGGTGAACTCCGAGGGCGACGGCCTGCCGGGTCTGGTTGTCGACATGTACGGTCAGGTCGCAGCGGTGCAGTTCACCGCGCTCGGCATGAAGCGTCAGGAAGCGGCCGTGTATCGGGCGCTGGAGCGCTTCGCCGGTCTGGTCGCGATCGTGGAGGTCGCGGCCGGCAGCTTCTCGAACATCGAGGGCTTTGCCGCGACGACGCGGGTGGTCTGGGGCGACCCCGAAGTGCTGCGCGGCGGCGTCAGCTGCCGGGAAAACGACGTCGAGCTGCGCGTGGATCTGGAGCAGGGGCAGAAGACGGGCCTCTTTTTAGATCAGCGCGACAACCGCCTGCGCCTGGCGCGCTATGCCCGGGGCGCGGACGTGCTGGATGTCTACTGCTACGTCGGCGGCTTCTCACTGGCGGCGCTGCGGCACGGGGCGCGCTCGGCCACGTGCGTCGACAGCTCGGCGCGGGCGCTGGAGCGGGCGCGGGCGCATGCGGCGCTGAACGGGCTGACGCAGCTTGAGACGGTGGAGGCCGATGCGTTCCGCTATCTCGAGGGGGCGACGCCGCATCGCTTCGATGTCGTGGTCGTGGATCCGCCCAAGTTTGCGCGCGCGCAGCGCGATCTGCCGGCGGCGCTCAAGGGCTATCAGCGGCTCAATGCGCTGGCCCTAAATGCGGTGCGGCGCGGCGGGCTGCTGGCCACCTGTTCGTGCTCGCAGCTCGTCGACAGCGAGAGCTTCGAGCGCATGGTCGCAGCGGCGGCGCAGGATGCCGGCCGGCGGGTCACCATCGTCGAGCTCTCGTCGCAGGGTCCGGATCATCCGGTGCCGCCGGGCTTTACCGAGGGGCGCTACCTCAAGTTCATGCTGCTGGGCGTAGACTGATCTTCCCGTCGGTGCGATGCGATGCTTGGCGCCATCCTCTCGCTCGCTGCGCTGCTCACGGCCATCGCGCTCAGCATCTTTTCGCGCATCAACGTCGGACTCTTAGGGCTCGGCTTTTCCTACGCGCTCGGCATCTTTTTCCTGCACCTCAAGGTGAAGGATGTGAGCGCCGGCTTTCCGACGGGGCTTTTGCTGACGCTGCTCGGGCTGACGCTGCTCTTCGGGCACGCCAAGGTCAACGGCACGCTGGAGCGCATGGCCGGCTGGGCGGTGCAGCTGGCGCGCGGGCGCATTGGCCTCTTGCCGATCGTGTTTTTCGGGCTGGCGGTGGTGCTGGGGACCCTGGGCGCGGGCAACATCGGCGCGGTGGCCCTGCTGGCGCCGATCGGCATGCAGGTCGCCGCCGAGCTTGAGATCCCGCCCTTTTTGATGGCGCTGATGGTCGCGTGCGGCGGCAACGCCTCGGCCTTTTCGCCGGTGGCGCCGACGGGGGTGATTGCCGTCGAGCTCATGGGGCGCATCGGCCTTCACGGCACCGGCTGGCACAACTATGCGCAGTGCCTTCTGGCGCACGTGGTGATCGGCTTTGGCGGCTACTTCCTGTTTGGCGGCTGGCAGCTGCTGCGCGCCGAGCCAACGGGGGAGCAGCGGGCGCGCCTGGAGGCGGCGCTGGCGGCGCGCAAGCAGCGGCTGGCACCGCGCCACTACCTGACGCTGGCCGTGCTGGCGACGATGCTGATCCTGGTCTCGCAGTGGCGGCTGGACGTGGGCGTGCTGGCGCTGGCGGCGGCCCTGTTCCTGAGCCTGACGCGGGCGAGCAACGAAGAGGCGGCGCTGCGCACGCTTCCATGGGACACAATCCTAATGGTGTGCGGCATGACCGTGCTCATGTCGATCCTGGAGAAGACCGGCGGCATCGAGCTCTGCACGCGGCTGCTCGGCCGGCTGGCGACGCCGGGCACGGCGCCGCTGGTCATGGGCACGCTGACCGGCGCGCTGTCGGCCTACAGCAGCTCGTCGGGGGTGGTGCTGCCGGCGTTTCTGCCGACGATTCCGGCGCTCATCGCCAAGCTCGGCGGCGGCGATCCGCTGGCGCTGGCCGACAGCGTCAATGTGGGTGCGCATCTGGTGGATGTCTCACCCCTTTCGACGCTGGGGGCGCTGTGTCTGGCCTGCGCGCCGCCGTGCGATCACGCGCGGCTCTACCGCCAGCTTTTGGCGTGGGGGATGGGGATGATTGTCGTCGGAGGGCTCTACTGCTACGTGATGTTCGCGGTGCTGCGCTAGGCCTGCGACTCTTCGGCGCCGACGGGGAAGATGGCGCTTATGCGGGCCATGACGTCGTCTGTGAGCTTGGGATAGATGGCCAGCGCCTTGAGGTTTTCGTGCACCTGCTCGGGGCGGCTGGCACCGGTGATGACGCTGCTCACGTGCGGGTTTTTGAGGCACCAGGCCAGGGCCAGCTGTGCCAGCGTGCCGCCGAGCTCGCGGGCGATCGGTTCGAGGCTGCGCACCTGCTGGATGCGGCCGGGGCTCAGGACCATCTCCTTGAGCCAGGCGTTCTGCGGATCGCCGAGGCGGGTCGCGGGGGGCACGCCCTCGTTGTACTTGCCGGTGAGCACGCCCGAGGCGAGCGGGCTCCAGATCGTGGTGCCGAGGCCCTCGTCGCAGAGCGCTGCGAGCTCGCGCTCGACCTTGCCCCGGCTGAGCAGGTTGTACTGCGGCTGCTCCATGCACGGCGGGGTCAGGCCGCACTGGCGGGCGATGCTGATGGCCTGGCGGATGTCGGCGGCGCTCCACTCCGAGGTGCCCCAGTAGAAGGCCTTGCCCTGACGGACCACGATGTCCATGGCGCGCACGGTCTCTTCGATGGGCGTGTCGGGATCGGGGCGGTGGCAGAACAGCAGATCGACATAGTCGAGCTGGAGGCGGCGCAGCGACGCATGGACGCCTTCGAGGATGCGCTTGTGGGAGAGGCCGGTGTCGTTCGGTCCGCGACCGCCCCAGAACAGCTTGGTCGAGATCACCAGGCTCTCGCGCCGCCAGCCCTGCTTCTTGAGGATGCGGCCCATGACGGTCTCGGCCTGGCCGCCGGCGTAGGCCTCGGCGTTGTCGAAGAAGTTGATGCCGGCGTCGAAGGCGGCCGCCATGCACTGCTCCTGGATCTCGTCGGCGCGCGGGGTGCCGAACGTGACCCAGGCTCCGTAGGAAAGCTCGCTCAGCTTCAGACCGGTCTTGCCCATGCGGCGGTACTTCATTGAGGCCTCCATGCTCTTCAAAGATGCTTTGAGCGTCGAGCATCGAGGATATATCTAAAACCAGCTTGAATGAGGCATCCTTTGAGTTGCACCGCCTAGCTTGCTTAGGAGCCATCCCGATGAAAAAGTCGCGTCGCCCATCATCAGCAATGGCACTGCTTGCAGCGCTCTTCGCCCTGCAGGCTCGCGTGGCTGCTGCCGACTCCGCCTCCTATGCGGAGCATCTGGCCCGCGCCAGCCAGTACGAGCAGCAGCAGCGCTTCCGCGACTCGCTGAACGAGTACGAGGCCGCGTACGCGCAGGTGCAGGCGCCGCTCATCCTGCTCTACCTGGGGCGCATGCACGCGCAGCTGGGCGAGGGGCGCGAGTCGCTGGAGCTATACCGGCGGTTCCTGGTCGCCATGCCCGAGGCTGTGCCCGAGGCCAGGCAGGAGGCGACGCAGCAGATCGAGCGGCTGCGGCAGCTCTACGAGCGGCAGCCGCCCCGGCCGCCGCAGGCCTGGGGCGACCAGTCCCGACTCTACGCGCTGCCGGCGCCGATCTCCCAGCGCGAGATCCTGCGCCGGCGGTACGTGTCGCTGAGCGCCGGCGGCGCGGTGCTCTTCACGCTGGGCTATGTGCCGGCGCTGGCGGCGGGCGCGGTCTTCATCTCGGTCGGCGCCAGTCTGCGCGATCGGCAGTTTCAGATAGCCAGCGGGATGCTGATGATCCCCATCGTCGGACCGTTTATCGGCGGGTTCATGGAGCCGTCGACCAACTGGACCGTGCCGTGGATCGTCTTTGACGGGGTGGCGCAGGTGGGAGGTCTGGCGATGATGATCCTGGGCGGCAAGAGCAAGCGGGCGATGGCCCGGCTGGCGCACCAGGCAAAGCTCGCAGAGGTTCAGCTCTACCCGCACAGCGCAGGGACGACCACCGGCTTCACGCTCGCCGGTCGCTTCTAATCAGTTGGCGCCGTCGCGGATCCAGCTCTCGATGGCTCGCAAGGTATCGAGATCAATGGGCGCGGGGCTCGATCCCGGGGGCGGCATGGGCTCGCCCTCAATGCGCAGGTAGCCGTCGCTGGTGCGCGCCAGCAGCTTGCGCAAAAGGTAGCTCGTCTCGGGCCGACCCGCTTCGACGATGAGCAGCCGATCGATGCCCGCTCGGGGGGCGCCGACGAGCTGCTGGCGCAAGATCGCGGGCGCGGCCGCAAAATCGAGTCCGCGCACCGGCTCGGAGGCGGTCGAGCTGTGGCAGCCCGCGAAGGCGCAGCTCTTGCGAAGGGGGCTGCCGTCGGCGACCAGCGTGGCCAGAGTCACCGGCGCGGGCGGCGGTGGCACCGGCAGCACGTCGGAGCCGGTGTGGAAGCGCAGCTCGAACGCCGGAGCCAGGGGCTGACCGGCAAGCGAGCGCAGGCCGCTGTCGATGTCGACGAGGTAGTCCGTCTCGGGCAGCAGGTGGCCGCGCGGGCGCAGCGTCAGCTGCTTGTCGACCAGGCTCAGGTCGTAGGTGTACTGGATGGACTGGCCGCGCGGTCCCAGCCGCAGGGTAGGGAAGGTGACGGTAACCGGATCCGGAAAGTCGCTAAAGCGAATCTGGATGGTGGGATTAAGTGGCTGACGGGCGTCAGGGCTGGCTGGGTCTACGGGAAGGCTACTGGCGACTACAGCGAAGGGGGCTCTGTCGTTTGGCGGGAGCCACTCGGCATCGGTCGGGATTGTGCAGCCTGCTTCGCCCACAATCCCCAGCGCAACTCCGATTGCCCATGAAAAGCCGAGGCCGCTGCTTCTTTTGGTGCGTTGCGCTGGGTCCCGCCGGCTCAAATCAGCTCTCTGTATACATCCGAATCTGTTCGCGCACGACATCTTCGGTCACGCCCGTGCGCAGGTAGTCTTTCAGACAGTCGGCCAGGGTGATCATCATGTCGTTGGTGCCGCGGTCTTCGACCAGTCGGCCGAGGAGCGCCTGGGCGTCGCGGCTCTCATCGTGGCGCAGGAACTCTTTGACCATCTCCAGGGTCAGATCGCCCTGAAAGTCGAGCATGAGGTTATCGATCAAGTAAACAATGAGAGCGTTCACGTCATCCTCCCGACGCCGAATCGTTGATTTTTTAGTAGTATCAGGTCTTTAGTCGATTGTACATATTTGATCCTTTCGGCCCAATTTATCCCCATGCGCCCATCATCTAAGCCAAATTGGGGCCGAATTGGGCCGAACTGCGCATCCAGACCCGATTGACCGGAAATGCAGCCCGGACCAAGCCAGCCCACGCAGCAGCACCGGAAAATCGGCAATCTTGACGGGACCCTTGGCCACCTGATACCGTGGCTTCTATGAGAGGAGTGTCTCGTCTGCTCGCCCTGAGTGCATTGGCCTGGTTGGCGGCTACGCCTGCCTGTGGCCCAGTGACGTACCTGTCGCGCATCACCTTCGGTGCGACGGGTGACATCGCTGAGCTGCGTGCCACCAACGCGCCCAAGATGGCGCCATATGAGTGGACGACCGCCGTCGAGAACCATCAGCGCGCCAAGGAGCTGGCCGGATACGCCCGCTTCCACGACGCCAACAACTTCGCCAAGACCGCGCAGGGCGCTGCGTCCAAGGCCAAGGAAGTTCGCGATCGACGGAACAAGAACAACGAGCTTCCGATCTTCGACCCCACCGACAAGGGTCAATACATCACCAAGGACGGCGCCGTGAAGCGCAAGTCCAGCCTTGAGTTTGACAACGAGAAGCCGCCGGGCCTCGACAATGAGAAGCCGCCCATGACTCCCGCCGATGACGCCAAGAAGGGGGGAGGGAAGTAATGGCCGCCTTCGCTCGTCTTCGCTCTCGCTTTTCGCTGCTGCCGGCGGCGCTGCCAACCGTGCTTCTGATGGCCTTGCCGATGCTGGCCGGCTGTCCGGGAACGCAGCTCAAGCGGCAGCTGGTCGGCATCAAGCAGACCATCGACCAGGCTCGCTCAAACGGCGCCTACCTGTGCGCCCCCGTCGAGCTGGCCATGGCCGAGTCGCACTACAACTTCTCCCAGGCCGACCTGTTTTATGGCGACTACTTTTCCGCCAAGGAGCAGGTCGAGATCACGGACAAGAACGCCAAGCTGGCGTTCGAGAAGTCGCCGCCCGCGCAGTGCAAGTATCAGGAAGATCGGCCGGTCATCGTGCCCAAGGTCGGCGATCGCGACGGCGACGGCATCAAGGACGACGTCGACAAGTGTCCCGACGAGCCCGAAGACAAGGATCAGTTCGAGGACGAGGACGGCTGCCCGGATCCCGATAACGACAAGGACGGCATCCTCGACGTTCGCGACAAGTGCCCGAACGATCCCGAGGACAAGGACAACTTCGAGGACGATGACGGCTGCCCGGATCCCGACAACGACAAGGACGGCATCCTCGATCCCGACGACAAGTGTCCGCTACAGCCGGGTCCGAAGGAAAACCAGGGCTGCCCCGACACCGACCGCGACAAGGACGGCGTCGTCGACCGACTCGACAAGTGCCCCGACGAGCCCGGCGTGGCGCCGCACGGCTGCCCGGAAAAGAAGTTCGTCATCATCACCGCTTCCAAGATCGAGCTGAAGCGGCAGGTCCACTTCGCGACGAACAAGGCGAAGATCCTGCCCGACTCGTTCGAGCTTTTGGATGAGGTCGTCGAGATCCTCCAGAAGAACCCGCAGATCAAGCACATGCGGGTCGAAGGCCACACCGACAACAAGGGCAAGCCGGCCAAGAACGTCGTGCTGTCCAAGAACCGCGCCAAGGCCGTGTACGACTACCTGGTCGGCCATGGCATCGACGCCGGTCGTCTGGAGTCCGAGGGCTTCGGCCAGACCTGTCCGATCGCCCCCAACGCCACCGACGAGGGCCGCGAGAAGAACCGTCGCACCGACTTCTACATCGTCAACGAAGGCCAGACGGTGGACCGCGGCTGCATCGAGGACGTGCCCGTCAAGAAGGCCAAAAAAGGCAAGGCCAAGGACGAAGCTGCCGGCGATGCCGAGGAAAAGCCCAAGAAGAAAAAGAAGAAGAAGAAGGAAGAGTAACCCCTCTTCGGGGCAGCCTCAGCGCACCTCTGTGGTCTCCGCTTGTCTCACCTAAAGTCATCCGATGTACTACAGTTACCTCTCGTGCCGCGGCTCTGCCCGCGCGAGAAACGCGCGGCGGGGGGGAGGCTCAACTGGCTTTGCCAGTTGAGGGGGCACGGGAAAGTGCCCCCCCTATTAGACCGTCTCTAGCATGCATCACCCAAGTCACTGTAAGCTCAGGCTCATGATTTCTTCGCAGGAGCAAGAAAGTCGCATGGCGCAGCCGATGTTTCCAAGCAGCCGTTGGAGGGTGCCCGCACTCGTCGTCTTGCTGCTCGCGGTGCCGGTGACGGCGGTTGTTGGAGCGCCGCATCCGGTCTATGCCGCTGGTCAGGGCGATCGCATTGCCTACCTGAACAAGAAGGCGATGGAGGACTACGACGCCCTGGAGTTCGAGTCGGCGCGCAAGACGCTGACCGACGCCATTGCCCTGCTGCGCAAGAGCGGTAATGACCAGACGGCGCAGGGGGCGCGCACTTATATCAACCTGGGCATGGTGTATATCGCCCTCAAGGATAAGTCGCGCGGCCAGCAGCAGTTCGTCAAGGCGCTCAGCATCAATCCCAAGGCCAAGCTCGATCCGACGCTGGCCACCCCCGAGATGCAGACGGTCTGGGAGGCCGCGTCCGCGCAGCAGAGCGGCGCTCCGGTGCCGACGCAGGTCGAGACGCCCACCCCGCCGGTGGCCGCAACGCCGCAGTATCCGACGCAGGTCGAGCAGCCGACCCCGACGCAGCAGCCGACGGTCCAGAATCCGGGCTCGAATCCCAACGACCTGCTGACCGGCTCGCCGACCCCGCCGGTCAAGCCCACGCAGCCACTCGACTACAACGCCGACGAGCTGCTCGATCCGGTGCTCAAGGTCGAGCTGCGCCACACGCCCATCGACGAGACCCGCGGCGGCCAGAAGCTCAACATCTACGTCACGCCGAACCCTCTGTCCGCCGGCGCTGCCGCCGCGCGCGTCACCCTGTACTACCGCACCGCCGGCCAGGAGCGCTTCACCGAAGTGCCCATGCAGCCGAGCCGCAAGCAGCAGGGCGACCTGCTCGGCCAGATCCCGGCCGAGGTCGTGACCGGCACCGCGCTTCAGTACTATGTGCAGGCGTTCGACGCCAAGGGGCGCGTCTGCGGCAACCAGGGCTCGCCGGAAAACCCCAACATCGTGCGCATCTCGGCCAGCGCTCCGGCGGTGGCGCAGGGCACTGACGTCGAAGATCCGATCCTCTACGTCAAGCGCGCCGACGAGGAGCGCCGCCGCAGCGAGTCGCGCGACTGGGTCTACATCGAGCTCGGCGTGGGCAGCGGCGGCGCCGCCATCACCTCGGGCACCAATGCCGAGGTCACCTGGTTTTACAACCGCACCAGCCAGGCCTACGAGCGCTCGCGCGCCTCGACCGGCGGCTTCATCTGGAGCGGCGTCGGCGTCAAGGCCGAGATGGGCGTCTTCTTGTGGCGCGGCCTCAGCCTCGGTCTGGCCGGCCGCTTCGAGGCCTACCTGAACCACAACGCCGACAGCAACCTCAACGCCTTTGTGAACCCGTCGTGCACGGATGCGGCCGGCAAGCCGGCGCCCTGCTACGCCACGACCTCCAAGGGCCAGTTCGGCTACATGGTCCTCGGCAAGCTCCGCTACATGTTCCTCAAGCAGTACCGCCAGTACTTCCGCCCGTACGTGCACCTGGATGTGGGCGGCGGCGAGTGGCGCGGCGCCCTGAACATCGATGGCTCGCGGCCGCAGCTGAACGGCGCGGTGGATGCCGGCTCGCCGTTCCAGCCCACGGACGTGTGCAGCGCCAGCTTCAACGGCAACGCCAACAACCGCATGCCGCCTGGCTGTAACTCCGTCGGCAGCACGCCGGGCTACAACAACCAGGACCACACCCAGAGCGCGGTGCCGGTGAACCTGAACCGCGTCTGTCCCGCCAACGGTCCCTGCATCGACGCCGTGCTGCTCGGCAAGGCGCTGGTCGGCGGCGGCGGCGGCTTCTACGCCGGTGGACGCCACCTCGGCATCTCGGTCGACCTCAGCCTGCTGGCCGCGGTCGGCGACCAGTTCGGCCTCTTCGTCGACGCCTACATCGGCCCGCAAGTCCTGTTCTAGAACCTTCCCCCAGAAGTTCGATGCGTTGAAGCCCCGAACCCTCTCCCGCGAGTGGGATAGGTGAGGGCGGGCAGTGTCGCGTCGGGCTCTGCTGACCTCACCCGGCTCTCCCAAGGGAGATCGGGGGCCAGCGGATCAAGATTGCCGGAGCGAAGGGCTAGCGGCCCTTCTTGCCTTTTTTGCCGGCTTTTTTCTTGCCGCCCTCGGGCTTGGTCTTGCCGGGCGTCTTGCCGCCGGGCGACTTGCCCGCGGGCGTCTTGACCTCGGGCTCTGGCTGCGGACTCACCGGCGGCGCAACCGGTGGCGGCGGCGGCTGTGCAACCAGCACCGTCTCGCGCTCGCAGTCGGCGCTGCCGTCGCAGGTGACGCGCGCTTCGTTATAGCCCTTGAGCCGCAGCAGCAGCGTCTGCGCCCCGGCGCTCTTGGGATGCTGGCTGGCAAAGGGCGTCACGCCCAGCACCTGGCCATTGTCGCCCACCACCTCGGCGCCCGCCGGCACGCTGCGCAGCGACCAGCTGACCCTGGGCGCCGGCGTCGGCCGGCTCAGGCGCAGCAGCGCCAGCCCGCCGCCGCTCACCAGCAGCAGACCCAGCGCCGCCCCGACAAAGAGCCGCGTCCGCGAGCTGCGCACACCGGGCCGGCTCGACTTCTGCGCCGCTGCTCCACCCGCAGTGCTCTGCGCCGCCGGAATGCCGCCGGTCGCCATCGGCTGCGTCTCGTTGGGGTCGATGGGCACCGGGCCGCTGAACTCGCGCATTCCCGACAGGACCGGAAGCGCCGTCGACGTGCTGCCCGTGATCCGCGCGATGACGCTCGCGACCATCACCGCCGTCGGGCGATCCACGGGATTCTTCTTCAGCATCCCATGCACAAGCTCCACCAGCAGCTGCGGCAGACCCGGAGCAATGTCCGTGATCGGCTTGGGCTCGGTGGACATGTGCATGAACATCACTTCAGCATCGCTGGCCGACGTGAACGGCTTCACACCCGCCAGCATCTCGTACAGCATCACGCCCAGCGTGTACACGTCGCTGCGATCCGTCACCGAGCGCGCACTGCGGATCTGCTCGGGCGACATATACGACGGCGTCCCCATGACCACGCCGGTCTGCGTCAGCCGCCCCGCCTCTTCGGTGGGCTCGCGCACCCGCGCCAGGCCAAAGTCCAGCACCTTGACCCAGTCGTGTGCGCCCGTCTCCGCATCCTCGACCAGCATGATGTTGGCCGGCTTCAGATCGCGATGGATGATGTCCTTGGCATGTGCGGCCGCCAGCGCCAGTGCGATCTGGCGGGCGATGCGCATCGCCAGCGCCGTTGTCAGCTTGCCGCCCTCTTTCCACAGCCGCTCGTGGAGGGTGTCGCCCTCCAGGTACTCCATGACGATGTAGGCGCCGCCGTCCTCAAGCTGTCCGAACTCGTAGATATCGACGAGGCAGCGGTGCTTGACGATGTTGACCGCGCGCGCCTCGTTGATGAAGCGCTGCACCACCATCGCGTTCTCTGCGAACTGCGAGTGCAGCACCTTGATGGCGACCCGACGCTGGATCTGCTCGTTTATCGCCTCGTAGACGCGCCCCATACCGCCTTTGCCGATCAGGCGGGTGAGCTTGTATGGGCCGATCTTCTGGATCTCAGACACGATGCTCCCTGTGGCGTCGCCGGCCCCGCCCCCTGGCCCAGAGCAAGACAGACCAAGTGAGCGGCAGACTATCCATAAAGTATAGCCCAAGTTTGACGGCGAAGGATCGACGGCAAGGTCCGGCCGCTCGAAGGTGGCTCGCCGCCGCTTCGCGGGGCCTGAGCGAGGTGCTGCGAGGTGCGACCTCGGCCCCAAGGTGGGCTCGGGCTTGCTCCGGGCCGGCGGGTACGTTACATCTGCGCACCATGACTGAGCTGCGCAGCTATGTTGGCGATGCCTGGGTCGCGGGCAGCGATCCCCACACCACCCTGTTTAACCCCTCGACCGAGGAGCCCATGGCCCAGGCGAGCAGCGCCGGCCTCGACTTCGCCCTGGCGCTGGCCCACGCCCGCACGGTGGGCGGCGGTGAAAAGGGGCTGTCGCGGCTGACGTTTGCGGCCCGCGGCAAGCTGCTGACCGAGATCAGCAAGGTGCTGCACGCCTCGCGCGACGAGCTTATCGGCCTGGCGCTCGACAACGGCGGCAACACCCGCGGCGACGCCAAGTTCGACATCGACGGCGCCATCGGGACGCTGGCGGCGTACGGCGAGCTCGGGACAAAGCTCGGCGAGACGACCTATCTGCGCGACGGTGAAGGCGTGCAGCCGACGCGCGCCGCCAAGCTCTGGGGCGAGCACCTGTGGCTGCCGCGCCGCGGTGTTGCGGTGCACATCAACGCCTTCAACTTTCCCGCCTGGGGCATGCTGGAAAAGGCCGCGGTGGCGTGGCTGTGCGGGCTGCCGGTGCTCACCAAGCCGGCCACCAGCACTGCCCTGGTCGCCCACCGCATCGTCGAGATCCTGGCCGAAAAGCGCCTGCTGCCGCCCGGCTCGCTCAGCCTCATCTGCGGCAGCGCCGGCAATCTCCTGGACCTCCTGGGCTCGGATGATGTCGTGGCGTTTACCGGCTCCAGCGACACCGCGCAGCTGCTGCGTCGCCACGCTGCGGTGGTCGAGCGCGGCGTGCGCCTGAACGTCGAGGCCGACAGCCTGAACGCCGCCATCCTGGGCCCCGACGGCGAGACTGGCAGCGAGGTCTACGATCTGTTCCTGAACGACGTGGTCCGCGATGTGACGCAGAAGGCGGGACAGAAGTGCACCGCGATCCGGCGCATCTTTGTGCCCGCCTCGCGCCTGGAGGACGTGACCGCGGATCTTGTGGATCGGCTGGGCGGCATAAAGCTCGGCAACCCGCGCGAGGACTCGGTCACCATGGGGCCGGTGGCGACGCGGGCGCAGCTTGAATCGGTGCGGGCCGGCATCCAGCTGCTCGCCGCGGCGGCCGGGACGCAGGTGGTGCTGGGCGGCGCCGAGCCGGTGGCGGCCAAGGGCTACTTTGTGCGTCCGACCCTGCTCAAGTGCACGGATCCCAATGCGGCGGCGGCCATCCACCGCCACGAGGTGTTCGGCCCGGTTGCGACGATCATGCCCTATGCCGACGGTCAGCCAGACGAGCTCTGCCAGCTGGTGCGGCGCGGCGGCGGTGGCCTGGTGGCATCGCTCTACAGCGACGATCGCCAGCTGGTGCCCGCTGTGGTGCTGGGCATCGGCGCATCGCATGGCCGGCTGTTTCTGGGCAGCGCCCGGCTGGCCGGTCAGTCGCCGGGACCCGGCACCGCCCTGCCGCAGCTCAACCACGGCGGCCCCGGCCATGCCGGCGACGGCCACGAGCTCGGCGGCATCCGCGGCATGGAGTTTTACATGCAGCGCTGCGCGGTCATGGGCTACAAGCCCACCGTCGAAGCGCTGCTGCCCAAGTAGCCGCTGTCAGCCGCGCAGCGCGTCGAGCCGGGCGTCGATGGCCTGGAGGGCGGCCAGAGCGCCCGACGAGATGCCGATGTGCGCGGCGCCGGCTTCATCCGGCTCATGCTCGCGCGGGTTGATGCGGATGAGCGGCACCGACTGCTGCCGGGCGACCCGCGCGCAGAAGCGGCGCACGCTGGGGATGGCCACGCCGGCTCCGCACTCGACCACCGCAAAGCGCGCTCGGCGGCCGATCTGCTGGCCAAGCCAGTCTTCAAAGTGCCGCGACTGCGCGTCGCTGCGCATGCTGTCCCAGCCAAAGTCGTTGAACATCAGGATGTTGGGGCGCAAGAGCGCGTTGCAGCGCGGGCAGCGCGGCAGGGGATCGCGCGCGCGCAT
>Ga0075163_10000174_pt1 | contig 75122 bp, 45 predicted proteins | sample JI1023141ADNA_FD_71478 | JGI IMG/M metagenome (GOLD analysis project Ga0075163, IMG submission 71478) | Wastewater effluent complex algal communities from Wisconsin, to seasonally profile nutrient transformation and Carbon sequestration -... | ecosystem: Engineered > WWTP > Effluent > Algae... | reverse complement strand
CGATGATTCGAACACCATACACAACACTGAAGATGTCCCAAGCCCAACTCTTCTTATTGATCTCAAAGCTCTGATATTCAGTGCGATAGCTTTGAGAATGGAAGGTAGCATCGTTAAAGGCATCCAAGTCACTGGCAACGAATCCACCGGACGTAAAGAGCGCACTGTCTGGATTGGCAACGTTCACCGGGCTCGATCCCGAGGTGACCCAATCGATAGGGCCTGTGAATCCAATCTCCCAACCGTCAGTGCAATTCCACTTGCTGCCAAAAGTGAAGCGGGTCCCCATTTCGTAGTCGAATCCACCCAACTCATAAGCCCGCGAAAGCGAGAAGTCATCTTCCCCTTCACGCATGATCCACAGAGCTTCAGCAGTGGCCACATATCCATCGTGGCAATACACACCACATAGGTCGCTTCCGTAAGGACCGCATGACGTTCCCGCATGTTGCTGACCACCATGGTGACCGACGGCTGCGTATCCGAGAGCCGCATGATGGCCCTGAATCACGCTGCTGTCAGCGATCACTGAAGTGCTATTGGTGAAATGTCCACCAGGAATGCTGTTACCTGCGATCACTTGCGGCTGCGGAGGAGCGGGTGGCTTTGGTAGCCCAGGTGCAATGAGCTGTTCACCTGGTTGCAAGTCGCTTTCCAGCTGGGCTCGCATTTGCAAGCCGGGAGCTTGATAATTGACACTGCTTTGAGGTGCCCCATAATCGGTGAAGCGTTGTTCTTGACCATAGGTTGATGTATTCAACATCCAACCTAGTCCGAGCGCAAGCATGCACCTGGCAGTTACCTGTTGGCCATTGCTGGTCTTGAGGAAAAACTTAATAGACATGTTCGCCCCCGGGAACGATTAACGTACAGTAACTTTGTCTTTGACTGGAACCAAACAGAGCTTGCGAACTAATTGCAGAACTTCACGAGCTTGTTGTTCTGAGTCCGCTTCACCACAAATCTCGATACAACGATCACTGGCAACGACTCGTAAACTTGTAGAGGGATACAAGCGTTGCAAACTATCATTCAATTTGCCGAGTTCAACCGAATCGGTATTCGCGATCGGTAGAACTTCGCCAACTTGAATGTCTGCTGTTTCTACTTTGGATTGACCATTGGCTTCTTTCACCCACAACGTAGCGCGAGTCACGCCGACCTTGCCTGGTAATAGAGCAACCTCACCATCCGCCGTTACGATCGCTCGGCATACAGTGGTGTCATCAACTTCGCATTTAACAACATCCTTGTCGTCGACACGCATGGTCGTTAAGGCGACGGTGCCAACTTGGATCGTACGATCGGCTGGCTTAGAATACTTTTTCGCGGACGCGAGCTTCGTTTCCGTGGAAATCTCTGCATCCGAGACAATAGGTTGCGCGACATCGGTCGCAATCGCCTTAGCCGGTACGGGTGCAACGACAACTGCGGCAGGCATGCCAGCCGATGCCGCCGGCGGAAGAAGCGGAGCAGAGGATAGTTGCGGCGGAGCAGGCACTTGCGGTGGAGCAACTACCTGAGGCACTGCACCTATCTGAGTTGCTGTAGTTAACTGGGGTCCTGTAGTTAACTGAGGTCCTGGCAGCTTACTCGCGGGCGCGGCTTGTACGATCGCTGTACTCGACGGCAACTTCTCTGAATCAGTCGACAATGTCATGGGCTCAGCAGGCTTAATAGCGTCGCTCATCTTCAATGAGACTTTTTCGGCTGCGACGTGCTCAGAGGGCGGGAGCGGTGATACTTTGGAATCCACACTCTTCATCTTCGCGGAACTTGAGCCATTTGCCGAACTAGCCAAAGCTTGTGGTGATGTACTTGGTTTGGTTGTAGGCGATGGTGAAGCTTTTGCCGCTTCACTTGCAACCGGCGACGGCTTATCCGCTTGCACAAGTGCAGTCGGTTCTTGCCCCAACACTATCGCTTTGGGGCGAATCAACACTGCTCCGCGACGCGACTCGTCTTTGCTCGACGTCGAGGGTGCAATACCTTCTTGCGAAACGGTTAGCGAACCAATCGCAGTTGGCTTGGATTCAACACCCTTCGTATCGCCCAGTTTGGTTTCAACACCTTTGGCAATCGAACTCTGCTTGACGTTGAGCTGCGGTCCAGATGTTGGTGCCTTCGATGCATTCTGGGTAACAACGGGCGGTGCTGGTACCGCAGGGGCTTGGGCACTATTTGCTTTATCGCTCAATCGAAAAGCTGCTGGAGCTTGCGGCTCTGCAGGCGCAGACGCTTTGGGGATGGAACGTTGTCCTTGAGCGACTCCGTTGTCCACTGACTTCGATTTATCAACAGGTGCCCCAAACTTGATCGAGACTTGCTCACTGGGTTCAGGGACTGCAGCGTTTTTCGCAACCGCTGAAGTATTCACTGCAGCCATGGGAACCGCAGGCAAAGTGGTTTTGTTATTGGTGATCGAAGACGTGGCGGTGGGTGCAGGCAGAGTGTTGGGCATCGATATGATGACCGCAGTTTTCTTGCCACTTCCAGCATCCGTCGGAGCCACGGCTGGTGGCGCAGGAACAGTCGGAGCCACTGCAGTCGGAGCCGCTGCAGTCGTAGCAGGAAGAGTTGTTTTAGGTGCCGGTGCCGCTGGCAAACTTAGAGTAGGCGCGGCTGGAGCAGCGGGTGAGATTGGAGTCGCAGGTGGTAACGCAGGCAGCAACGCTGGAGTTGCAGTAGGGGCTGCCGCAGTTGGCGCAGGTACGGACGAAGGAAAAGTTGGTAAGGTCAATGCAGGAGTCGGCGAAGACTCAGATTTTTTCGTCGTCCCTTCATCAGCCAGGGCTAGCGAACTAGGTGCTACTACGCACAACGACCAAATCAGTTGACGAAGCAACCGGCGTTGAGCTTGAGTATCTTTTTGTAGGGGCAACCGCATGCCCGGACTCCTTCTTCGCTAGACCGAATGGAACCGCTGCAGTCCACGTATGAATTGCAGTGGCGACGAACACAACTTGGAATTGCAAAGCTCGGCAGTCGCGGAGCAACTTGCCGGCTATTCATCCAAGCGATGTCGTATCTTTTTGAAGAAAGCAGGCGCGGTTTCCCACACGCTACCTCTTCCCAATCCTTCGTATCGGGATTCCGGTTATGCCGAGTTGAGCGAATCTGCCAGATCTAACAAACGTAGCGATCGTGGCTACGGTTACATGCGAAATGGCCCCCCTCGACTGTAGCAAGCCCCCTGGCGATTGCGCACTATAGTGCTAGCAAACCCAAATACGAGCGATGCTTGGCCGGAAAAAAACCACCCTTAATGGGGGCACAGGCCGAGCGAATGAAAGAAGAAACAAGCGGTTCCATTAATGGAGCGGAATAGAATAGTTACGATTTGCTACCTGCGATTGACGATTCGTAAGGGGTTGGGCTATAAATGCCCGCATAGGTTCACGGAGAAGCTTTTGTTTTCGTAGAAGGCACTTTTCCATGCACCAATGTCCACCAAGATGAAGCCATGAAGTCGAAGGTCCTCGCTACGATTAGAGGATCTGTGAAACGTTCTCGATGAAAAGCCGCTCGGTCAATGCCACCAGGTGTTACCGGAGGCCAGACCATCGAGCCGAGATCATTGACAGGCGAAATCACGAAGGAGTTTTTACATGTCGAATGAAATCGTCAAGCAGCTGGTTGAAGCAGGTGCCCACTTCGGTCACCGAGTTAGCCGCTGGAATCCCAAGATGGCTCCGTACATCTATGGGCGCAAGAACCTAATTCACATTATCGATATCCGCGAAACTCTCCGCGGACTATTGCGAGCCAAGAAATATTTGAGCCAGGTGTCTGCTGGCGGTAGCTTGGTGCTGTTCGTTGGTACCAAGAAGCAAGCTTCCGATATCGTTCAACGCGAAGCAACTCGCTGCGGAATGCCATTCGTGAGCGAGCGTTGGTTGGGTGGAGCTCTGACCAACTTCCGCACGATTCGCAGCCGCTTGACCCGCTTGGAACAACTTGAATCGTTGATTCACGGCGACGAGTTGAAGACATACTCCAAGAAGATGCAGTCGGCACTGAACCGCGAGTATCGCAAGATCTACCGCAACTTGAACGGTTTGCGAACTCTGAACCGTTTGCCAGAGTGCTTGGTCATTATTGATCCGAACAAGGAAAAGAACGCTGTTAAAGAAGCAAAGCGTTTGGGCATTACGACCGTGGCTTTGATCGATACCGATTGCAACCCGGACTTGATCGATCTACCAATTCCAGGCAACGATGACGGTATCCGATCGATCGACCTGATCGTTTCGCAATTGGCGGACGCAGTCCTCGCAGGTCGCGCAACCAACCCAGAATTGCAGAAGCAATCGGGTGGTGATGCGGCAACTGCCAAGGCCGCTGCACTTGCTGCCGCTGAAGCCGAAAAGAACTAGTCGTTTATCCTGCATAAACGCACGTCCAATGCTCGCCCGTCTACCGAATGGTTGCGGGCGACTATTGTTTTGGGGTTCAAGCGATGATCGCAATGGGACCGCCTGCTGTCTCTCACTGAAACCCGAAACAGTTTGAAAATTGCCCCAGTTTGGCAACGCTCACACAGCGTTCGAAATTCCAGTTCGAATATCCTCACTCTCGAATCGATCGAGAAAAAGACACATTATTGACAGGAGTGAAACTTCCCATGGCAGAAATCAGCGCTGCACAAGTAAAAGCTTTTCGCGAAAGAACCGGTTTGCCTTTGATGGATTGCAAACAAGCTCTCAACGAGGCAGAAGGTAACGAAGAAAAGGCAATCGAAATCCTCCGCAAGCGTGGAGAGAAACTCGGTGAGAAGCGCGCTGACCGTGAAACTGCATTCGGTCGCTTCGGCTTGGCAATTTCGGCCACTGGCACCAGTGGTGCTATTGTTGAACTAAAGTGCGAAAGCGCTCCCGTGACTCAGAACGAAGAGTTCATTCAACTGGCAGCTGATTTGGCTCAAGCTCTGGCTGTCTCCAAAGTTACCACCGCTGATGCTTTGCTGGCTCTTAAGTCACCAAGCAAGCCAAACGTAACATTGGCTGATCAATTGTCCGACATGTTCAATCGTATTCGAGAAAAATTCGAAGTCGGCCGTATGCATCGTTTCGATGGCGCGACCGGTGGCTATTCGCACAACAGCGGTACCGTCGCTGGTGTTTTGCTTTCCATCGAAGGTGGCTCGGATGAAGCAGCTAAGAACGTAGCAATGCACATCGCCGCAATGCGTCCGCTGTCATTGAGCACGGCAGATCTTGACCCAACCTTGGTGGCTAAGGAACGAGAACTTCTGCGTGCCGCTGCTTTGGCAGAAGGCAAACCAGAAGCGATCGTTGACAAAATGGTTGATGGTCGTTTGAAGAACTTTTACGCTGAGCGAGTTCTACTAGAACAGCCTTTCGTAAAAGACGATAAAGTAACCGTCGGTCAATACGCAAAGAGCGAAGGCATGACCGTCAAAGCCTTCGTGCACTATGTCCTTGGTCAAGTTGGCTAATGCCCTAATAACGCACGCCGATTTTCGATTCAGCGAGTCGATAGTCCGAGTGCGATTTCGATAACCCCCGCGATCTCTTCCAGCCAGAATGGATCGCGGGGATTTTGTCTATATGGCCCAAAATTATCTTTGTTTCAAAGCTCGAGAATCTCTATGAATTCAAACGAATCCGCGACGCCTCATTATCGGCGTGTCATTCTTAAGTTGAGTGGCGAGAGCTTGGCCCATGCCGGAGAGCGTGGCATCAGCATGGATGAAGTGCAAACCATCGCGATGCAAATCAAAAACGCGCATGAACTCGGTTGCCAAGTTGCCGTGGTTGTCGGCGGCGGAAACATTCTTCGCGGTGCACAGTTCAAGGGAAACGGCGGCAATTTGATTCATGAAGCCACTGCCCACTACATGGGCATGCTGGCGACCGTCATCAACGCTCTGTCGTTGCAAGATCCGCTTGAAATGATTGGTTGCCAATCTCGCGTTATGTCGGCTGTAAAGATGGATGGTGTTTGTGAACCCTTCATTCGACGTCGCGCTATTCGCCACCTCGAGAAGGGGCGTATCGTTATTCTAGCCGGCGGAACAGGAAACCCGTTTGTAACGACCGATACGGCAGCAGCCCAAAGAGCTCTCGAACTGGAAGCTGACATCGTCCTCAAAGCAACGCGCGTCGATGGTGTTTATAGCGACGACCCAGAAAAGAATCCGCACGCGATCCTGTACCGTGAACTGGATTATGATGTAGTGATGGAAAAATCTTTGCGCGTTATGGATGGTACAGCCATCGCGCTTTGCCGCGAACATAAAATGCCAGTCCTCGTTTTCAACTTCAAGAAGGATGGCAACATTGTTAGAGCTGTAAGTGGCCAAAAGGTAGGCACCCGAATCGGCCCACGATTGAAACCGGGCGAACCACTTTTGACCTTAGCCTAATAAATCCGAGCGTTATCTGGACTTAGCCCGATTTCGCTCGCCCCCCCAGAGCATGTAAAATATCGATGACGACTGGTATTCGAGCAGTCGATATCCTCTTTACCACCGAAGGAACCCAAGCGATGACAACGGAAGAGATCCTTCTCGATGCGGAAGATAGAATGGAAAAGGCAATTTCCATTTTGAAGAACAATTTGGCCGGAATTCGAACCGGGCGAGCCAACCCAGGTTTGGTCGATTCGGTACGGGTGGAAGTTTACGGCTCGCAGACCCCGCTGAAACAATTAGCCAGCGTTGGGGCTCCTGAGCCACAACAAATAGTGATTCGCCCTTTCGATCCAAGTATCATTAAAGAGATCGAAAAAGCGATCGTCGCTAGCGACTTGGGCCTCAATCCACAAAGCGATGGACGCCTCATTCGCTTGAACGTTCCGCCGTTGAGCACCGAAGTCCGTAAGAAAATGGTCGCTCGCATTAAAGAGCTATGCGAAGAATGCAAAGTCGCCGTTCGCAGCATCCGCCGCGATGCAAATAAAGCGGCCGATACCGCTGAAAAAGACAAACTATGCAGTGAAGATGATCGTGATAAGCTCAAAGAAGAAATTCAAGAGCTGACCAAGAAGTATGAAGCCGAAGCGACGGATCTTGCTAAGGCTCGTGAAAATGATGTGATGGAACAATCCTAACTCTTTTTCCAATACGTGGGCGCAGAGTAGACGTGTCTCAGAACTCAGATCAAATCCTCGAATTCTTCTGCCCCAAATGTAACCAACGCTTGCGAGCCGCTAGCCGCCTTGCCGGTCAGCGGCTCGTTTGCCCTAAATGCGAACAGAGCGTGAAGGTCCCTGGAATCGCAGCATCGAAAAATGACGATGCCAACTGGCTAGATCTCGAAGCACCTGCGGCCCCCGCCGCGCCTGCTGTAAATAACTCTTCAACGATTTCACTCGACGAAGATATCTTCTCTGTAGAGCCGCCAAGCCCCAAAGAAATTACATCGACTCCCAAGTCGAGTGCTTCCCAAAGTCCGGCCGCTAAACCGATTCCCCAGCCCTCGTCGGCAGCTGATTCTGCAATCCCCAAGATAGCTACAAATACAACATCCACCCCAATTCCGAAATCAACGCCCAAACCGGATACATCACCGACTACCGCGCTACCGTCAGCATCTCCTGACGACGACGATCTTCCTACTCTGGCACCTATGACACCATCGAGTAGCGGTAGCGATTTTGCGTCGGATTTATTTGCTTCGATCCGGTTAGAGGATATCCCTCCACCAACTGCCGCCTCAACTGGCCGTAAGCCATCGTCCAGCGATGCCATGGACGCTAAAACCGAAACGCACGATGCCGAGTACCGTATCACTTGTCGAACTTGTGGCACTCCACAATATGTTCCGCTTCGGAAACAAGGTAAGTCCATTCGTTGCCCCGATTGCCACAGCGAATTCGTGATTCCACCACCGCCACCGAATTGGAATCCCAAGGCAAAGACCTCAAAAGCAGCAGGCAAACAAGTCGACCATGAAGTGACACTGGCGGCCGATACTGGGCCAGCACCCGAGATGCCCGAACCCACACGCAAATCGGCTCATGAGTATTTGAGCAACGCGGAACAAGCGACGCTCGACGAGCAAATGGACAAAATGTATGTCACCAGCGATTTTGATTCGCAGGAATTCATGCAGAAGAACTTCGCCATTTTTCGCGACGTCTCGGTCTGGTTCTACACGTTTGCACTCGGCATGCTGACTGGTGTTGCGATGGCTGTGTTTCTAACATTGCACTCTTCGTTCGGAGAAAAAGTACCTGCCATCGCGATTGATATCGGGGGACTCTTAGTTGGCATTGTTGTAGTCAGTGCCCACTTCTTTTTTGGTTACGCCCTCGTCGATGCCGGTGCACATCATCGCACTTCGGCTAGGTATTGGCCACTCGGAAGCCTAGGGCAAGTCCTGGGTGATGGGAAGCCAGTTCTAGTCGCGAGTTTTCTCAGCGCGGCCCCCGGCTTAGCCTTGGGAACATTAATCCTCTTGGCAGGCTTGAGCACAGTGATCGCTACCATACCGGTGTTCCTATCTTTCTGCGGCCTATTTCCGATCGTGTTGCTGTCGATGCTCAACAATCAATCGATCACAACCCCGTTTTCCCAAAAAGTAATGGCTTCCATTAACTTAGCTAAAGAAGAATGGGGAGCGGCCTATTTCAAGATTTGTATCGTTGCCTTTATCGCGTTTTTGACGCTGAGCGTTGGTTTAACGAATCCTTTCCTTGCGGTTATAACTGGGTTCGCTTTACCGTTAGCGTTCTTCTACGCCTATTACCAAACCGGTTTATTAGGTTCAACGGTTGCACAATATTTGGACGTTGATATTGGTCAGTCTGAAGGTGATTCTTCGGCGAGCGATGCTCTGCCGACATAAAACCAGTCCTCAAAAAAATCCTTCAATCCCTCTCAACTTAGTTTGTCGTACGGATATAGCATGCTTACTCCAGCTCCGGCCCAATTTGGATTTGAAAAAAGTCGTCAAGCTTTTGAACGTGCCTGCACTTTAATGCCCGGTGGAGTCAACAGTCCAGCGCGGGCCTTTGGAGCTGTTGGTGGTCATCCCCTCTTTATTCAACGTGGCACAGGTCCCTTTCTGGTTGATATCGATGGGAATCATTATCTCGATTACATCGGTAGCTGGGGGCCGATGATATTGGGTCATGCTCATCCTGAGGTGATCGATGCAATTCAAAAAGCGGCAGAGCAGGGGACAAGCTTCGGTGCCCCCACTGGTCGTGAATCGGAACTCGCTCAGTTGATCGTCGATGCGATACCTTCGGTCGAAAAAGTTCGCTTGGTGAGCAGCGGTACAGAAGCCACGATGAGCGCTATTCGTTTGGCCCGCGGTGCAACCGGTAGAGAGAAGATTGTGAAGTTTGCCGGCAACTACCACGGTCATGCCGATAGCCTGCTGGTCGCGGCTGGCAGCTCCGCCGCAAACCTCGGTGTCCCAGACTCACCTGGCGTCACGTCTGGTACCAGTCGCGATACGATCGTTCTAGATTACAACGACACCGCCGCCATCAACCGCTTGTTTGATGAGATGGGGAACCAAATTGCCGCTGTTATCATGGAACCAGTTGTCGGCAACATGGGACTCGTTCTTCCAGATTCCCAATTTTTGCTCACACTTCGAAAACGGACCGAAGCGAGTGGTACGGTATTGATTTTCGATGAAGTCATGACGGGCTTTCGTGTTGCCTACTCCGGTGCGCAATCGCGTCTTGGAATCAAACCCGATCTCACGACATTAGGCAAGATCGTGGGTGGTGGCTTACCTCTGGGAGCCTACGGTGGTCGCCGAGATCTAATGGATCATGTACTACCAGCAGGCAAGGTTTTTCAAGCCGGGACCTTAAGCGGAAATCCACTGGCCACAGCAGCCGGCATCGCAACGCTGAAGTTGTTGCGCGATCAATCGCCTTACGAATACTTGGAACAACAAGCTCAACGCTTGGCGACAGGTCTAAGCGACGCTGCTCAAGCGGCAGGAATTGCGCATCGTATGCAACGCATGGGGAGCATGATGACTCTGTTCTTCATTGATGAAGATGTCGTAGACTGGCCATCGGCAGCCAAAGCGGACCGGAAGAAATTCGCAGCTTATTTCTGGGGCCTCGTTCGTCATGGCGTTTACATGCCATGCAGCCAATTTGAAGCTCTCTTCTTTTCAGCGACACATACTCCAGAACATATCGACTACACAATCGATGCGGCGAAAAAGGTATTGGCAACGCTGAGTGTGACTTGAGATGTACCGTACGCGGATGAGGATGAGACATTGCAAATGTGGCCATGCGTTAATGGCAACTCATTAAAAACTTGAGGGCCTCGTATAAGGCCCTCAAAGCTAGATTTATTGCAGTTTTTGTTTGCGTTCCGCCCACTGCAATTGTTTCGCGTAAACCTTGACTCGCTTGCTGATAAAGCTGTCGATCGCATTTGAGAGCTTGGGCTGCTTGTTCACGAATTGTGCCATCTCGAGACTTGTGTTTGGTTCTCCGAGCCACAGGTTGCTGGCGTCATAATCCTTTTCATCGAAGGTATGGGTCTTTTCTAATGTCTTGAGCATGCGGCCCAAGTTCTTGGATGAAGGGGAGGAACTACCAGCTAAAAGATAAAAACTGAGTTGTCGAAAAATCGGATTCTTCAGAGCTGTCTCAGCATTCATTCCCTTCATCGTCATGACGGGCGAAATGAGGATAAGGGCCTTTACGTCTTGTCCTTGTTTCATCCCTGGCAAAGAAGGGAAGCTCCAATCATTGACGGACCACATGGTTGCGAACATCGCACCTTCGCCCACACCGATCACCGATAACAGCTCAATATTCAATTTTCCTTTATTGTGCTCTTGCAGCAAAAAGGCCTTCATCGCTTCCATATCTTCGGCAACGATGAGGCCGTAGTCGGCTTTACCCATTTTGGTAATGTCAATCTTGCCGTCACGAGCCAGGGCAGCCTGAGTGCTCTTTCCATGTCCTCTCAAATCGGGGACGAGAACGGCATACCCCATCACCTGCAATTCCTTGGCGAACTTGTAATACAGCGCACCCTGCTCTTCCCAGGGATGAAGCAAGATAATTGGAGCCGCTTCCTTTTCTTGATTGCTCCCGAAGTACATGGCGTTCATCTGCAAGCCCGTTTTCTTGGTAACGATTTGTACCACTTCAGGCTCGGGGATTTCTTTCTCTTTCTTTTCTTTGTCTTGCGCCAAGACATGGCCGGCAAACAGCTGCAAAAGCAGAGCCAGTGAAAGCGATAGCACACTAGTAAATTTGAGAGAGAATCGCACGATTAACACTCCACAAATCGGGGCAAGGAGGAGGTAGAGAATAGATATTGCCTCATTCTAGCACATCCCTGACTTTTTTCCTCCAATGTTCCACCTTTCGCCCTCCATTTCTCCAGCGTTTTTCTAACGGTTTTGACGCTTTTACGTCGCTGCAATTTTCCTTGGATATCTTGGACTTTCGGGGCATAAACCGATACACTATCGTCACTGCGGAAATGCGATTTTCTGGTAGCATCTCCCAACCTCTCCCGCTGGAAAATGTTAAAGGACCCACCGAGTGAACACCGGATACCGTTCCACCCTCAAACTCACCCCATTCATTCTCAATAGCCAGCTTAACGACAATCGAAAAACGATGCGCATTTTCATCCATTCCCTGTTGTTATCTGTGGCGTTCTCAGTAAGCAGTAATACCGTATTTGCTCAACGCGATTTGAAAGATATTCCGACACCTGATCCCAAAGCCGAATTGGCGGCCATGTTGGTCGATCCTAATCTGGAAGTGAATCTGTACGCGAGTGATCCGGCAATCACTAAGCCGATCCATATGAACTTCGATGAGAAGGGACGCTTATGGGTAGCGACCAGTGAGGTCTATCCACAAATCTTGCCAGGTGAAACCGCCAACGATAAGGTCGTCGTTCTTGAAGATAAAGATGGTGACGGGGTTGCCGAGACTTCCACCGTATTCGCCGACAATCTGCTGATCCCCACCGGTATCCTTCCAGGCGATGGTGGCGTTTATGTAGCCAATAGCACCGACCTCATTCATCTTTCCGACTCCGACGGAGATGGTAAAGCGGACAAACGCCGCATGGTATTGAGTGGATTCGGCACAGAAGATACACACCATTTGCTTCACACACTCCGCTGGGGCCCCGATGGCCGCATGTATCTCAATCAATCGATTTACATTCATAGCCACATTGAAACTCCGTTTGGTGTGAAGCGACTCGATGGTGGTGGGATTTGGCGCTATGAACCGAGAACAGAAGAACTTGAAGTTGTGTGTCGCGGTCTTGTGAACCCGTGGGGACATATCTTCGATCGCTCCGGCCAATCCTTTGCAACCGACGGTGCGGGCTATGAAGGAATCAACTATGTTTTTCCTGAATCGGTTTTCATGACCTCGCCCGGTGCCACGCGCTGGCTCTCTGGCTTGAATCCAGGCAGCCCCAAACATTGTGGCCTTGAAATTATCTCCGGTGAACATTTTCCAGCCGAGTATCAAGATCGCTTTGTCACCAATGACTTCCGCTCACATCGTGTTTGCATGTTTGAAATCACACGCACTGATGAAGGCTACGTCAGCACACAACATCCCGAAATCATTCGTTCGCAACACACAGCCTTTCGCCCCATCGACGTGAAAATGGGCCCTGATGGAGCGATTTATGTCGCTGATTGGTACAACCCCATCATTCAACACGGTGAAGTCGATTTCCGCGATCCGCGCCGCGATCGTAAGCATGGGCGAATCTGGAGAATATCGTACAAGGGCCGTCCCGCTGTAGCGAAGAGAAACTATGCCGAAACCTCTTCTGAACAACTCATCGCCTGGCTTGAAGCAAGCGAGGAATGGGTTCGTCAATGGTCCCGACAAGAACTGAAGAATCGCCCCGCAGATCGAATCATCGCCCTGACCAAAAATTGGATCGAATCCGCTTCGACTCCCGAACAGCGAGATAACCGATTGCGTGAAGCAATTTGGTTGGCTGTTGCGGTGCGCCGCCCTCAAGCCGATTGGATAGACGCCTTACGAAAGAGTACCGACGCACGACAACGTTCTGCGGCGGTTCGCGCGATCGGCTGGAATCATACCGACTTCCCTGCCTCTCTCTTCTGGTTAAGCGAATCGATCCAGGATGGGGATTGGCAAGTTCGTTTGGAAAGCGTCGCGGCCCTCGATCGCATCGGTAGCCCTGAAGCGATCTCGCTCGCGATTCAAGCTGCCGATCGACCTTTGAATAACTTTATCGACTTTGCCCTATGGTCTACTCTCAATCGTCATGAAGACAAATGGTTGCCTTTGATCGAAAAATCGGACAGCCCATTCCGTCAACCCAAACGCTTTTTGTTCGCGGCCTCCGCAGCTAAAAGTGGTTCCGCTTTGAATCTTCTCGCTCAAGAAGTTGTCGGCGGAAAATTGCCAGCAGAATTTCAAGATCGAGCGATTAGAATACTCGCCGATCGAGCAGATCCAGCCACAGTAGGCGAACTACTCCGGTGGTTAATCGAATCTCCAGCAGACCCAAATTGGCTTCTAGCGCAATTGCAGTATGTGAAACAGAAGACCATCGACCGAAACTTTGTCCCTGCCAAAGCTGACGAGAGCCTCAAGACTCTCTTAGCCAAGCTGCAAACTGCGAACGGTAGTATCGATCTACAACGTGAAGCCACGGCAATGATCGGCACCTGGAAGTTATCACAACTCGCAGATGTTTTGAAAACCAGCGTAGATGCAGCCGTTGCGGATCAAAACAATCAAGACAAGTTGCAATCCGCGATTGCATCGATCTACGCGCTCGGGTCTTTGGAACGCACCGAACTTGTTGAATATCTCGACGGTATCGCCAGCAATCCTAAAATGTCCACCGGCCTTCGCGGTGCTGCAGCTCTGTCGCTATCCACGAAGAACGCCCAACGCTCCGCACAATTGATTGTTTCGATGATCGCAGAAACCAAGGATGGTACCGCAGACATTGCCCCAATCGATGGATTGTTAGGACGGCAAGGGGGCCCAGCTGCCTTGCAAGCCGCATTGGCTCAGGATATCACCTGGACTCCAGAGTCATCTCGCGAAGTGGTTCGGCGCATTCAAGCCAAGAACATTGCCAATGAAGATCTAATTGCTCGCGTTCAAGCTATCGGTAAGTTAACGGACTCGGCTTGGAAATTCACTCCTGAACTCGTCAAAGAACTCACGGAACTTGCTCGTACCGAAGGCGATCCTGCACAAGGCGAGCAGATCTATCGTATCGCAGAACTTCAATGCGTCCGTTGCCATGCCATCGGACCAGCAGGTGGCCAAATTGGGCCGAACCTCGTGAGCCTCGGAGGTAGTTCGGCTCCCGACTACATTATCGAATCACTCCTCGCTCCCGATGCAAAGATGAAGGAAGGCTTTCAGTCGCTTGTCATTCAAACCGATGATGGCGAAGTCCTCACTGGCTTACAACGAAGTCGAACAGAAGAGCAAATCGAATTGCTTTTGGCCGATGGTCGCACCGTTAAAGTGGCTACTTCATCGATCGAGGCCATTCGCGAAGGCAAATCGATTATGCCGGCTGGTTTAGTGGACCGCCTTAACAAACAGCAACTTGTCCACCTCGTTCGTTTTCTTACCGAACTTGGACGTAACCCAGCTTATTCAGTTGGTACCGAACCGATTGTTCGATCATGGCAATCGCTTCAATACTCACAAGAAGCCCATACGTTGCTCAATCGAACTTCCGTAGACGCGGTCGCGACCCAAGATGCGCGTCTCAATTGGGCCGACATGACCAGTCTTGTCAATGGAACTTTGCCAACCACCGGCCTCCCAACATTTCAACCACATCGCGATACTCCAGCAACTGCCTATGTGCGTTTTGCCATCGAAGTACAAACGGCTGGACCGGTTCAATTTATCAGCAGTTCTTCGACAGCCTTACCGTTTTATTTGGATGGTCAACCCAAACCGTACGCTGCGGACATGAATATGGAACTGGCTCCGGGTGTGCATTGGATCGTTGTTGGAATCCCCAAGAACAAAGGCATCGACTCCTTAAAGCTTCAAGTTCAGGCAGCCGCTGGCAGCAACACCGTCGTACGCGTTTTGACCATTGCAGAAGCGTTGGCCGCAACCACGACAAAGTAATGCATCGAATTTGAGAACGCTCAAATCTTGGTGATTGATTTGAAGTAAATATCTCGTAATATCAAAGGGGCTTTGGCAATTGCCGAGCCCCTTTTTTTACGCAGAATAGTCGCCGCCGACCTCAACTGACTCTATCGTATTAGGAAACAATCTATGAGCCAATGTAGCCTGAGATGGTACCTTCTCGGAGCTGCGTTGTTTCTATTCTTTACGCCCGGTTGCGGCGGTTGCCGCCAAACGGACTCAGACAACAACGATACGGATTCGGACGATCCGAAACCTATTGTCATTATCTCAGAACCATTACCCCTCCCATACGGAAACGATGTCTTTCGTATGCTGGTCAAGCCGGGCCATGTGGTCGAAGCGCAACAAGAATTCAAGGTGGGTGCCATCGATATCAAGGGGCGAATTGAAGGACAAAGCTTTTCCAAAACAGGGCAACCACTCCCGGTTCCCGGAAGTCGCTGGAGCCTGAATTTCACTCGCGATGTTTCACTCCCTAAACAACAAACAAAGCAATTTGATTTACGTTTTTTTGTCAGCCCAAGTCTCGAACGAGATGAGAACTCGCTTATCCCAATTAATCCTGACTTACGAACCGTCTTGATCGACCGAGAAACAGAAACGCCAATGGTATCGCCACGTCCCACTGCGATTACCCCTCTGCCAAAGCATCAGTATTTTTTTGTGGTTCTGTCCGATCACAAAGATGATTATGAATTTCTGAACAAAACAGATATCGTCTCCTGGCCTTCCTTGGAAATCTGGGACAGCGAATTACAAGCAGCCTATCAGTTAGTACTCTGCAGCAAGGCTGGCGATCGCTGGAGATTGCCCTCAACGTTTTTCGGTTGGACTTCAACGGCCTTTTTGATTTGGGATGACGTTGATCCCGATTCGCTTAGCAGCGCTCAAAAACAAGCGCTAATCGACTGGCTCCATTGGGGCGGCCAAATCATCATCAGCGGACCAACTAGTATGTCACGGTTAAAGGGCTCTTTTTTGGAACCTTATTTACCTCTCCAAGCCTCTGAGACCGGCTCATTTGCCCAATCGAACGTCGATTTCCTCAACACCACATGGGCTTTGAAAGAACCAAGTGTCAGCTTCTTAAGACCCCGAGGGCAGTTACTCCCCGAAGACCCCGCTGCGGTTCCTGCGAAAAATGACGTCAACAATCCAGTTGCACCCGACACATCAATGTCGAATCCACCAGCTCCAAATTTGTCAAGCGCTGCTCCACTTTCAATGAATCCAGATGGTAGCCTGGAAGAAGAATTGCGTCTGGTGATTCCGACCGAAACTGATCCTCTCGATTTAATCTCCCCTCTCCCTTCACGCTCGATTCCGCTGATAAACGGTACGTTGACTTATGGCAGCTCGTGGGTGAATAACACCGGTGAATTAGTAGCGGAAAAAGGGGTAGGTCGCGGACGCATTGTCCTGTCAACATTTTCCCTTTCCGATCCTTACTTCGCTCGCTGGAGGAGCTTTTCAAGTTTCTTGAATGCAACCATGCTTGGCCGGCCTCCTCGAGCTTGGCAAGAGAGTACATTCAACTCACAGCAAACTTGGCTTTACCAACCCAACCAAGAAGGCGACTCACGACTTGCGACTCACTTTCGAATTTCCACCCGCGATGGTTTAGCTGGCACGATTAATGATAAGGTGTTGTTTGAGCCTCAGACAAACAAATCAAAAGCACCGGTAACCTGGAAGAATGTGGCGGAAAATGGAAGTGTTATCAGCGGTTGGGATGGTGACCCAATCAATGGCATCGCCTCATGGAATTCATCCTCATCCACCTCCAATGCGGCAAAATCGATTTTGCGAAAAGCGGCAGGTGTTAATGTACCCAAAGTAAAAACGATTGCCTTGTTATTGCTGTGCTACTTGTTCTGCGTTGTTCCGCTCAACTGGTTTGTCTTTTATCTAATCGGAAAAATCGAGTGGGCGTGGGCTGCTGTTCCTTTTATCGCAACGTTTGGTGTAGGCCTGGTGGCGTATATCGCTCAACTTGACATTGGTTTTGCCCGCTCCTATACCGAGGTCGCTGTCGTAGAGGCATTCGAAAACCATTCGCGCGCCCATGTCACCAGATATTCGGCTATCTACTCGTCGCTCTCTACACCCTATAAGTTAACGCTCGATTCGGACAGTGGCATCACGGTCCCGATGATTTCACGTGAACGCGAACTCTCTTCGACGCTGATTGAAACAGTGCGTTTCGACTATGGGTCAGCAGATGGTAACTTTCTCTATCCACTGAACATTCTCTCCAACTCGACAACGCTGTTGCATACGGAACAAATGATCGACATGGGAGGACAAATCCAATTCTCTTATGATGGCATGACTCAGAACCGCATGACACTTACCAATCAGACCAACTATTCTTGGGAGGCGGTCGCCGCAATTCGCCGCAACTCGGATGGACTCTTGGAGGCTGCTTGGATCGGCAGCCTCCCATCAAAGGGAAGCTCTAGCTCGGATTTTAGTTCCGCTAGTCTGACTCAACTTGTAGATTTTTGGAATTGGCGTAACACCAAAGCCAGAAGAGAAGAGATCCCGGACGATGACCCAAGTAACTTTGCTGATCTCATGCGATCCATCGCTGGCCTTGAGTTTATGCGGACTGGCGAAATTCGGGTTGTTGCGTTTTCAAATGGAACCGTCGATGGATTGAACATACAGCCATCTTCTGGCTCAACACTTAAATATTGTGCCCTCGTCTTGCATGTGGCCTGCGGGCAATACCCCAATCCAGTTCCTGATCGTAGCTTGCCCACTCGACAAATGGTTATCGAAGTTGACAAACAAGAAAACGAAGCGGAGAAGGAGACGATTGATGGAACACAAGCCGAGGATTCTCCAAACGTAGAAGTGCCTCCCACCGCTCCGAAACAATGAACTTAGAATCGACGAGACCACTTTTTCTCGAAACGAAATAACTCATGATTGAATTGACAGGCTTTGGAAAAGACTACGGTGATTTCACTGCCGTAAAAGAGCTGTACCTAAAGATTGAAAAAGGTGAGCTCTTTGGTTTTATCGGACCCAACGGCGCTGGTAAGAGCACAACCATTCGTTTTTTGGCGACATTGTTGAGGGCCTCTCGTGGCGACGGTTCCGTAAATGGATTCTCAGTAAACCAATCCCCCATGGATGTGCGGCGAAGTATCGGCTACATGCCCGATGATTTTGGAGTCTACGACGGCATGAAAGTATGGGAGTTCCTCGACTTCTTCGCCGTCGCATACAAAATCGGTCGCACACAGCGGAAGCAAGTGATCTCCGATGTCTTAGAGCTGCTAGACCTAACTCACAAGCGCGACGACTATGTCAACGGACTATCGCGCGGTATGAAACAAAGACTTTGCCTAGCCAAAACATTGGTCCATGATCCCCCGGTGTTGATCTTGGATGAACCGACCAGCGGGCTCGACCCACGCGCGCGTATCGAAGTAAAAGCACTCCTTAAAGAACTCCGCCGTATGGGAAAAACGATTTTGATTTCCAGCCACATTCTGTCTGAACTGGCGGATTGTTGCACATCGATTGGAATCGTCGAACGTGGCCAATTGTTGATGCACGGCCCCATCGATTCGGTCTACCGCCAGATTCGCCGCAATCGAATTGTAGAGGTGCGTTTCGTGGATGGAATGGATGCAGGAATATCAATCATCCGCAGTTCACCTCACCTTCGAGGGCTAGATATTGAAGGCCTGAAAGCGACCGCAGAACTTGAAACCGATGACGAGGGCTTGGCTCAACTACTGGATGAACTCATCAAGCAAGGCGTTCGACTAAAGAGCTTCAATGACAAAGATCCAACGCTCGAAGATGTCTTCATGTTGGTCACCAAAGGTCTTGTCGCCTAAGCCCTGGCCCACCTATCACCAAAAGCATTCGTAATCAAATTCGAAATCAAAATGGTGCAAACACATTTGCCGGATCAATCGCCTGCTGTATACGCTTGGCAAAGGCGGCTGTTTTGTCATCGCCCAGTATTAGAGGTCCGGTTCCTCTAATCACTAAGCCTTTGAGCTGTAAAGCCCTTAAAAGACCAGAGATTTCATCGGATTGTTGTTGCGTGCACGCAGCAATCCACACAGCATTTAAGGCGGCCGAATAACGACGCAAAACACCCAAGCGTTCCAAGCGACGATCCAAAGCTTCCACATCGGAAGAGGTGATTGGAACGCGGACCACACTCACTGCATCTTCAGCCCAACGCAATTCGGCGGCATCGGCCCACCATGCGGCTTCCTCTGCACCATTCCATTCCTCGCTGGCGTTCATACCCAAATGCTCACAAATTCTGCGAACCAGATTGCTAGTCGTAGACTCATCGCCAGCAACACGCACGAAAAGTGATCGATCGCTATCTAATTCGACGGCGACGACATCAATGGGAAGTCGCATCAATGAACCAATATGGCCCAAGGCATCGCCTAGACTTCGTGTGGAAAGCTTTAACGTTCGGTAGCCGATAGGCTTTGGAAAAACCTTCAATGTTACTTCGGTTAGAATTCCAAGTCGCCCAAGGCTACCGACCATCATTTTTGGCAGATCAAATCCAGCCGCATTTTTGACAACCTTACCACCACCACGAACCAAATGTCCGAGGCCATCGATTAGCTGTACCCCAAGTACAAAATCTCGTAGTCCACCAAACAACAATCTACCTGGCCCACTTACACCTGCCGCGATGGTCCCGCCAAGTGTTGCCCCTTGCGAAATCAAGATTGGGTCAAAAGGCAAGAACTGTCCCGAGGCTTCCAATGCCTGCTTCAGTTCACTCATCCTCGTGCCACTCTTCGCAGTTATGGTGAACTCGAAAGGTTGATAGTCGACAATGCCACTCCATGGCGCCATCGATAGCCGTTGCACCTGCGAGTCATGACTGGTGCTCAAGTGCGGCTTTGTGCCATTGCCAACCGGAAGTATCCGCTGGCCAATTTGGCCGCATTGTCGCACTTGGGTTGCAATGTCTTGAAGAGTATCAGTGGAGGAAAGGGTTTTGGTCATAGCATTTATTCGCGCGCGATCACGCCCGCTTCTTCAAGAGGATGGAGTCCGTAGAGCGAAAGGGCAGGGGCCTCGCCACTGGGAAACATCTTGCCCCGATTGGCCACTTCGTTGGGATCACAACTCAAACGAATGCGTCGCATGCAATCGAGTGACACTTGGTCATACATGCCCGGCAGAAACTGCCGCTTCTCCATCCCAACGCCATGCTCTCCGGTAATGGACCCGCCGAGATCAATACAGAGTTGAACAATTTTTGCAGCCAGCACTTCGGCTCGTTCTAGTGCGCCGGGCACACGTCCATCGAACATGATCAACGGATGAAGGTTTCCATCACCCGCATGGAAAACATTGGCCACCTCTATGCCTGCCTCACGACTCAGTTGTTCGATTTGGCGGAGTGCAAACCCCAACTTACCGCGTGGCACAACACCATCTTGAACAATAAAGTCAGGGCTCAATCGACCTACTGCCGAGAAAACGCTTTTTCGTCCTTTCCAAATCTTCAAGCGTTCTTCGTTGCTGGCCGCGACCAAAATCGCGGCAGCTCCCGACTGCTGAAGCAACGGTTCCAAGCGGAGTCGATCTGCTTCGACCGATGCGCGAGAACCATCTAGTTCGACAATCAAAACAGCTTCGACATTTTCCGGATATTTTGCCCCCACAGCCTCATGCGCCGCCGTCATACTCAAGCGGTCCATGATCTCCATCGCACCAGGCAACAATCCGGACGCAATAATATGGGCCACCGCTTCGCCAGCCCGTTCCAAAGTATCATAACCAGCTAATACGGTGAAAAATGCTTCCGGTTTCGGAATCAAACGCACGGTAACTTCGGTTGCGATTCCCAATAAGCCTTCGCTGCCAACAAACAAGCCATGTAGATCAGGCCCAACGCCCTCAGTACTTGCCGACCCTAATTCGCAAACTTCCCCGTCAGCCAACACCACTCGCACTGCCAGCACATGGTTACTCGTCATTCCATATTTCAAACAATGAGCACCACCGGCATTAAAAGCCAAGTTTCCGCCGATGGTACAGACCTGTTGGCTGGATGGATCTGGAGCATAATGCAAGCCATACTTCTCGGCCGCTTTACTGATCGCCAGGTTGTACACACCGGGTTGAACAATTGCGATACGGCGTTCGGGATCGATGGAGAGTATGCGATTCATCTGGTTCAGAGCGATGACGATTCCTTCGCTATGAGGAAGCGAACCACCCGACAAACTGGTGCCGCTTCCCCGTGCAACAAACGGTACGCCGTGGCTTTGGCACAACCGTATTGTCTCCACAATCTCGGCTTCGTTTTCAGGTACGACTACAGCTCGTGGCATCACTTGGAACGCCGTGAGTCCATCGGATTCAAAGGCTGCCAATGTTGCCTTATCCGCGAACAAACGCTCGGCTGGAAAGATCTTTTCCAGCTTGCGCATTAAATCGGATTGTGCCACTCGATCGAAGTCAGCTTTTGATACATCAACGGTCATGATTCGCTTCGCAGTGCAATTATCAATGAATTCAAAACTTGGACTATCCAACAGCAGCTAAATCGGCTTCTTTTTCTGCCGCTGCGGCTGCTGATAAGGCCGCGCCGGGTTCCAAGCTGTATCCTTCTGTCTGCAAAATCGACTCGAGTGCCGCCAAGACCAAAGTCACGTGCCGTCGACTGCTGCTTTCACCCATTAATCCAATACGCCAGGCTTTGCCTTTGAATGGTCCTAAGCCCGCACCAATTTCAATTCCATATTCCTCTAGTAGTCGTCGTCGAACTTTTGCATCATCGACGCCTTCAGGTACATGAATCGCGTTAAGCGTTGTCAATGAGTGGCTTGGAATATACCGAATCCCCATTGCCTCTAGGCCAGCCCGCAACATTCGATGATGTTTCGTGTGTCGCACAATACGCTTGGCGAGCCCTTCTTCCATAACAATCTGCAACGCTTCTCGTAAGGCGTAAGTCATGTTAATCGGAGCGGTATGATGGTATGCGCGGTCGCTTCCCCAATAGTTACGAAGCATCGACATATCCAAATACCAACTGGTGACTTTGGTCTTACGTTTATCCATCGCTTCTAAGGCTCGTGACGAAAAAGTCACCGGGGCTAACCCAGGAGGACACGACAAACACTTCTGTGTTCCCGAATAGCAGGCATCGATCTTCCACTGATCAACAGGTAATGGAACGCCACCCAAAGAAGTCACCGCATCCACCAACAGCAGAGCTCCATGAGCTTGCACAATTTGACTCACTTCTTCCATCGGCTGATGCATCCCGGTGGATGTCTCTGCGTGCACCAATCCGACCACCTTTGTGTTCGGATGTGCCTTGAGCATGTCGGCGATCTTCTCGGGTTCAACATGGGTACCCCAAGGCACCTCGATCGTATGAACGGTCGCACCATAACGTTGTGCGACATCTTTCATTCGCCCGCCGAAAACTCCAGCGACGCACACGATCATTTCATCGCCTGGCTCGATCAGATTACAAACGCAAGCTTCCATACCTGCGCTCCCCGTCCCTGAAATCGCAAGTGTCATTTCATTGTTGGTCTGAAACACTTTTCGCAATAGATCGCGCGTTTGATCCATGATTCGCAAATAGCATGGATCGAGATGACCTAATGTCGGAGCCGCTAAGGCCCGCAAGACACGTGGTGCAACATCGCTTGGACCGGGCCCCATCAATACACGCTGTGGCGGAAACTGCATATCTTGTTCGGCAATCATTGCTGGCTCTTACGATAAATCGATGATGAAATGGAGGGGGAGCGTTCGCGGTACATTGTCGTATGCTCGTGGCCAATTGTAAACGCAACTTTCCGAGCCTGTTGTTACTGCAACTTTCGTTAGCTGGGAATAGCACGACGGAAACGCCAAATCTTGTGCCAAATCCTCAAAAACGGCCCCAAAACCGCTCCGATTTTTGGCAAAAATCGGATATTGCCTTGCTACGCGTCGCGTGCCACGTCGCCGCATTGAGACGGACGCAGGCAGGTTCTGAGAATAAGGTGTTGGAAGATGTGGGAAGAGCCTTTATGGCTTTTCAGCGGCGAGTTCTTTTTCTCGCTTTTCGATTCGCTCTAGCGCCCACTTTTTAGCATAGGCCATTGGAGACACTTCCCCTTCCTCCAATTCGACGATCTTCTGTTTGGTGTATGGGTCAGCCATGTTTCCCAACCCAATCAACGCGCAATATCGCATGACGCCAAACTCAGCCCCAAATCCCATCTTATCGTAAATGATAAAGATGTAGTCGTCAGCAAGTTTTTGATCGGGCGCACCTTCAAGATATTTGCCAATCCCCCACAACGCTCCCATGCGAGATACCATGCCGACGGTTTGATTTTTTTTGACGTATCGCTGTATGCTCGCGCGAGCCTCGGGAACTTTCCGCATCGATAAGCCTTCAATCAAATGCCCAACTCGGTGATAGACCGGCTCGTCCGCCAACTCACCACCAAAAAAACGATCGGTCTCCGACTTTACCAACTCAACCATCTTGTCAATGCCCTCAGGTGAATGAGCCAACACCCGCAATGCCCAAGCTGCCGTTACATACACTTCCGGTTGAGAATGATTGAGCAGAGCTACAAACTGCATCTCCTCATCTTTCATACCAAGCGAAGTTGCTGCAATCAAAGCTTGTTCAACTTGCCACCACTTCTCACTCTTCAATGCCTTCGAAACTTCGCGCTCGACGATTGGTCGCTGCTCCGCATTATCGGCGATTTTGAGCAATTCATTCCGAGCCTTTTCACGAACTCGTGGCTGATCATCTCCCAAGTATTCCCCTAACAAACCGATCGCCGCTTCATCGACGTGGCTGGACAAGAAACTCAGGACTTCTAACCGCACATTAATTTCGGGATCATTTCGCACAAGATCCAATTGCTTCTTGAATTCCTCTGCCGACATTTGGCCCAGCCGATTCAAGGCGATCGCTCGAGCGACATCACTTCCTTTTTGTAACGCTTCGATCAACAAGCTTCGGGTTCGGTCCGTTTCATTGGTCCCAATCAAATATGCCGTAGCTAACCAATAATCCCAAACCGGCCCCGACTCTGCCTTCGATTCTTTATCGTTTTTGGTCGCGCCATAAATCTTGCCCGCGTCAATTTCCTCCAACAACTCTAATGCCTTCTTGCTATCGATACGCGATATTCCTCGGGCTGCCGCATAACGAACTCCCAATGGATAACGCCTATCTCGGAACAGAGTTTCCAGGGCGGGAACATCACTTGCATCTCCAAGTTCGGCAAGCCCTTTGGCAGCAATCAATAAACTCTCTTTGGTGGCGGAACTCTCCTTGACGCGACTTCGACAAGATTCAAGAGCCAATGAAGACTTCCACTCGATAAGTCGCTCTTCAACAGTAAGTTTCAAATTGACATCATCTTGTGCGACTTTCCAGAGCAATTCGGCGTCTATCGGGTTGTTGGTGGTCAACAGAAAATGCGCCAGCTCGCCTCGCAACCTTGGAAAACTCTCTCCAGCAGCCAGCCTTTCGCGACAAGCTACGATCCAATCATTTGGGACAACAAAACCACGCAAACGAGCGCGCTGACAGGCTTCAAGTGCGACCAGAACACTTTCGTTATCCTTGCTCTTGAAGCGGTCAGATGTGTACTGCAAACTAGGGGATGAGCCGTCTAGCCCCCAATCGGGGTTCAATTCGGGTTCATGCACCGATAACAAAGAAACCTTCAGCGGATCTACGGCTAGACTCGTGTGCGAAATACCCAGCACCATAGCAAGCGCGATACCAAGAACAGTCATTCGAGTTGTTGTGCTATGCATCGTTTCGCTATACCTACTATTCAACAAACCATATACCGGACGGATGAGGTTGTCTGATCTAAAGTGTTGCCTGAGTAAAGAGTTCCATGTGTAAATGATTCGCGTTTTAATCGGGACAGGTCAAACGCCAAACACGCATCGACAGTACTATTGCCGATACACCGCAAATGATTAGGGCGATGTACCAAGCGAAAGGCGTCAAGTTAAGATCTTCCATTCCACTAACCCGCATTTCGGCCAATGCGACAGCCGCCGGATTGAACATCAACGCCGATTCCACGAACTGTTTTCCGAATGGTTTGCCGCGGGCCAGCCAAACCAACAACGTACCAGCGAATAATGCGAAAAGCACACCGTAACTGGTCGCCGTTGCCACCGCCGTTTTATTGACCAATGAGCTGATAGCAGCCGTCACCAATACAACCATCAATGCCGATATTCCCAGCGAAATAAGAACTCTCAGAACCTGGGTCTCCAATGCGGGTTGGATATAAACCATAACCACATAACCTGGCAACGTTGCCATCAATACCAACAACATCGTCCATACAACACTCATCAGTTTGCCGACAAGAATCTTCCGCGGCGACATCGGCGTTACACGCAATAACTGCCAGCCACCGCTTTCAACTTCTCCAGCGATCAAGCCCGATGCCAAACTTGGCCCCAGCAATAACAAAAGCGATAGTTGCAATAAAACCATGACCGCCGCAATTCTCTCGACACCCCAGCTGACCGTTCCAGAAGACGCCACGTAGGTCAGCGCCAGAGATATCACCGCACAGACGGAGATCAAACGCAACAGCCAATGTAGTCGTCCAAACTTGCGTGTGCGAAACTCTTTTACCATCACTGGATTGACGAATGGGGGAATGCCCGACTTACGGCGATCCGGGTCGACCAGAAACGTGAGACGGCGAAGCCACTGTGTTCCGGTCGAACGTTGCTCGGTAACCTTTCCAGCTGATTTGGAAACGTCTAATAACTTCGGTTGCAGTCGATACAGAGTGACACAAGCCATCACCACGGACACAAGCGCCGCCGCGATCAAAAATCCCGAGGTAGCAGTCGAACGCACCGATTGCAAACTTATATCGTTGCTGCCTGTAAGTTGATAAATTGCTGGGACAGGCGAAAGGTATGAAAGGTACTCAGCAACCGTCGCCATCATGCTTCCCTTGCCCGTCAACACGACATTAGGTGCCAACGATAAGGCCGCTAGTCCGATGATAGCTCCATAGGTCCAACGCAAGCTTGCATCAGGACTCGTTTGATAACTACTTATCAACAATCCAACGGACGTATACATGATCGCCATCATCATGAAGATTAAGTACAGCGGAACGATATGCTGCATGAGCGAAGTGCCACCCATCGAATAACATGCCGCCATCGCCGGTATACTGGCCGCAATCAACACACCCATTAAGACAATGTTGCCCAAAAATTTACCGATCCAAATTGAAAATGGACCGATGGGTGAATGCAGCAACAAAGCCAATGTACCACGCTGTCTTTCGCGGACAATCGATGTGGCTGGAAACGCAGGCACAAGCATGACAATCGCTGCGGCGATTCCCCAAGCAAGTGGCTGAAAAACTTCTGCTGAGCCACGGCTCACCAAATCTACTGTGGCGGACGCGGGCCAACGTAAGAGCACAATCCCCGAGGTCACGATGGCTACTGCGATCAAACTGGCGAGCGTTTTTCCCGACCTTAAACGGTCGAGCAATTCACGTCGAAGTACTGGATTATCCATTGCCTATGCTTCCTCAAGCTACTGCCATTGTTTCGCGAGCAACCCGCAAGAACGCATCTTCCAAATCGCTGGCCACTTCACGGAATTGAACAACCGCTACTCCAGCCTGAATAAGAAGCTTAAGGGCATCGGCCAACTCTTTTTCCGTTCGCTGCGTCGGGAAACGAATCACCGCTTCCGCCTCCGAAAGCTCAAGCTTTTCTTCAGGTAAGCACCAGCCCTTTAATACTTCGCCGGCCCGTTTAAGCTGACTGCTATCGGTCAATTGAATTTCATAACTTCGCAGCGGACAGAGATCTTTCATCACTTGGTCTAAACTGCCGAACGCTCGCAATTTCCCCCCCGTGACAATCGCCACGGTATCGCAAATCCGAGATAGCTCAGGCAGGATGTGACTAGTGACGATCAAGGTTTTACCTTGCGCGGCCAGCCTCAATAACATTGTACGCATTTCGATACGAGCTTGAGGATCAAGACCGTTGGCGGGTTCGTCCAAGATAAGAACCTCGGGATCGTGCAACATAATGCGAGCGATACCGACTCGCTGCTGCATCCCATGACTTAAGCTCTCCACAAACCGATCTTGCATGTAAGTCGCTTGAGCGATCTCAAGAACTTCGTCGATACGCTTCTTTCGTTTGGAGCGAGGAAGCCCGTAGGCTGCTCCAAAGAAATCAAGGTACTCACGGACTCGCATGTTATCGTACGAGCCAAACTTATCGGGCATGTAGCCGACGAGTTTCTTGATACTCTTTCCGCCGGTAGCGCAATCGACGCCGGCAATCTTGGCCGTACCGGACGTTGGACGGGAGAGCCCCACCAATATCTTGATAGTTGTCGTTTTTCCGGCACCGTTGGGACCGATAAATCCCAAAATCTGGCCACGCTTCACTCGAATACTCAAGTTATCCAATGCCACGAACTCGCCGTAGCGTTTCGTGAGTGCATTGGTTTCAACAACGGTTTCTGCTTCAACCTGCGGCATAGTTATGGGTTCTCTTGATAATTGGCAATGCCTTCAACTGTCATCCACAGATATTCAATCTGCCATGGGACTGCTTGCACATATCCCTTCTCAATATCTTCTTTCTTGGGCTTTTCCACCAAATCGCTGACCTCGACAATAAAATCGAGCTCTTGTCGATTCAAAGCATCTAATACTTCAGGGTCGGTCACATCCACACGAATGACCTGCTGCGGACTGAAGGTCTTTCCAATTTCTTTCTTGCCTTTTTGGGTTCGGGCATAGAAAGTTACGTTTCGTCCTGCGGCGCGAATTCGAGATGCCAACCGAATCTGGGCGATCTTCAATGGAAAGACCTCGTCCGGCAATTGCGGCTTGATTCCTGTGCTCATTGGGTTCGTGAACGGACCTGTCCATTCGCCCTTCGATCTAACAAATGCTCCGCTCGTACCAACTTCCGTTGCTACTGGAGACCAAGTGATCATTGCTGGTGGTATCAAGATCGACGAATTGATCTCCGGTGCTTGGCGTACTAACGGCAATCGCCACAGAGCGTCACCGCTGCCTGCATTGGCTGTTCCATTTTCATCCCAAGCTAACTGCGCGGCCGTGATTCTTCCCCAGCCCATAACCTGCAGAGACTTCGGACGAGCTTCACCGCCTGTGGGGGCAAAACTCTCGCTTAAAACTTCTGCTCGCCGGAAAAATCGCTCATCCACTAATCCACTCGCAATGGCATATTCATTGGGAGGCAAAGTCGAGTCTTCGGTCACTCCCCATAACTCGCCGCTCATCTTCTTCAAACTCGATTTTGGTGCCCGAGGCTGGCTGAGTAATGGGCTTTCAAGGTCCTTCAATTCTTTCGGAAGCTGAATCTCTAACCCTTGTTTGGACCAAGTTCCAACTGCAGGACCCGCACTTTCATTGGTACTAATCTGCGACTCCATTCTCCAAATGCCAGTGGGCCATCCGTCGCTCGTAACAACAGTTTGCTCAAGATTAGTTTGTGTCGTACGGAAGTCTCTGGTGGCCACACCAATCTGCGGGTCAACCACTGCATCCGTATCCACCTTCAACGGAAAGGCCGTAGGTTGACTGCGATACATGGCTGATTCTTCAAAGATGAATGCGCGATCTTTGCCATCTGCTTGTATCACCTGTATGCGGTGCCAACCTTCCGGAATATCGCTGCGCAAAGCCCCCGCTCCTACTGCCAAGCCACATCCGACCAAAAGCGACAAGGCAGGTGCCACCCATCCAATCCACTCATTCCGTTTCGCCCGCTTCAACCAAATCCCAACACCACCCAAGAGCAAGCAAAATGCGACCAGACTCACAGCGACTGTGCGACGGCTCAATACCTGGAAGCCAATTTGCGATACGGGGTATTCTAAACCCGGGGATTTGGGAATCGTACGAACGCGTGATTGATGAAAGCGATCCCCGAGTGGTCCAACCCAAGGTCGCAGCTCGAAATCACCTTGATAGAGTTCATAACTGCTTCGCTTAAGTGCTTCCTCTCTAAATCCCCCATCTCCACCAGCATCCGAGCCAGGACGATTCGTCGCAGGACTTGGACTGGCAGATTTATTCTTCGATGGCTGAACCCAGGCACCTGAGCTCAAGGTGGTCAACAACAGCTCACCATCGCCAATGGGCATCCAGATAGCAGCCGGCCAAGAATTAACTGTGTGAGAAACTTCACCTCCACTTTGTTCAACCTTGACTAACTTCACGCCTTGGTTTGATTGGAATCGTGTGTTGCGGGCTTCTGCCGTTATTGCCATCGAACTGTCTAGCACCGCATCTGTCACTTCTGACTCGTCGATCACATTGACAAATTGTCCTGCCAACAACAATGGGCGAATATGTCGCGCATCCACATGATCCAACATGATCCACGCCCGACCACCTGAGAGAAGCCAAGATTTCAGTGTTCGCAGAGCAGCGTAATTTTGAAAAATTCGGCTGTCTGATATGACTAAGTTGTCTATAGAATCCCAATCCACCAATTCATTGGGTAGAGCATAGGTCTCTAAATCCATAGTAACGCGTTGATGACCAGCTCCAGTTCGCGTAGCCACCAACCAATCATAAGTTGGATAGCTTGTACTCTTGGGCCATTCCCAATCTAGGAACTGCCTGGGTGGAGGATTCAATAGCGTGGCCGTAATCACGGGTTCTTGCTCGATCGAAAATCGCATCTTCTGTTCGATCGCTTCACCCTCTCGCTGGATCAATGTGAGCTTGCCATTGCGTTCTACCCACAGAGTACAACTCACTTCGATAAAGGTCCCTTGTGTTTTCTCATCGAGATAAAGAGGAATGTCCAACGATTTAACTGCCCCACCTTCCAAAGTGACCTGCCGCGCGAATTGTTCACCTGGCCTTCCCACAACGTTGGCAATAACCGTAACAGTATCTCGCTTATCCTGCTCGTTTACGATTCGACAACGAATGGCAAAGTTGCGACCAGGTCGGACCTCACTGAATGGTGAGATAATGACCGTCGTCATCGAAAATGGAACATTCTGCGGACTCCGCTCCGCCCCACTCAGGTCCAACGGAAATCGATCACCTTCCTCAGCTGGGGCAACCGGTGGCGGTAACGGGGGTGGAGGAGGTGGAGTTTGAAAGGCGCTGACATGAACACCGGCCAACAACACCCACAATACCGCAACCATGAACACTCTTGACCTTGCCCAAACATTCCGGTGTGCACGCTCAACGATTCGAAAAGCAAACATAGAATATCGATTCATGGCATCGGATGATTAAGAGGGAGAACGAGTACAAAGGCGACAAAACACGGCGCCATATGCGATCAGCACTCTTCCCAGAAGGCGAGGAGTTCTATAGGCCTCAAAGCTAATGGCGTACAGATTCAATTACAATGAGGCAAACGCGAAATCTGCCCAAAATAAGGCCAAACAAAAAGCCCAACGAGCCTGAGACCCGCTGGGCTATTTTGAAAAGCTTACCTAATGCACACTCTTCTACCAGATTCTCACGCGATTCTCTGGAGCGATGTACATTTTGTCTTCAGGCTTAATCCCGAAAGCTTCGTAAAATGCATCCATGTTCGACACGATGCCAATCACTCGGTAACGGCTGGGCGAATGCGGATCAACAACCAAACGGCGTTTGAGTTCTTGCTCTCGATACTTGCGGCGCCAAATCTGGCTCCATCCCAAAAAGAAACGCTGCTCGCCGGTGAAACCATCGATGACAGGTGCGGCTTTGCCGTTCAGCGACAACTTGTAGGCCGTCAGCGCCACGCTGAGGCCACCCAGATCGCCGATGTTCTCGCCCAATGTTAATTCCCCATTGATCGCCATATCATCAAACGGTTTATACGCTGAATATTGCTTGATCAATTGACTGGAACGCTTTTCGAATTCTGCCAAATCTTCCTGGGTCCACCAATTTCGCAAATTTCCTTTTCCGTCATATCGACGTCCCATGTCATCGAATCCGTGGCTGATCTCGTGACCGATGACCGCACCAATCGAACCATAGTTCACAGCATCGTCGGCTTCTAAGTTGAAGAATGGAGGTTGCAAAATGGCTGCTGGGAAAACGATTTCATTACCCAATGGGTTGTAATAAGCATTGATGGTTTGCGGCGACATGTACCATTCGGTTCGGTCCACAGGCCCACCCAACTTCTTCATCGCATAATTATACTCAAACTCCACGATGCGACGCACGTTTCCAACCAAGTCCTCCTTCTTGATGACAACAGAGGAATAATCTTTCCACTTGTCTGGGTAACCGATCTTGGTCGTGAATTGCTTCAGCTTGTCATGGGCCTGAAGTTTTGTCGCCTTCCCCATCCATTCCAGTCCATCGATTCGCTGACCGAATGCAACCGTCAAATTGTCAACCAACTGCTTCATCCGTTCTTTAGCTTTAGGCGAAAAGTGTTTTTCAACATATAACTTACCTACAACCATTCCGAATAAACCATTGCACAACTCAACGCCACGTTTCCACATCGGCAATTGTTCGGCAACTCCGCTGATCACCGTTTCATGAAAAGCGAAATGCAGCTTCTCTAATTCTTCAGTCAGTAAGCCTGCTGAGTTATCGATGGTGTGGAAAAGTAGAAACTCCTTCCAAGTTTTCAATTCGGTGTCAGCCACCAATTTGTCAGCAGCTTCCATGAACGTCGGTTGCTGTACAACAAATGATGTTTGGCCTTCGAATCCAGCAGCTTTTACCAAAGTTGGCCACGACAGATTCTTGAGTTTCGCACCCAACTCGTCGGATGTCATCTTGTTATAGGTCTTGATTGGATCGCGATTTTGGACATTGGTCCATTGAGCAGTGGCGATCGCTGTTTCCAAAGCGATAATTCGTTCTGCTGCGCCCGATGGATCGGCATATCCAACTTGTGTCATCATGGCGGCAATATAATTCTTGAATTGCTCGCGCACTTGGCGGTACTGAGGTTCATCAACCAAGTAGTAATCGCGATCAGGCAAAGTCAATCCACTTTGACCAACATAGATCACATAGCTTTCCGAATTGCGGGCATCGGGCTCTACACCGTATCCAATGATGTGGGGAATGCCATAGCGTCCCAACTCCCCGCACAAAGTCCCAAGCTCTTCCTTGCTTTCTAACTTATTGACTTTGTTGATCAAATCTTCAATCGGCTTAATGCCTAATTGATTTCGCAATTCCGTGTTCATGAACGACAAATAGAGATCGCCAACCTGCTGAGCTGGTGTGTTTGCAGCCGCCTTCGATTCAGCAGCACCTTCGATGATCGCTTTGATCTGCTCTTGCGTCCGATCATCCAACATCGAAAACGTGCCATAGTCCGCGCGATCGTCAGGTATGTTGGTTTCTTTCAACCACTTACCATTAACGCTCATAAAGAAGTCGTCGGCAAATTTCACACTGGGATCAAAACCAGCCTTATCAATGCCTGAGACAGCTGCCGCCTGATCGTCAACATTGTTAGCTAATGGGGTGCCGCTGGGAGTTGTCCCTACGATCCCACTGACCTTATTCTCTTGTCCCAATGACGATTGTGCGCTAACGGCCGCACAGACGCTTGCGAGCAAAACACTTCGCAACGTTTTCCGACCAAACCCCATCAACTTCATCGAATGTTCCTTGCAACATTTATGCAACACTTCGGCAACGCAGATGACCTCATATGCGTCATTAATTCTCTTGCAACCCATTTGAGCCGGATGAACAACTGCCTCGTATCTGGCAGTGTTGGCCTCTCAATGCGTTAGTGTCTCGCATTGTTCTTGGGTTGACAAGGACCACGTTATCGACGCGTGAACGTTTGTGGCGATATTGGTCGAAATCCTTTTACGAAAAGGAGGCTCTCTGCTATACTCCGGGTGACACTCCACATGCAGCGTAGAGAATCTGGTGGAACGCCGACCCAACTTTCCCATTTTGCTTATCCGAATCTCATGAAAATTATCGACGACCGCTCTGTTCTGTGGCTGTGCTTGTGTGCTTTAGCCACCGGATTATCCCTCGTTGGCTGCGGCCCCAACGCCGCTTCTGCTAAGCGCGAAGTCCCGACTCCAGTGGTGGTGCCCATCCGGGTTATCGAAATGGAAACGCTCGACTTTGCTGAGTTCATCGGCAAAACCGAAGCGGTCAAAACGGTCGAGGTTCGCTCGCGAGTCTCCGGCTTCATCAAAGAAGTCCTCTTTAAAGAAGGAGCCGATGTCAAGCGAGGTGACATACTCTTCAAAATTGAACCAGATCAATATCAAGCAGTACTTGCCCAATCAGAATCACGAATCGTTCTTCTCGACGCTCAACTGGAACTCGCTCAAACAAAGTTAGCTCGCGCTAAAAAACTAATCGATGTCAATGCGATCTCTCGCGAAGAATACGATGAAAATGTGGCTGCCGTCAAAGAAGCAAACGCAAAAATCGAAGCAGCCAAAGCCGACCGGGCCATTGCACAACTTGATGTAAATTACACCGATGTCAAAGCGGAGATCGATGGACGAATTGACCGTGCATTCATTACCGAAGGCAACGTCGTTTCCGGTGGTTTGGTAAATGGAACGTTGTTGACTCGCATCGTAGAAAACAATCCGATGTATGTATTCTTTGATGTCGATGAACGTGCTCTCCTCAGTTATCAACGTCTGCTGGCGACGCGAGATCCCACGAGCCAAGAACCCAAACTCGCCGACAGCAACTACCCTTGCTATATGCAATTGCAGGACGAGCTCTCATTCACACGCGTTGGCACATTGAATTTCATCGAAAACCGCGCGGATGGTGCCACGGGAACCATCCGTGTTCGTGCCCAATTTGACAATCGAGATAACGTTTTGACCGGGGGCCTTTTTGTGCGAATTCGGATCCCCAAACAACTTCAGCCCTACAAGGCGATTGTGATTCCCGAACAAGCAATTATTACCGATCAAACTGCCAAATCGGTTTTGGTTGTCAACGCCGACAAGAAAGCCGAACGACGTCCGATCACCATCGGCCCGCAGAAAGGTGAATTGCGCGTCGTATTGTCGGGACTTCAACCCGGTGAAACCATCATCTTTGATGGCATCCAAAAAGTGCGAACCAATGAATCGGTGGATCTAAAGTCAGGTTGGGAAGCTGCTGAAGCGACGTTTTATGAACGTGCAAAAGCTGCCCAACCAAGCCTAAGCTCCGCTCCCGCTTCCACCGATCTGCCCGCCGCAACCGAAGCCGCCCCAGCTTCTAAGGCAACCACTCCCAATTAGTCCAACAAAGGATCGCTCCATTGATCTCGAGATTTTTTATCGACAGACCGATTTTCGCCGGAGTTATCAGTGTCATTATCACACTGACCGGTGCGATCTTTGTCTGGACACTTCCGGTAGCCCAGTATCCTGACATCACTCCACCTACGATCTCTGTATCCTGTCTCTATCCAGGTGCAAGCAGCACCGTCGTAGCAGAAACAGTTGCGTCACCGATCGAACAACAGGTCACTGGGGTCGAAAACGCCCTGTACATGTCTTCGCAATGCACCAACGACGGTGGCTATAACCTTACGGTGACTTTCGATGTTGGTACCGATTTGGATATGGCGCAGGTTCTTGTTCAAAACCGAGTCAATTTGGCCCTGCCGAGTTTGCCTGCGGAAGTGAAACAAACCGGCGTGAGTGTCAAAAAGAAATCACCCAGCATTTTGTTGGTCGTCAATCTATTCTCACCAGACAACTCCTTCGATCAACTTTATTTGAGCAACTATGCCACAACCCGCATGCGTGACGAACTGGCTCGCATTCCTGGCGTGGGTGACTTGAGTTTTTTGGGGCAATTGGATTACAGCATGCGAGTCTGGTTGGACCCCAATCGAATGGCAAACCTCGGGCTCACAGCATCCGATGTCATCAATGCAATGCGCGAGCAAAATGTGCAAGTGGCTGCTGGGGCACTCGGGCGAGCTCCAGTTCCCACAGGGCAGTCTTTTCAATACACCCTCACAACCTTAGGACGTCTCACCGACCCGGAAGAATTTCGCGACATCATTGTCAAAGTGGGTGAAGATGGTCGGTTAGTTCGTTTGCGTAACGTTATCACCGATGAATGGTCCGACTCGACAGGGCGAAAGTTCGGCGGAATTCAATTGGGTGCCAAAAACGAAGACACTTCCTGTTCTCTCGACGGCAAACCATCCATTGGTATCGCCCTCTATCAATCACCAGGCTCCAATGCCCTCGGTACAGCCACCGCAATTCGCAAGCGAATGGAGGAACTTAAGGGCTTCTTCCCAAAAGGCATCGATTATGCAATTGCTTACGATACCACCCCCTTTATTCAAGAATCCATTTTTGAAGTGTTCAAGTCGCTCCGCGACGCAATCATCTTGGTCGCGATCGTGGTGCTTGCCTTCTTGCAAACATGGCGAGCCAGCTTGATTCCATTGATCGCAGTACCCGTGGCGATCGTCGGTACCTTTGCCGTAATGTCAGGTATCGGATACAGCCTTAATAACTTATCGCTTTTCGGTCTTGTGCTGGCGATTGGTATTGTTGTGGATGACGCGATTGTAGTTGTCGAAGCCGTGGAACATAAAATCGAACATGGTCTGAAGCCGCGTGAAGCGACGATCGAAGCGATGAATGAAGTCGCTGGTCCTATCATCGCGATTTCTCTAGTTTTGATGTGCGTTTTTATTCCCTGTATTTTCATCACGGGAATCACGGGACAGTTCTTTCGCCAATTTGCCGTCACCATTGCCGTATCCACTTTCTTCTCTGCCGTTAACTCGCTCACTCTCAGCCCCGCTCTGGCCGCCATTCTTCTCAAACCCAAAAGCGAACAAACTGATCCCCTCTCGGTCCTTTTGCGAATCGTTTTGGGTTGGTTCTTCAAAGCCTTTAACCTCGGCTTTGATTTTGCTTCCAACGTATACGCGCGTTGCGTGGGCTGGTTGCTGCGATTGAGCCTGATTGTGCTTGTCATTTACGGAGGCCTACTTTACTCAACCTATTTCGTGATGACCAAAGTTCCGACGGGTTTTATTCCTAACCAAGACAAGGGTTATCTCTTAGTCGATATCCGTCTTCCGGACTCTGCGTCGCTCGAGAGAACACAACGTTTGGTCGCCAAGCTCGATCAATTGATTGGCGTACCCGACAAACTTTCGCATGCTGACAAACCGGATGCCAATTCCGAGGACAACCATCACACTGAAGCCAATATTCCTGGCATTGGGCACACCATCGGCATCTCTGGCCAATCGATTGTTCAAAACGCCGTCGGCTCCAACCTCGCCTCGATGTTTGTGATACTGGACGACTTCCATCACCGTGAAGGTCTTGCCAAGAGCGGACCAGCCATCGCCTCCAAACTGCGTGCAATCATCAACGCCGAACTTCCTGAGGCGGTTGTCTCAGTGTTCGGCCCGCCTCCCGTCGACGGCTTGGGCTCAGCAGGCGGTTTTAAGATCATGGTCCGAGATGTAGGCGCAAGTGGCTTGAGCAATCTCCAAACCGCCGCCGATGAGTTTGCCTCAACAGGCTCGACTCTTCCCGGTATGGTGGGAATGTTCAATGGATTTCGCGCTAACACCCCACAAATGTTCGTTGATGTTGATCGCACCAAGTGCAAATCGCTCGGAATTTCATTGCAAGATGTTTTCCTAACGCTGCAGCTCTATCTGGGTGGCTATTACGCGAATGACTTCAACCAATTCGGTCGAACTTGGCAAGTTAACTTGCAAGCCGACCCACAATATCGTCTCACACCGGAACAGGTGGGACGACTGAAAGTTCGCGCACCCAACGGTGCTACCGTTCCAATCTCGACCCTGGCTGTTGTTTATGAAAGCAGCGGCCCAGCCTCAGTCACCCGTTACAACGGCGTGAACGCAGCTGCCATTAACGGCATGTCATTGCCTGGGGTTAGCTCCGGCGATGTTGTGAAATCGATTGACGAATTTGCTGCAGATAGTCTTCCGTCAGGCATGGACGCGCAATGGACCGAACTAACGTTTCTGCAAATCCGAGCGGGCAATACGGCATTGATTGTATTCGCGATTGCCGTCGTCTTGGTCTTCTTGGTTTTGGCAGCGCAGTATGAGTCGGTTACCTTGCCGTTAGCTGTGATCTTGGTCGTACCGATGTGTCTTTTGTGTGCCACCATCGGAGTTTTTCTAGCCCGCATGGACATCAATATCTTTGTGCAAATTGGCTTTGTCGTATTGGTTGGTTTGGCCAGTAAAAACGCTATTTTGATCGTTGAATTTGCGAAAGAGAAACAAACGCAAGGGATGAAATCCTTCGAGGCAACGATCGAAGCCTGTCGGCTTCGTCTTCGTCCCATCATGATGACCTCGTTCGCGTTTATTCTTGGTGTCGTTCCTTTGGCTTTAGCATCAGGCGCTGGGGCGGAAATGCGAAAAACACTAGGTATCGCAGTATTCTCGGGCATGTTGGGAGTTACAGTCTTTGGAATTTTCTTGACACCAGTCTTCTATTATCTCATCGCCAAAAAAGAGGGGAGCCCACCGACTCCTACCCCTCCGGAAAAGACAACATGACACATTGCCAACCTACCCCTGCTAACGCATTCCACTCCCACCCCCTGATTGTTTTTTTGCTTGCCTTATGCGGTTCATTCATTTCATTGGAGAGTATCGCTGCTCAACCGCCCCAGACGCTGTTCATCGAAGGATACACTGATCAAGTCAGCTATGCACCTGGCGATGAGCTGAAGCTATGCACCTCAACTTCGGCGTCTCAGTTCACTGTAAAGATCTTTCGTTTAGGGATCGACAAAGCTGAAGTTCACACGCAAGCCGGTGTGCCTGGTAGCGAGCATTCCATCCCTGAGAATGCCGCCAGTCATGGTTGCAATTGGCCCACCTCTTGGACGTTTCAGATACCGGAAACTTGGCCCAGTGGCTACTACCATATAGAAATGGAAGTCGCGGATAGTGGCGGAAAATTCACACATCGCGGCAAACGTACGGCCTCGTCAGAAGCTTACTTCGTTCTGCGCGCCAAAGAGCCAGGCAAGCAGAGTCGCATCCTTCTACAACTCGCTACCAACACCTATAACGCGTACAACAACTGGGGCGGTTCAAGCTTGTATGCGTACAATGGACGAGCGAATCTGCAAGGCCATCGCGTCTCGTTTCATAGGCCTCCTTCAAGTCAATTCAGCCGGTGGGAATCGCCATTTGTTGCCTGGGCTGAATCGAACGGCTACCAACTCGATTATGCGGCTAATCTCGACTTAGAACAGCGTCCAAATATTTTGCAAAACTATAAACTTGTCTTGAGTGTTGGGCATGATGAATATTGGTCTGCTCCGATGCGAGATAACCTCGAAGCCTTTGTCACCAAAGGTGGAAACGTAGCCTTTTTCAGTGGCAACACCTGCTGCTGGCAAGTGCGCAGTGAAGACAATGGCTCAGCGTTGACATGTTGGAAACAACGGTTTAATGCCGATCCTATTTTCCCTTCAGGTGAGCATAAGCTTCTCTCCACACTATGGAGTCATCATCTAGTAAAGCGGCCTGAAAACCAGCTCACTGGCGTCGGATTTCTGTTCGGTGGCTATCATCGAAGCCATGAGCAATTCATGGATGGAACGGGGGGCTATACCATCCATCGCCCCAACCATTGGGTATTCGCGAATACAAAATTGAAGCAAGGTGATCTGTTGGGGTCGAAAGACACCATCGTAGGCTATGAATGCGATGGTTGCGAAATCGTGCAACGCGATGGCCTGCCATATCCAACTGGAAATGATGGTACACCGCTCGATTTTGAAATACTTGCCACGGCCCCTGCCAAGTGGCATCCGGATGACGCTCTATGGTATGATCGCTTTCCTGCCGATCGAGTTGGAGCTGCTGTTTTCGGCCTGTATACCCATGGTGGCACAGTTATATCCGTTGGCAGCACCGACTGGTCGCATGGTTTAAGTGGTAAAGATCCAGCCGTAATGCAAATCACCGAAAATATTCTCGATAGCTTGTCCTTGTAATTGCGATCGGTGTGCCTCATTGTTTTATCCGAGCATTGTGTCCAAGCGTTTTATCTCTGCGAGCCGGCCTATGAAAATCAAATTCATCCTACTCACTTTGTGGATATCGTTAGCGATGATCGGTTGGAACGTGCCAGTAATTCAATCGCAAGAATTCGATTTAACCGTCCGTACTCAACAGCCGGTTCCACAGCATGAAACGCTGTTTCTTTCGTTGGAGTCAACAGAGAAATGGAAGCCTCAAGAAACCGCAGTGATTGTATGCGATGTATGGGATTATCACCACAGCTTGAATGCGGTGAAGCGGCTTGAAGAATTTGGACCGCGTCTAAACGAAGTCCTGAATGCCGCCCGCAGCAAAGGCATGACCATTATCCACTCACCGAGTGATTGTATGGAAGCCTATCAAGACCACCCAGCTCGACGACGAGCGAAAGAGGCTCCAACAGCTCCCTATCGTCCACATGACATTGATGATTGGTGCTCTGCACTTCTAAATGAAAAGGATAAGCCTTATCCCATCGATCAATCGGACGGAGGCGCAGATGATGACGCGGAATCCGCTCAAAAATGGAGCCAGAAGTTAAACGAGATCGGTCGAAATCCGGGAACTCCTTGGCAAGCACAATCAAAGCTTATCACCATCGATTCGGAACAAGATTTCATCTCCGACCGCGGTGGTGAAGTTTGGAATATTCTGGAGAGTCGTGGAATCAAGAACGTTATTTTGACAGGGGTTCACGTCAATATGTGCGTCCTTGGACGACCGTTTGGACTGCGGCAAATGGCCCGCAACGGAAAACGCGTGGTGCTGATGCGAGACATGACAGACTCTATGTACAATCCGAAAGCTTGGCCTTATGTAAGCCATTTTCGCGGCAATGATTTGATCATCGACCACATCGAACGTTATGTTTGCCCAACCATTACGAGTTGCGATTTTCTTTCCGGTAAACCATTTCAATTTTCAAACGACCAACGCAAGAAACTAACCGTTGTCGTCTCGCCATCGGTTTTGGAATCGCAAGCTTGGATTTCAGATGTTATTTCCAATGACCTCCCCAAACATTTTGCACTGAACGTTACTCCATGGACTAACAAGGTTCATGGCAACTATCCCACGCGTAACTCCGGCAATTTAGCTGACGGCTATTTTGTTCTACTTTCCGAACAGGACTTAACCGGCGACTCACTCAAGAAGTTCGAAGAGTTTCTACCACGCGGTGCGTCCATAATGACGATGCATAGCAGACTGAGAGAATTGTCGAATCCCGCGAAAAAACAATTCGCACTTACAGGCAATTTGCATGAACTAACTCTCAAGAATCCGCATGTGAGTTCATTGACGGTCGAGCAAAAAAATACATTGTTGCAAATGCTAGGGACGGTAACGAAATCTGTTGTGGATGAGTCGGTTTTGAAATCAACGGCCGCTGTTTCAAAGCCGTACGTCGATCAATGGAATACAACCGCTATCCCTAGTTCGTATCATCAAATATTGGGGGAAGCTGAAGCCGCTTCGAATAGTCCAGGTTGGTACCGGTGTGTCGTTAAGATTCCAGCGGAATGGGTAACCTCTAAACCCATCAGCCTTCAGTTTGCTGACAAAAGGAAGTTAGGCGGAACGACCTGCTTCTTGAATGGACAAGAACTCAAGAGCGAAAACGGTTTAAACTTTCTAATCCCTGGCGACTGTATACAGAAAGATGACCACAACGTATTGGTGATTCGTGTGGCTGGCGCAGCGCACGCTATTACCAACTCGGTTAGTCTACTGACCGCGAATAGTATCGAGTTGCCGTTGGATGGAACCTGGCAGTTTCGCTTAGGAGACAACCAAGAATGGCAGAACATGCCGCTTCCAGCCAAGTTTGGTGGTGGCTCTGATATCGTCTTCGCACCTGCAGATCCGTTGTGGACACCGAGACCTGTCACGCGCCCTTTTGAATTTACTCCCGGCATTGAAGGCCCTGGATGCGACCGCGCTGGTAATGTCTTTGCCGTGAATTATGCCAAGCAAGGGACGATCGGTATGACTCGACCTGATGGCACCAGCACTCTTTTTACAACGCTGCCCGACTCAAGTATCGGCAATGGAATTCGCTTTGATTCGCAGGGAAATTTCTTTGTCGCCGATTACACAGGCCACAACATTCTTCATGTCGATCGAAATACTGGAGAGGTACGAGTCTTCGCGCATGAAGACAAGATGAACCAACCCAATGATATTGCCATCGCCGACGATGGGACCTTGTTCGCGAGCGATCCCAACTGGGCAAACTCAACCGGCCAAATCTGGCGGATCGATACCGACGGCAAGGTAACGTTGCTGGCTGATAACATGGGAACAACCAACGGAATAGAAGTGAGCCCCGATGGTAAAACGCTTTATGTCAATGAAAGTGCTCAACGCAACATCTGGTCGTTCACTATTACAGCTGAAAGAACATTGATCGATAAAAAACTCTTGAAGAGTTTCGAAGACCATGGCTTTGACGGTATGCGAGCAGACGTCGATGGCAATCTATATATTACCCGACACGGTAAAGGGACTGTGGTGAAACTCTCGCCCCAAGGGGATGTCCTTAAGGAAATCCCTGTCTTGGGAAGCCGACCCAGCAACATTTGCTTCGGTGGACCTGATGGTTGCACGGTTTATGTTACCGAAGTCGATTCGTGTCGCTTGGTTTCATTTCGTGTCGATCGACCAGGTCGCGAGTGGAAACCGAAACGCCAACTCATTATTCATGCCGATGACGCTGGCATGTCACACTCGGTGAACCAAGGAACCATTGAGGCGATGCAGACCGGAATCGTAACCTCGGTGAGCATTATTACCCCAGCACCTTGGTTCAAGGAGTTCGCCAGGTTTGCGAAAAACAATCCGCAATACGATTATGGCGTGCATCTCGCCTTGAATTCGGAATGGGATGTGTACCGCTGGGGAAGTGCAGCCCCTGCAGATAAGGTTCCCAGCCTTCTTGATGAAGAAGGTTATCTATGGGACGGTGTTGCCCAAGTTGCCGAACATGCCAAGGCGGAAGAAGTTGAGATCGAACTCAAAGCTCAAATCGATAAGGCCCTTAAGTTTGGTGTGCCAGTTAGCCATATTGATACACACATGGGGGCCTTGATGAGTCGCCCTGACTTGATCGATGTATATGTGAAAGTCGCCGTGGAATACAATCTTCCTTTGTTGTTTCTTGCAGATCGCGATGGCAGCCTGCGGCAAGCTTATCCTGCACTGAAGGATCGATTCGAGATGAACATTGGACGAATCCAAGATCGAAAGTTGCCGCTCTTGGATCACTTAGTTCAAATTTATGGTGGCGACATTTTGCCACAACGCAAAGAGGAATATCTGCGAGAGATAAGCACGATCCCATCAGGCATCACTCAGTTGATTATCCATTGTGGAATCGACAATGCAGAGCTCCAAGCGATCACGTCCAGTTATCTTCGACGCAACCAAGATCGAGTTCTCTTTAGCGATCCGAAAACTCAAGATTTTCTAAACCAGCAAGGGATCGAATTAACCACTTGGCGCAAGATTCATCAAGCCACATTGAACGCGCGATAGCTCGACGATTACGAAGTTGCTAATTTGATTTCAATGCGACCTTCGATTTCTCGAAGATCAAAGGTACGCAGCATCTTGTGTTTTGTCAGGATATTCTCGCCGGTTTCGATGTTGTACTGCCATCCATGCCACGGACAAGTGACACATGTCTTGTCTAAAGCACCTTTGGCAATTGGGCCCCCTTGATGGGCACAAATACCGTCAACCGCGTACAATTTCCCTTCCTGGCGGAAAACGGCTACAACATCGGTTCCCACCAGAAACTCAACACCCTGCTTTTCACCCACTTCGGAAGACTTTCCGATTATCTGCCAATGGGCAGCTTCATTACCACTGTTGTCCGCTGGATTCAACATTTCAAAACCCTTGTGATGCGTTCCCTAATTGGCTAAATCCGTTTCGGCTCCTTTTTCACTGCCGGTTCGAGAACACGGCACGCCTCAAAATCGCCTAGAGATTTTAACAGCTTCTCTCATCTCGCTACGATGGGTGACAATTTAGCACAGTGTCCACTGGGTAACATTTGACAAAAGCATTAGAATTTCGAATGGAAGGATGGCGGTCTGAATCAAAGCCGTTTTGATTTACGCCTCCATCGTTGTGTTTGTCAGGGAAAGGTCGGCAACGTGAAAGCAATGTTAAAAGCTGGATTTGCGGCATGGGTCGCGTTAGCGTCCTTATTGCCCGCCATGGGAAGAGCTGAGGAGAAGATGCCCACAAAGATTACGTCGATTGAAGGAATTAGCGAGTACCGACTCGATAATGGCGTTCAAGTCCTCTTGTTTCCCGATACCAGTAAATCCACAGTAACAGTCAATATGACTGTGTTGGTAGGATCGCGACATGAAGGATATGGGGAAGCGGGTATGGCTCATTTGCTTGAGCACATGCTCTTTAAAGGAACCCCTACTCACACCAATATTCCTAAGGAATTACAAGATCGCGGGGCTCGCTTCAACGGCACAACATGGTTGGATCGAACCAACTATTATGAAACACTGCCAGCCGAAGGCGATAACCTCGAATTCGCGTTGCGACTCGAGTCGGACCGACTCGTCAATAGCAAGATCTTGGCGGAAGACTTGGCATCTGAATTCAGCGTCGTTCGCAGCGAGTTTGAACGGGGTGAAAACTCTCCGCAACGCGTGCTCATGCAACGCGTCCAAGCAGCGGCTTTCGAATGGCACAACTATGGAAAATCAACCATCGGCAACCGTAGCGATATCGAACGCGTTCCAGTGCCGAACTTGCGGAACTTCTACAAGAAGTACTATCGCCCTGATAACGTCATGCTGGTCGTGGCTGGAAAATTCAAAACCGAAGATGCCCTAGCCCTGATCCAAAAATATTTTGGAGTCGTCAAAAATCCTGATGCTCCTTTGGAAAACACGTATACAGTAGAACCGCCACAAGATGGTGAGCGTCTCGTTGTTCTGCGTCGCGTCGGAGATTCGCAGCTATTAAGCTCCGCCTATCATATCCCCAGCGGCGGACATCCAGACTACCCAGCCATTGAAGTTTTGGCGAACATCTTTGGAACCGAACCTGCTGGTCGTCTCTATAAGAACTTGGTTCAAACCAAACTCGCCAGCAATGTTAGCTCATTTTCATTTTCGCTTCATGACCCGGGCATGATCATGTTCGGGGCCGAAATCCCTAAAGATGCTTCGCTCGAAGCAGCTCAAGCAGCCTACCTGGAAACGATTGAAGGTGTGGCAAAAGCTCCGATTCAAGCTGAAGAAGTGAACCGAGCCAAGACTCAGATTTTGAAGGATCGCGAATTGCGAGCCTCGAACACCACACAAATCGCCATTGAATTGAGCGACTGGGGTGCACAAGGGGATTGGCGTCTTTACTTCTTGTTCCGCGATCGAGTTGAAGCGATCAAAGTTGAAGACGTACAACGCGTTGCCGAAACCTATCTTGTTCGTAACAACCGCACTTTGGGACAGTTTATTCCAGCGGACAAATCAGAACGCGTATCTGTTCCAGATCGCCCAGTTCTCTCTGACGTACTCGCCGACTACAAAGGTCGTGGAGATATGGAAGAAGGAGAAGAATTCGATTCGTCGCCGATGGCAATCGAAGCTCGTACCGAACGCGGTACTCTGATCGATGGTATCCAATATGCGATGCTTGCCAAGAAAACTCGCGGTAACACCGTGAACTTGACTCTCAATCTTCGCTATGGTGATGAAACATCTCTGCGTGGATTGGTCACTGCCAGCGAAATTCTTCCTGACTTGATGTTACGTGGTACGGTCAAACTAGACTACCAACAATTGCAGGACAAACTCGACGAATTGAGAACTCAAATTCGCGGTAGCGGCACCACCGGCTTGCTTACCATTTCCTTGCAGACCAAACGCCAATACCTCGAAGAGTTGATTCCACTGCTGGGAGATATTCTCCGTCAACCCCGAATGGATGCTGAAGAATTTGAAGTGCTTCGTCGTCAGTATATCACCTCCGCCGAAAGCCAATTGTCGGAACCACAAGCCCTGGCTCCTAACGCCTTGGTCCGCGCCTTGAACAAGTTCGACAAAGACGATGTGCGTTACATTCCAACTCCAGAAGAAGAAGTAGAGCTTTATAAGAATGTAAAAGTAGAAGATATTCGCAACATTCACGCGCAATATTTGAGCAGTCAAGCGGGTGAAGTTGTAGTCGTCGGTGACTTCGATATCGCTTCCCTGAAAGAGCAACTCACCAAAGCGCTCTTCAAATGGAAATCAGATATCGGATACAGCCGCATCGCAACCACTGTCGATACCAAAGTACCGGGCGAGACCATTGTTGTACTTACACCCGATAAGGCCAACGCAGTCTATTATGCTGGTGAGCAGTTCGAGATGACCGACTCGGATCCACAGTATCCTGCTATGGTTGTAGCGAACTTTGTCTTTGGTTCCGGTGCTCTGGCATCGCGACTCGGTGATCGCGTTCGACAAAAAGAAGGTTTATCTTACGGCGTTAGTTCGGGCTTCAATGCCCATCCTATCGATCCGCGCGCGAGCCTAACGTTGGTAGCGATCGCGAACCCAGCCAACCGCGATAAATTGGTGGATGTCATCGCCGAAGAATTCGATCTGTTGGTGAATAAGGGCATCACCGAAGAAGAACTCGCTCGAGCGAAACAAGGTATCTTGCAAAGCAATGCGGTTAGCCGAACCAGCGATGGTGCGATTGCGTCACAATTGGCGGGTACGATTTTTGCGAAACGAACCATGGAATATCAAGCCAATCTTGAGAAGTCCATCAGTGAGCTCACCGTAGATCAAGTGAACGCCGCCCTGAAAAAGTTCTGGGATCGAAAACGGCTTATCATCGTGACAGCTGGTGACTTTCCCAAGGAAAAATAGGCGCGAATTCGTATCGATTCGGTTCGATTTTGGCCGAAAAAAAAGCGATCGAGCTGGCTGGCAGCGGAATTCTCAGAATTCCGTTGCAAAGCCAGCTCTTTTTTTTGCTATAATCGAACTCTGCTCCCGCCTACATCGTCCTCACTCTCCCTTCTTTTCGACATCAGGATTTGCAGCATGCGCTGTCGATTTCTCGACTATCGGTCCTTAGTTCAGATTGCGACCTTTGGCTTGGTGATTTTTTCGGTTACCTGGAATCTTCCAGCCCAAGAAGAGTTTGAAGTCTATGACAATGAGCCGTCGCAAGTTCCTCGCATGACTCCCCAAGAAGCCGTTCAAAACTGGAAACTTCCCAAGGGTTTCTCAGTTTCGTTATTCGCAGAAGAACCAAACGTACAACAACCGATCTCCATGTGCTGGGATGCCCAAGGACGGATGTGGGTTGTAGAGAACTACACCTACGCAGATGCCCAAACCAACTTTGACTTGCGGATGCGCGATCGTGTCGTGGTCTTTACCGATACCAATCGCGATGGCCGATTTGATCAACGATCCGTCTTTTGGGATCAAGGCCAACGCGTAACCAGTATTGAAGTGGGACTTGATGGCGTATGGCTATTGGCCGCACCTAATCTGTTGTTCATTGCCGACAAGAATCAAGACATAGTTCCTGACGGCGAGCCCACTGTGATTCTCGATGGTTTCGATGCAGATCGAGTACGACACAATCTCGTTAACGGTTTGCGTTGGGGACCTGACGGCTGGCTGTATGGACGGCACGGCATTTTGGCTACCAGTTTTGTAGGTGCCCCCGGAACAGACCGGGCTTTACGTGTTCCTATCAATTGTGGTGTTTGGCGCTATCATCCGACAGCCAAGAAATTCGAAGCCTACACACATGGCACCACGAATCCGTGGGGCATGGATTGGAATGACAACGGCGAGCTCTTCTTTATCAACACGGTCATCGGCCATCTGTGGCAAGCCATTCCCGGCGCTCATGTCGAAAGAATGTACGGTGAGGATTTGAATCCTTACGCCTTCAAACTAATTCCTCAAACCGCTGACCACGTTCATTGGGACTCTGCGAATGAGAAATGGGCCGACATCCGCAAGTTGGGGGTTACCGATGCTACCGACAAAGCAGGTGGTGGACATGCTCATTGCGGCCTCATGTTTTATTTGGGAGGCAATTGGCCCGCAGAATATCGCAACGAACTCTTCACTTTGAATCTGCACGGTCGACGCCTCAATCAAGATCACATCGAGCGGCAAGGTGCCGCGTTTGTGGGCCTACATCGTCCGGACTTTGCCTTCGCTCCCGATCCGTGGTTCCGCCCTATCGATCTGCTATATGGTCCCGATGGAGCAGTGTACGTTCTCGATTGGTCCGATGCAGGAGAATGCCATGAGAACGATGGTGTGCATCGTCACAGCGGTCGCATATTCCGCCTTGCCTACGATTCAACTCAGAAATCATCGTCCCAGAAATCATCGGGGACGGACATAGCAGACCTCAACAAGCTTTCTTCTCTGCAATTGGCTGAACTCTATCAACATGAAAATGAATGGTATGTGCGTCAGTCGCGTCAATTGCTTGCGACCCGAGCTGCGGCTGGCGAAGATATGCAAGCCGTCTCCGACTTCTTCTCTAAACAATTAGCAGATACCAAACGTCCCACGCGTTTACGCCTCCGAGCTATGTGGGGCTTAAACACTGTCGGAAGTATTGGCGTCAACGTACTCACTGAATTGATGCAAGCCTCCGATGAAGCTCTGGCGGCTGGTGCTGTAAGGCTTGCCATCGACCAATGTGCGCTTCAACCAGTCTTACACAACGAATTGCTCGAATCATTTATTCAAACCGCACAATCGACCAAATCCTCGTTGGTACAACTTTATCTCGCATCTGCTTTGCAATACACACATGGCGAACGATGGTGGATACTTGCCGAGACGCTCGTTGGTCAATCGCAACTACGTGACGACCGAACCTATCCGTTGCTAGTTTGGTATGGCGTAGAACGCTCGATTGCCCAATCTCCGGATCGAGCCCTGGCCTTGGTTCAAAAGTCGAAACTCCCCATTGTCACTTCGTTTATTGTTCGCCGCATTGGACTCGATGTCGATCAATGGTCCGCACCATTGGATGCCATCCTCGCATGGGCGGCTACTGGCGACACGGACACTCAAGCAGCAGTTGTGGAAGGGCTTAGCCAGGCCGCCACAGGTCGCGTGAAGTTTCCACCGTTACCAGCTTGGATCACATTCGCCAAGAAGGTTGAAAACGTCAACGACGGCAAGCTGAAACCAAAATTGTTGGAGATTGGCTTGTTGCTCGGTGAAGGACGAAACGTTTCTGAATTGATGAAAATGATCACGGACGGAAATGTGGAACTCCCGGTCCGTCGTCAAGCGATCACGGCTCTGGCTCGGCAACGTTCTGTTGGCCTACGCGAGTTGCTGGTCAATTTGATCGGCGATCGTGACCTCGGTGTTACCGCGCTCGACGCATTGTCCATTGTTGGCAACGATGACGATGCCAAACGAATTATTGACTCATTCAATAACCTTCATCCTGCAGCCAAAGAGGCCGCCATTCGATTGCTTGCCTCGCGCAAGAACAATGCTGAACTACTCCTACAGGCGCTTTCGGATAGTAAGATCGCCCGCGACAATATCCAAGCAACGACATTGAGACAGCTGCAAGTTCTCGGTGATGAAGGGTGGAATAAACGTATTGTCGCCCTTTTCCCCGAATCCAATTCATTGACGGAAGACAAACGTCAACGGATGGTCGCATTGCACGAAATGCTCTCTAAGTCCGACAACTCCACTGGCAATGCAGCTCGCGGTCGCAAACTTTTCGACGCCAGTTGCGCGAAATGCCACCGCCTCTTTGGTGCGGGCGGTCAAGTTGGGCCGGAACTTACCGGAAGCCAACGCTCCAACTTGCATTATCTCATCGAGAACATTGTAGAGCCTAGCGCTCAATTAGCAGACACGTACCGTCTTTCCATTATTCGCTTGGATGACGGACGTGTTTTGATGGGTGTTGTCTTGCAAAAGAATGAACAAACCCTTTCGCTGCAAACAGCTGAGGAAAAGGTAACTCTCCCCGTGGGCGAAATTGAAGAAATGCAACAAACCACCAAATCATTGATGCCCGAAGGCTTACTGGATCAACTTAACGAGCAACAAATTCGCGACTTGTTCGCCTACCTGCAAGCAACTCAACAAGTTGCACCAGAATAACAAACGCATTCACGACATTACTTCAAACACAATACTGGGCTAACATATGAAGACAACTCTGATGATAAAATGTGGATTGTGCCTGTTGATTTCTATGGTTGGATTTTCAGCGACAACACATGCAGGTGAATTGGTGAAGATATGGCCAAGCTCACCACCGGGCTACCAAACTCCTCCAGGTGAAGAAGGCGATAAATCCAAACCAACAGATCGTGGCGTAGAAGGTAAGCCCGTTATCCGTATCGGCAACGTTAGCCAACCGGCAGTGGAAGTTTTCCTTCCTCCTGAAGGGAAACGTTCAGGGGCTTCGATGGTGATCTGCCCAGGCGGTGGTTTTAATATTCTCGCTTGGGATTTGGAAGGAACAGAAGTTGCCGAATGGCTCAACACTCATGGCATCGCCGCTTTTGTGCTGAAGTATCGTGTCCCCACCAACACCCATACAATCAAGTGGGAGCCACCCGCACAAGATGCACAACGTGCCATTCGTTGGGTACGAAGCAAAGCCAAGGACTACGGTCTTGATAAAGACAAAGTGGGCATTCTTGGATTCTCAGCAGGTGGATGTACGGCTGCCCGAGCGACCTTGCATCAAACGCCTGCCTTGTACGCTCCCGTAGATGCCATTGATGAAGAAAGTGCCAAGCCGAACCTGACCGTCTTGATCTACCCAGCCTATTTAGTCAAGGAAGACGGGAAGCTGATGGATGATGTCAAAGTCGATGCCTCCACACCTCCGATGTTTTTAGCTTATGCATTCGACGATCCCGTTCGCCCAGAAAATGCCATCGAAATGATGTCGGCCTTAAAACGTGCCGGGGTCGCAAGCGAATTGCATCTCTACGACACCGGAGGACATGGATACGGCTTGCGCAAAGGATCGAATCCAGCCTCAGCTTGGGCCGATCGCTGTGCCGAATGGCTAAAACGCAAGAATTGGATTCATGTTTCCAATTAATTCCGTTCCCTAAGTCGGATTCACGTCAAAGAAAAAAAATGTTTTGGCATGCACTGCATATTGGATTGCCAGTGTCCAGTGCAGTCGCCTGAAATTAGAGCACACTGTTCCGGCGGTTCAAAATGTCTTGCGTTTTTGCTCTCTTTGCTTGAGGAAGTGCAATGAGTCATCTCCAAACGACGACAACATTGAAGGCGGATCAGCGACTCAATCGGACGTGGGAACACTTTGCCCTAAGTCGCCGGTGCGCTATTCAAGCCGGTGCGATCGGATTGCTTGGTATAGGGTCAAATCATTTATGGGGCCTTCAACAACTTCGGGCCAGGGAACCAGAAGTAGGCCAGTCGTCGGTGAATGCGACGGGAGGGGGCAGAGCCAAAGCGTGCATTTTTATTTTCCTCTCGGGTGGCTTAGCACAACATGAGAGCTTCGATCCCAAGCCACTAGCTCCTGCGGATGTTCGCGGCGAATTTGGAACCATCAACACGCAAACTCCGGGCGTTCATTTTTCAGAGCATCTGCCTCTCTTGGCAGCGATGTCCAATCGATTTGCCTTAGTGCGCACAGTAACACACTCATCGAACGATCACTCCGCTGGACATCACATTATGCTCACCGGAAGAGCGATGTTGCCTCCAGGATTCGATCCCAATGCGCCCAGTGTGAAAGATTTTCCATCGATGGCCGCACTCATTGGAAGGCTTAGTCATCCCAAAAACAATCTTCCGCCATCGATTGTTTTGCCTGAACGCCTAGTTCACACGACAGGTCGCGTCTTACCGGGGCAGGGGGCGGGAATGATGGGCCGCACACACGACCCATGGTTTATCGAAGCTTCGCCATTTCATAATCAATCTTACGGAGCGTTCCCTGCCTACGAATTCGATCATCAAGATCGCGGAAAAGAAGGGGGGCGAAAATTCGAAACACCACATCTCGCATTGCAGCCCGACTCTGATTCGCAAACTGCTTCAAAACGCCTGGAATTACTCACCCAACTCAAGGCTCAGTCCAGCGTATTGTCATCCGCCGTGGAACGTTACGGCCTAGATGAATCCCGTCAAAAAGTTATCTCAATGTTGACCGACGGAAAGATTCATAAAGCACTTCAGGCAACTGCCGCAGACGCCACGCAGCAAGAACGTTATGGAGCCAATTCGTTTGGTTGGTCGCTGTTAATGGCTAAGGAGTTGGTCGCCTTGGGTGTACCACTTGTCCAGGTAAATCTTGGCAATGACGAAACATGGGATACACATGGCAATGCATTTCCGCACCTTAAAGATAAGCTTCTACCACCGACGGATAAAGCTCTGTCGGCTTTGTTCGCCGACCTCGCATCTTCAGGACTGCTCGATGAAACACTGATTGTCGTTGCCTCGGAATTTGGACGGACGCCAAAAATATCTCATCTCACCCAGCACTATAAACTGCCAGGCCGAGATCACTGGGGCGCTCTTCAATCGGTTTTGCTGGCTGGCGCTGGCGTCGGAGGTGGAATATGTTTGGGCAAATCCGATGCACTGGGTGCATATCCCTCGGATAGGCCAGTTACGCCGGAGGAATTGGCTGCGACGATCTATCACGCTTTGGGGATTCCGGCGACCGCAACCTGGGAAGATGCCGAGACTCGACCGCACGCAATCTACTACGGAGAGCCCATACGCGAACTATTCACCTAAGTTTCTTCTATTGGTGGGTAATTTTGGGCTAATATCTCTACCGGTCCGGGCTAGAAATCGATACGCTTAGTTGTTTCCCGTTTTACTTTTGAGGGCGCGTGCTTCTTTAGGTGGAGTCCCCTAAGAAAAATGCAAATGAACGACGAAACGCTCGACGCAATTCAAGCTGTATATGGTGTTGAAAATTGGTCTGCCGGATATTTCGACATCAATTCTAAAGGTCACATTACGGTCCGGCCCGCCAATGGAGATCCGCGTTACGTCGACTTGAAGGAACTAGTCGATCATTTGATTTCGACTCGTAAGCTGCACCTTCCGCTGTTGATTCGATTTCCACAGCTACTGAGCAGCCAACTTCGCACACTCTCCAATGCCTACCAGCACGCCATCGCTGAATACGGATACCAGGGCCAACATTACCCTGTTTTTCCGATGAAAGTGAATCCGCGTCGCGAAGTCGTCGAAGAGTTTTTGCGCGACTCGCAACGTTGCATGGTCGGACTGGAATGCGGTTCCAAAGCCGAACTTTATGCTGCCCTCGCCCAAGACCAATCCCCACAATCATTGCTGTTGTGTAATGGCTTTAAGGATGAAACGTTCATTCGAGCCGCATTGCTGGGCGTCCGAGCCGGCAAACGTGTGACCATCGTCGTTGAAAAACTCAACGAATTGAGCATGGTTGTGAAACTCGCACAACAAACCGGTATCTGCCCCTGGATCGGTTTGCGCGCCAAACTTTATTCGCGCGGGTCTGGCAAATGGGCATCTTCGGGTGGTGATTCGGCCAAGTTCGGACTTACCACATCCGAGTTGATCGATTGCGTTCGCATGCTCAAAGATGCACGTTTGGACAGCAATCTCAAACTATTGCATTTCCATATCGGTTCTCAAATCACGGACATCAAACGCGTTAAAAACGCGATGAAAGAAGCGGCCCGTGTGTACGCCAAGTTGCGCCAGATGGGGACCAACATCGAGTTTATGGATATCGGTGGTGGCTTGGGCGTCGACTATGACGGTTCCCAAACCCGCTTTGATTCGAGTGTGAACTACACCGTTCAAGAATTTGCGAACGACGTAGTGTACGTGGTGAAAAGTGTGTGCGACGACGAAAACGTCCCGCACCCAAACATCGTCACCGAAAGCGGCCGTTTCATGACCGCTTTCCATACGGTCTTTATCACCAGCATTCGCGACGAAATCGAAACCTTCGCCGATGACAAACCAGAAATCAGCGTCGACGCCGATGATCCGCAAGTGATCATCGAATTGAAGGATCTGGTCGACCACATCAACGGCCGAAACTACGTCGAATACTATCATGACGCGCTCGAACACAAAGACGAATTGCACACGCAATTTAACCTCGGCTTGATCAGTCTCGAAGATCGTGCCAAGGGCGAAGTTCTCTATTGGGAAGTTTGCGCTCGAGCCTTAAACGAATCGGTGGAAGACGACTTCTCCGACGAAGAATTCGAGCAATTGAAACGTATTCTCGCACAGAAATACCTTTGCAATTTCTCCTTGTTCCGCTCGGCCCCTGACTCATGGGCAATTCGGCAATTGTTCCCGATCGTGCCAATCCATCGCCTCAACGAACCACCGAAGGATTTTGCTACCCTCGTGGACGTGACCTGCGATAGCGATGGCAAGATCGATCGTTTTGTCGATCTCAAAGATGTTAAGCAAACACTCGAGCTGCATCCATGGTCCGATGGACAAACCTACTACCTTGGAATCTTCCTAACCGGTGCTTACCAAGAAGTCATGGGTAGCTACCACAATCTGTTTGGCCAACCCGATGAAGCTCACATCGTGATCGATCATGATGGCCGCTATCACATTACCAAACTGATTATTGGTAGCCGCATCAGCGACATGCTCGAATTTGCGCGATACGACAAAGGTCAATTGAGTGACGCTTATCGACGACAAGTGAACCAACGCGTGGACGCTGGCATGCTCACTCGCGAAGCCGCCGATCAACTTGTTCATGAATATGAAGCGTTAGCGAACCGCACAACCTATCTTGAATAAGAACATTCGACTCGTTCCAAGGCTTCGACTCGTTCCAAGGCTCTGCCCTAGTTATACTACACATCTTTTTTGAGAGCGTATTCAGGGAGGGCGGCGCCTGTACCCACCGCACCTAGCCTCCGCTGCGCTTCGGCTACGGGTTAAACGAAGTCTAGCTGCTATGGATTAATGAGATGATTTTGATACGCCAAAAGATGTGTAGTATAACTAGGGCTCTGCCTTGGAACGCACTGCAATCGAGGCTCCCGCCTCGTCACAAGTCAAGCGAGAACGAGACTGTCTGCCATTGGCAAATTACAACCGGGACAGATACCCGTCTGCTGATGTTGCGCCTCCGAGATAGTAGCCAGTAAGTCATCGTCCCACTGGCACAAGGCCAAGTGGTGACGGCGCCATGATTCAACGTGGAGGTCCACTGATCGATTGAGCAACTGCGGAAAAGACGTCAGGACAAAGTGATGCAACTTGAGGTTCTTCCGGAATTGTGTGCCTTGCAGAGTTTGCGAAGCTTGCCGGCTGAAGTTTGAAGTGAGAAACTCGAATTGAATGAATCACACATGGCAAGTGAAAGCTCACGGCTTACCCACATTTGCAATCTGCAAAACAGCCGTTACTGAATCCTTAACTCAACTCAAACCAATCTAACGCACTAGCATCCCAAGTGGTGCCCTTTTCGATTGCCAATTCCAAGCTATCGATTTCCAGTCAGATTCCAAACGGGAGCACACTGAGCTGTTACTCGATGTTGGTCAACCCAACAAAAAAGGTCTTTGTCTCGCAAGACAAAGACCTTTTTCTTTTTTGTATGTCCACTTCACTTGAGTTCATGCGCACAACAGCAAGCGCGGTTAGAACTCTGCACTCCCTGGATAACGAGGGAATGGAATCACGTCGCGAATGTTCTGCATCCCCGTAACAAATTGAATGATGCGTTCGAGACCTAGGCCAAAGCCACTATGTGGAACGCTACCGAAACGTCGCAGGTCGAGATACCACCAATAGTCTTGCTCGGACAATCCAAGCTCTTTCATACGGCCCAACAGGCGATCAAGTCGTTCTTCGCGCTGACTACCACCCACGATTTCACCGACTCGAGGCACTAAAACATCCATCGCGGCGACAGTTTTTCCATCTTCGTTCATTCGCATATAGAACGATTTAATGGCAGCTGGGTAGTTGTACAAAATCACCGGCCCTTGAACGTGTTTTTCGGTCAAGTAACGTTCATGCTCGGCTTGTAAATCGCTACCCCACGATACTGGATAATCAAACTTCTCCCCACTCTTTTCCAGAATGCTAATCGCTTCGGTATAAGAGATTCTTTCGAAAGGCTTATCCAACACAACTTTCAACGCTGCGATAAGACCTGGCTCGACACGCTCATCGAAGAACTGCATATCTTCGGCGCAGTCATTCAGAACGTCCTTCAAAATTCGCTTCACATAACGTTCGGCCAAAGCCATATTATCGTTGAGATCAAAGAACGCAGCTTCAGGCTCAATCATCCAAAATTCGGCCAAGTGTCGCGACGTGTTACTGTTTTCAGCACGGAACGTTGGGCCGAATGTATAGATCTTTCCGCAAGCGGTCGCAAAGATTTCACCTTCCAATTGGCCGCTCACCGTCAGATAGGCAGAACGTCCAAAGAAGTCTTTGCTGAAATCAACTTTCCCCTGCGGATCGCGAGGTGGATTCTCGGCAGGCAAAGTTGTAACGCGAAACATTTGCCCAGCCCCTTCGCAGTCACTCGCCGTGATAATCGGGGTGTGAATGTAAAGAAAACCTTCTTCCTGGAAAAACTGGTGTGTCGAAAAGCTGACGCGATTGCGGACTCGCGTCACAGCACCAAAGGTATTGGTTCTTGGGCGAAGATGGGCCCACTCGCGGAGCTTTTCAAACGTGTGGCGTTTCTTTTGCAAAGGATAGGTTTGCGGATCTGCGTCACCGATCATTTGCACCGAAGTCGCCAACATTTCCGTCGCTTGACCTTGGCCTTCACTCGCTTTGATCTCACCCGTCACTATCAAGCTGCAACCCACAGACAAATTCTTTACGACCGCTTCGTAATTCGAAAGTTCGCCTGGAGCGACAACTTGCAAGTTACCTAAGCAACTTCCATCGTTGATCTCCAAGAAACTAAAGCCACCTTTGCTGTCGCGCCGAGTTCTCAACCAACCGCGCAGCTCGACGGACTTTCCGGTCGAAGCAGCGGACCGCGCTTCGGAAACACTAATCCAAGGAACTTGACTCATAAATTGCTACGCCTGAATACGAGCTCATGTAAGAAAAGACGAATTGTGAAAGAACAAAACGGAGACGGATTGCTCCGTCTCCAGGTTCAATTAGATAATTCCATGTTCAGCCAAAAAGCGTTCAGCGTCGAGTGCGGCCATGCAACCTGTACCGGCTGATGTAATCGCTTGGCGATAGTAATCGTCAGACACGTCGCCGGCCGAGAATACACCTTCCACACTGGTATAAGTTCGGAATGGTTTTTGCCACTTGATGTAACCCTTTTCATTCAACTCCAATTGCCCCTTGAGGAAATGGGTGTTTGGAGTGTGGCCAATCGCCAAGAATAAACCTGACGAAGCATAATCGGTCGTTGAGTTCGATTGAGAGTTCAAGATGCGAATGCCCGTCACGCCCAACTTATCATCGCCCAACACTTCTTGGACTTGGCTGTGCCAGAGGATTTCAATCTTGGGATTGCTGGTGGCACGTTCTTGCATGATCTTCGATGCACGCAGAACATCGCGGCGAACCACCATATAAACCTTCGAAGCGTACTTGCTCAAATAGGTAGCTTCTTCAACGGCTGAGTCACCACCCCCAACGACAACCAAGGGTTTGTTGCGGAAGCGTGGGAGTGCACCGTCGCAAACAGCACAAGCACTCACGCCTCGATTGCGGAATGTTTCTTCACTCGGCAAGCCCAAATAATTGGCCCGGGCACCGGTGGCCACAATAACAGTCTCGGCTTGGAACGTACCCGACTCGCGAGTCTTGAGAGTGAAAGGACGTTTCGAGAAGTCGACCTCCACCACATCATCGGTGACGATGCGAGCCCCGAAATTTGTCGCCTGTTGGCGCATCAATTCCATTAACTCAGGGCCGGTGACCGCATGCGGATGCTCTTCGATCGGGGGCATCGCCAACAGCCGATCTGGATGAATCGCGCTGCTGAGAAACTCCTTGAGATTTCCCGATGGAAACCCTGCAAAGTTCTCCACTTCGGTCGTTAAGCTCAATTGACCAAGGGGCAGGGTACCCTGAAGACGGTTTTCTTCCGTGATCGCCCCTTCAAAAACGAGCGGTTGAAGATTCGCGCGTGCCGAATAAATCGCTGCTGACCAACCCGCTGGGCCACTTCCGATGATGATTGTGCGTTCTACCGAACTCATCTCCCGCTCTCTTCCTAATTCTGGACGTACCAACAGTAAAAAATCAACTGTTGGATTATAGACGGGTGTTAAGTTGTTTACATGGGGGCTCCGCGAAATTGCACTTCGGGCGTTTTTCCCTGAGATTCCTGCACCATCCAGGCAAATCCCATTTTTTACACTCTTTAGAATGGCTCCAGGCCTATTGAGGTCCTGCATTTAGGCTTGAAAAGCCGATGGGCCCCCAGCCGTGGCAAATAGCGCGAATCGCCGCGCGTCGATTGCGAAGTACGACGACGAGTTACGACGACGAGTTACGATCACGAGGTACGAAGTAAGAGCTACGAATTAAACTGCGAAGATTTTTGGCAGCCAGAGATTCTTTCGCGTTCTCAAGCCTTCAGGCAATTAACATCCCCCCTGGCTAGCCCTTTTTTCCTGGTCGTACCAAGCTGCCAAAACCAACAACAACCAGATCTTGCGACTATGGTCACGTTCCCCTTGGCGATGCTCCTTGACGACCTTTCGCACCGTTTCCAAATGAAACACTTCAGGAGGTAAATGTGGCTGCGGCCCATCCAGATAGTCATTCATCATCCCAGCCAAACCACCACGCAACCAATCGCGAAGCGGCACTCCAAATCCCTGCTTTCTCTTCTTCAATGATTCCGGCGGTAGATATGGAGCCACTACTTTCTTGAGGATGTACTTCCCGATCCCATCCTTGAGCTTTAGGCTCGAGGGTATGCGAGCGGCCATCTCTACGACAAAATGATCCAATAGCGGTGAACGAACTTCAAGTGAATGCGCCATACTCATGCGATCCACCTTGACTAGGATATCGTCGCGCATGTAGGAGCGTACATCCATCTCAGTAAGGCGGCTGATCACATCCCGATCCGAATCCATAATCGCCGCTAACTCAGCCGGCAGATAATCTGTGGCCATCGAAACATTATTCGCCAACACGTCCGCGTTTAATAAACCGTGCAACTCTTCCGTATTCCAGATCGATGTCTTTCGCCGATAGCCTTCCCGCAATGGCAGACTGCTATGACGCAGAACTCGTTCGATACGCTGCAAACGATATCGCAGTTTGCCTGGCATCAGCCGCGCCATTGCCCCCATGCAACCCGGGAGCACTTGGCCACCGATCCAAGCCGGCAACATTTTTTTGTAGCGTTCCGCGAACATCGCACCTTGATACGATGAATAACCCGCAAACAATTCATCGCCACCATCACCGCTCAAAATTACCGTGACATGTTGTCGTGCCAGTTTCGAAACATGATAAGTAGGCAGAGCCGAATCATCGCCGAATGGTTCATCAAAATAATGCACCAGCTTAATGAGCGTTTCGGGTAAACTGCGTTGCAACTCATCTACGGAGAGTCTCAACTCGTGATGCTCGGAGCCAATATGTTCGGCAATTCGTCGAGCATCTGCCGATTCGTCCCATTGAGCGTTATCGAATCCAATGGTGAATGTCTTCAGAGGCTTGAGGCCAGCTCGATTTGCAAATGCGGCCACCAGACTCGAATCGATTCCACCACTAAGAAAAACCCCCAGCGGGACTTCACTTTCCAAGCGTGCTTTGACAGCATCTAACAGTTGAGCATCTAAGCGTTCGATCCATTCGGATTCGCTGAGATTCTCACGCACTTCATATCGCAAAGTCCAGAACGATTGAATATCCAAAGAGCCACTTTTATAGATGGCATAATGCCCAGCGGGTAACTTCTTTATCGATTTGTAAATGGTGTCAGGTTCGTAAAGATAACCCGACTGCAAGAACTCGGGCAATTTTCGGTAGTCGGGGTCGCGCAAATCGGGACACGCGGCTAACAAAGATTTAATTTCTGAACCGAAGCAGAGTGTATCGCCGTGGTGCGCATAAAACAGCGGTTTCTTTCCCAGGCGATCACGGGCCAACACGATCTGTTGCTTGCGGGTATCTACAATGGCCAGCCCGAACATACCTCGCAATTTCTTGAAACCATCCACCCCTTCATCTTCGTACAGATGCAAGGCCGTTTCACAATCCGATTTTGTTCGAAAGCGATGCCCTTTAGCGATGAGCATCTCGCGCAATTCGCGGAAATTGTAAATTTCACCGTTACATACAATCGCGATGTCGTTGGTCTCATTGACGATGGGCTGGCTGCCACCTGCTACATCGATGATACTTAATCGCGTCATGCCTATCCCGCGACCATCAACAGCAAAACAACCATTTTCATCCGGGCCACGGTGCAATATGGCATCGGTCATCTTGCGAATCGTCGCTTCGATGTTAGCCTTGGCTAACTTTGGGTCGACCAGACCTGCGATGCCGCACATTCTTACCCAACCTCCTCGCCTATTGTCACAGCTGGAATCTCATTACCGATCTGTCGCCCCTTCTTCTCCAGAGCGGCACGATAAATGCCAACGATTCTGTGCGCGACTTGTTCCATTCCCAATCCCAAACGGAAAATAGCTTCCCGTCCGCCAACATCAGCTGAATGGGTCAACATACCCGCCATCGCCGCTCCCAATTCCAGCGGATCGCGATCGCAAACCTTATAGCCCTTGGCGTCCTGAAGCAGCCAAGCCACATCACCAACCGGAACAGCGGCAATTGGCACATTACAGGCCATGGCTTCCTTGACCACATTGGGCGAACCTTCAATCAACGATGTCATCCACATCGCATCACAAGCATTCATGCAATAGGGTACATCATCGGGTCGTTTACCCCATAACACGAGCGTTTCCACCGGACGGCCAACCCTTTTCTCCGCTTCTAGTCTCGCAGCTTCCGCCAACGCAAAGCCTTTGCGCGGATTGCTGGGGTCACCAGGAAAAAGAACGTAGAGCTGATCCGCCTTGAGCCCCAAACGCTGCCGAGCTTGCTCTTTCGGGATTGGACAAAAATGATTTGTATCAACTCCGTTAGCAACGACATGACACCGAGCGGGACGAATCACATCAGCCATCTCTTGGCTCTTTACAATGACTTCGTCGCCCCACAACGCCAGACGTTGGTTGAATTTCACCATCAGGCGACTGAACCACGTAGTTTTCCCAGTGGGACCTGGGGTGCCAAGCAAGTCGTCTCCCATAAATGAAATGACGAGCGGTTTCCGCCGCTGCATGCGTCCGATCCAACCGCAATATCCAAAATGCGCATGGACAAGATCAACATCTTTTAACTTGCTTCGCATCCGTGGAACGGCAGGACCATATTTGACAACCGGCAGACCTTGCATATCTTGCACGATCATCTCGAGCCCCAAGGCATGCAACGACTCGATTTGCCGCAGCGCAGGCGCCATGCTCCCCGGCCGATCTGCCGTTGGCAATCGTGGGGAGATAACAAGTACGCGTAATCTCTGACCTTCTTCGCGTTCCGACATGCTACATCACTTTACCACGATAACATCAGTGGGATAGTCTTCCGTCCTGCGTGGTTTAGTCACCCAGTAAGACGTAAAAGTGCGATATAAACCGACAGCTCGCACTGCTACCGACAATAGGGCTCCCTTGAAACTCCGCTTCTTGGCGGCAAGCAACAAAAACAGGCTTACTGCGGCCACAGGCAACCACTGAGCTACGCCGTAATAAACGCACACAGGAATGATTGCCAAAACAATAAAGAAGATTACTGCTGTCGACATCACCCAAGGAATCGTATCGACACAATATCGCCAACCAGCGTTGTACTCTTGGCAATATCGCAATACGGCACCATAGTTGTACATGCTGCTGCGGGCGCGCCGCATGATTTCACGCAGCGTATGACGATTCTCAGTATACTTCACGCCCATATAGCCTTTAATACGGGCCACTTTCCAGCCACCTAGCCGAACCCGCAAGTGCATTTCATCGTCTTCAGCCGCTCTTAACCACGGTTGAAATCCACCCACTTTCTCTAGTACGTCCCGCCGATACATGGCAGTACCACCGAGGGCTTTGCGGGGATCAATATCTTTACTCAAATCTTGCTGGAAAACATTGGGAGCAAGTGATTCACCACCCCCATCTTCGTCAACATAGATTTCATCGAGCACACCTGCTACCGAGCCGTACTCAGGGTGCGCCTTCATGAACTCAACCCCCTTGACCAACCACGTTGGATCAACCACGGCATCTCCATCCAAGAAGAAAATGAATTCCCCTGTGGCCCACAAAAATCCAATGTAACGTCCAGCGGAGGCACTTAATTGCCACTCAGGTCGAAGCTGCAACACGCGAATCGGATACTGACAAGCAATTTCGACACTTCGATCGGGTGACGCGGAGTCGACAAAGATCACTTCGGTGTCGGGCAAATACTCTCGAACAGCGATCAACGACTGGATGGCATTGCCAATCACTTTTTCTTCGTTTCGGCCAATCACAATGCATGACAAAGTACATCTTGGACCAGCAATTGCCTGAGAGGACATTTGTGCCGTATCAGCTGTAAAAGTCGATGTTGTCATAGTGATATTCCCTGTTCCGACTTCGGCTCGATAACGCGTCCTAGCGTTAATCCAGCGACGAGGGGTCGCAATGTCCATAGACTCAGACCCAAATACACGCACAATGCTATGGCAATCCTAACATAGAGGTTCAGCGGCAACAGAAAACAGGCTGCCGGCAACACGACGACAGGCACAAAACGCAGAAGCTCTCGCCATAACCCAAGTTTACCAATCGAAAGCTCAAAATAGGCATAGTGCTGAACCATGTTCACCAAGCTTGATAACAATATGGCCCACGCAGCTCCCATAATTCCATACTGCCAGATCAGCACAGCCGATAACGTTGAACTGATTATAAAATTGACGATCACGATACAGAGAACAATGCGATCTTTGGAGGCCGCCCACAAGCTTTGGCCAATCACAGGACTGATCAGGTCCAGCAACAAGGTAAACGCCAATACTTGCAACAATGGAACCGCAGCTCGAAATTCTTCCTTGCGATAAACCAAAACCAAAATGTCACCCGCGAAGAAAAACAATATCGCCACCACCGGAACAGCCAAGCGCAACAACAACATGATGAGTGTCCGACAAATTTCTCCAAAACTCTCACCTTGCCGCTGGTGCATGCGTTGGACGAGCATGGGAAAGCAGCTATTGGCAACAGCCCGATAAATCATCAACATCGGTTGCAACAGTTGGAAACAAGCCGCCAACCAACCTACCTCGCGTTCACCTTCGAACTTGGATAACAGCACCGAATTAAGTGAAGCAGAAATGGCAAGAATTCCATCTGTCCACAAAAAAATTAGTGACTTTTTCAGCATCAACCATGCATATCGAAATCGAAATCGCCCTAACTTCGATTCGCGAGTGACGTGCATACAACATGTGTGCATAGAAAAGGCCGTAACCAAGCGTGACACCACGACAATCGATGCCATAGTGACAACTGATGCGCCCGTATAAATCGCCCACACACAACCGCCAACTAACACTAAACTACCGGGCACATTCCCCACCAATATCCAGGGCATCTTCTGACATCCGCGAATCACCGATTCCGAAATCATCGCCACAGCGTAGGGGACAAGGGCTACGGCCATCAGGAGAATAACCAAAGTCGTAGCGGCTGAATAATTCATCACAATCGCGAAAGCGATCATGCTTAGCAGCGATAATCCTGCTGGGATAAGGGCGGCCACATAACCATGAATGAGATCGCGCCGCGCAACTCGAGGCTGCGGTGCCACATGCCGAACCAACAGAGTTGGCAAACCAGCCACCGCAAAGACATGAAACGTGTACAGCAGCATCATCCCCAATGATAACTGCCCAAAGTCCTGGTCGCCTCCATACCGCCCCACCAAGACGTATACCAACAGTGTGCTAGCGCGAGTGACAATATCACTTGTCAAAATCGCCAGCGAGTTAACTCCAAGCTTTTGGATCGCTTCGCTGATGGATTTCATGGCGTAACTACGCCTTCATCGTCAGCAGCTCCACTAAAGCAACAACATCCAATAATGGAACATACTGCCCAAGCCTCATAGCCTTCGGCAACAAAAGAAATCTCGGTTAAGCCAACGACCATTCCCATAACCAAGATCGCTAATCCCAAGCGACTTGTCAGGCGACAGCTTGGATAACTGCGAAGTCGAACAAGTCGAGCAATAGCAGAGAACAGAATGCCGCATCCGAGAAGCAGTCCCACTGCGCCAACGTTAGCCAAGGCCTCAATGTACGCTGAATGTGCATCGGGCACGGCCCAACCGCTGGAACGTTCATACTTAATGAGTCGGCTGGGGCTCCAAAACGCACCATAGCCGTAACCTAATACGGGACGGTCCGAATACTCATCCAATACATCTTTCCAAATATCTAAGCGACCTGTTAGTTTTCGCGGATCTGCAGTTTCCTTGTCGCGTCCTAACAATACGACATTCTCAACTTCAACATCGGGCGCGAGTGCTTTCGTCGCCAACAACCCACCAATACCCAGCAATAGAATCGATAAGGCAATTCCGAATCTCTTGCTCCACCCGAGTTCCATCCAAGTGATAACACCTATTCCTACAAGAGCTCCAGCTAAGCCGGTTCGTGATTTGGTCAATACAATAAAGCCGAGCGCTATTGCAGTAACCAAGAGAAAGATCTTCTTACGATCTTCAAAATACAAAGCGAAACTTGAAACGGCTAACAAACCTAACGATAAAGCTTGTTTATTGGGATGAAAGATACCACTGAACCGATACTCCGACATCAAGAACGAGCGATACCGAATTTCAAATCCAATGCTAATGGCTAAAAAGCCAAGCGAGATCAATACGATGGCCAACGCCAGACGTTTCGCATCCCAGATTCGCCCCAAAACGAGCCCCGTAAATCCGAGAATCGTCACCACAATGGCTCGCTTAAAAGTCATGGTAGGCGAATCAGACCACACCGTACTTAGATTGACGTAGCCTAACATCGCGATCGCGGGGAACAGCAATGACCACAACGGTTCTTTGCCTTGGGCTCGACTCAGTAAAAAAAGGCAACCGGTCGAAAATACACCTAAACCTAGAAAGGCCAACTGCCGTATCGCGTTGGAGCCCGTCACCGTACCATCGTATAAATCGGTACCACCAATTCGCGCGAATTCCGGTTGCCCCGAAACGGTAAGGAACATCGCGAACAATGCAGCCGAGACCAACCAAAAACGCAGACCAAGTCCACTTTCTGGATTCTGCAGCGCAGTGACTTGTCTCGGTAGGTCGTATGGCAATGTCTTTGAGGTCATAGGAAACGATGGTTATCAGCTGCGAATGCCTAGCAAATTCGCCAACCAAGTTGGGACAGCATTCTTAACCTTGTTCACCAAAACGCCGTACACCTTGGCTTGGCCGTTCGTCAAACCGTTAAGCACATCCATCGCTTGTTGTGAATCGGTTTTTCCAGATTCAACAACCAACACCACACCATCTAATTTTCCAGCCAATACAACAGCTTGACTTAGCGACTCCGCGGTGGAGAGGTCAACGATCACTACTTCGGCCACGTTCGCAATTTGTGCCAAAGCCGAGTACTTTGCCTTCCAACCCGAACGACTTTGCCCTTGTTTCTTCTCACCTCCCTGATTGGCGATGAAAAGTACATCCGAATCTCCCAATCCTTGCAGACAATCCGCAACGGTGACGTCCCCTTGAACCAACTCCACTAAACCAGGAAGTTGAGCCTTGCCCCATCCCTTGGTGAGTTCGCTGTTGTTCTCGTTTCCATCTACCAAGATTGTCTTCAGGCCGAAGTCATACGCAGCAGTTGCAGCCAATGACATGGCGACCGTTGAGCCTCCCGCTCCTCGACTAACGGCTAACACGCCAATCACACAACTTGCCGTTTTGGATTCTTCGTCGCCTCCGTCGGACACGTTTGCTTTTGTTAAGACAGCGCCGCAAGCTCGCCGCAGATCATTTTCCATCAATACTCGATGGTCGATCTTTATAGGAACACTCTTGCGCTTGGCAACAGAACCAACAACTTCCGTTCTCAGAACCTCTTCGGCTTGCTCGACGCTGCGGATCGTCTTGGCGCTAATCTCTTTCAAAAAAGCGAGGCCAAGCCCACCGAACAAACCTAGCATAATCCCGGCGGCGGCCAACAGTGGCTTGTTGGGTTTCAATGCTCGTTCTACAAAAGAAGCTGGTTGAAATACACTCACGTTGGTAATGCGTTCTGCCTGCAAATCATCGATTACCGATGCCTCATTTTCCTTTTCTGAAACCTGCCGTAGCTTGTTAGAGGCAACAGCAATTTCGTTGTCCATTCGAGTCAATTGAACTTCAACTTCCAATAATTGTTCGATTTGTGCTTCGACCGTTGCCTTTTGAGACTTCTTTTCCTCGATGACAGATTTTAATCCTTCAAGTTTAGCTAGGCGGAGTTGAAGCTGTTCTTCAATTTGCAAAACAACCGGATTCGGGGTGGTACTTTCATCCATGCGTTCACTATCAAGTTTCGCCAGAATTTCACGTGCGCCGTCAAGCTGCTCTCGCGTTTTCATCAACGTGGGATGAGCATTGGTGTAGATGGCGGTTTGACTTTGTTCGAGCAGTTCTAACTCGTATACTCGCTGACGCATACCGCTCCAAGTATTGTCGGAGGCTTCTAGTTTGCTAGCCACGATCTCGCTAGCCAAACCATCTTTCCCTTTAATTAGCCCCTCGATCTCAGCCTTGGTTTGAGTCAACTCACCGATAGCTACGATTAAATCTCGATCGATGGCGCTCAACTGGTCCTTCAACATCGTGCGGTTCGCCTCAACAGACACAATCTTTCGCGTGGTCATGTATTGGCTCTTTGAATTGAGCAAGTCATGCAAACCTTTTTCCGCTGCATCCTTTTGTGAGGTGAAAAACTGCCGAGAACCCTTGGTCTTGGTTACCAACAAATGTTGTTCCATGAAGGTATCCATAACGGTTTGCGCAATCGCTTGTGCCATGCCGGGCGACTTGGATTCAGCATGAATGGTGATGGTTGTCGACTTCTTTGGAGCCTCAATCTCCAAAGCTCCCAGCACTTTCATAACGGCCAGTTCGTGGTCGCTCAACGGATCACGCAGTCCCGAAGTCAACAAGACTTTATCCAGCGCCCCTCTCGCGACAGCTTTCGTGTTGTCGAAAAAGGTCTCAATTGCGGAGGGCTCTTCACCTCCCGAACTGGGCAAATACCCATCCAAAATTGCTGCAGCGCCAATTTTTTCAACCACTTTTTCCGCGACGGAGCGACTCGTTAGTATGTCTAACGCAGAGTTAATCTCTTCCTCTTGTGTCTTTTGTAGCAACAACGTTTGGCTAGTGGTTACAGTCGGATCTAGCGAAACGCTTTCACGGCCAACCAAAATCAAAATCTTGGCTTCGCTCTGGTAAGTTCTCGGCCAAACCAATAAGGCAACCCAAGTTATCAAGCCAGCCACGATAACACTTGTGGCAATCAACCTCAGATAAACAAACGGAAGTTGCAACAACGAATTGAGCGACAACTCCAATGGTCGACGACGACGAACGACACGGTCCGTCACTGGACGTGAAGCGATCGCTGCATCGGCATTGTTTTTAGCGGAAGCCTTCTTGTCCGCTTCCACCGATAGTGAATCGGTCATCTCTTCGACTGGAGCACTCGGGTTCATCAGACCTTGGCCTCTACTAGATTCAAAGCGCGAATGGAATCAGAGATTCGAGCAACTTGCTCACGAGTCAATTCAGGATACATCGGCAGGGATACAATTTCCGTCGCGAACTTGGTGCAGTTCGGTAGTCCCATCGGATACGTTACCGAATCATGGAACGGTGCCGCAGTTGGCAATGGATTCGGGTAATGGATTCCACAATATATGTTCTCAGCTGCCAAACTAGCCATCAAGCGATCGCGCTCAGGATGACGCACCACATAAAGATGAAACACATGGCGTGCATTCTCCGGCAACACAGGGAGTATCAAGCCCGTATCTTGCAACTCTTCCTGATACCACAACGCGATTTGACGACGCTGTTCGGTCCAGTGCTCAATATACTGCATCTTGGTCAGCAGCACGCAAGCTTGTAATGTATCCAAGCGGCAATTGTAGCCCAACATGTCATGACGATTCTTAACGCGCTGGCCATAGTTGCGTAGAAGGCGAAGCTTTTCTGCCAGCTCAGTGCAATTGGTTGTTACCGCACCGCCGTCACCAAATGCACCCAGGTTTTTACCAGGATAAAAACTGAAGCAAGCGATATCGCCGAAACTTCCGATACGTTTCCCGTTGATTTCACCACCGTGTCCTTGAGCCGCATCTTCGACAACTTTGAGACCATGTTTCTTGGCGATCTCGCAGATTTCAATCATCCGCGCTGGGTTGCCGTATAGGTGCACGGGAATGATCGCCTTGGTGCGTTCCGTGATAACGGCTTCGATGAGCGACGGATCCAAATTGTAATCGTCTTCGCGAACATCGACAAAGACCGCCTTAGCACCCGTATAGGCAATCGCGAAAGCGGTCGCCGCAAATGAGTTGCCGGCAGTGATCACTTCATCGCCGGGCCCAACCCCTAAAGCTCGCAACGCTAAATGCAAGGCGTCGGTTCCATTGGCGACTCCAATGCAATGAGCTGCTTGGCAGTACTCAGCAAACTTCCCCTCAAACTCGTCAACTTCAGATCCCAAGATATATCGTCCATGATCGATCACATCGGCCATTCGCCGTAACACTTCATCGCGAATCATTCGCGACTGCGTTGCTAAATCTACCAATGGAATCGACTCTTTGGACTTCATGTTCGGAGCATTCATAATCGGTGAAAAAACCAAATAAAAACCATTAAACTTAGTGATTCTTCAGAGCGGGACTCAGCGACATCAGCCGCTCGGCTGCCGTTGTTCCGCAATATTTACAATCCGTCTCGTCGTATCGACCGTCCAGTCGTTGCCCGCATGCACAGACGTCCGACACATGCTTGGCCGGGACACCCATCATCAACGCAAATGGAGGAACATTCCCAGTCACCACTGCACCAGCAGCGATCATACAGTACGCCCCTAACTCAATTCCAGGACAAATGGTAGACGCCGCGCCAATGGAAGCCCCTTCACGTACAATTGTACGTGCGAGCCAATTTGCTTTCTCTCGATAGCGTTCTTTGCTGATCGGCATTCGCGGCGAACGTGGGTTTCTATCATTGGTAAAGGTCGCTCTTGGGCCAATGAAACAATTGTCCTCGATTTGCACACCTTCCCAGATCAAGACTTGATTCTTGATCGTGACGTTATTGCCAACAATCGCGCCCGCTTCAACAAATGCATGGTCACCCACATTGACGTTCGAGCCCAACTTGGCTCCCTTCATCACATGCACGAATGCCCAAATACTTGAACCACTACCAACTTCATCACTTTCAACTAAAGCTGTTGGATGAATTCGAACCGACATCCATTCCTCTCAATCCCGTCGCTTCAATTCGCAACGGCTCTCTCCATTAACATTCAACCGCCACGGAATTGAGTCGTATCTGGCCGCCACCATTGAAGAGCGACTTCTCGGCAGCATCCAAAACTTCAACCACTTGTAAACCGTTGCGACCGTCGGTTAACGGCACCTGCCCCTTAGTGATACTGTTAATAAACGCTTCGCATTCCGACTTCAGCGGTTCACGTTCTTGAATAAACGGACTGTAACTCCCGCCATATCGATATGCGATCTGGAATTCAGCATAATTGGAGGGATGAGAAGGCGCCTTAACTCCTTTGTCAAAAACCTTGATCTTCTCTTGATCGAGGTCGTCATAAACGGCCATCTTGCGATCACCGACCACCGTCAACACACGCTCTTTGCGCGGGTCAAGCCAACTCACATGGATCATCCCTATCCGATTGTTACGGAAAGTAAGATTGAGATTGCATACATCATGTACGCCTTCGTTCAAATGTGCTAACCCCGAACACCCAACACTCACAGGTTGCTCGCCTAAGAGATACAGCATCATCGAGATATCATGCGGAGCCAAATCGTATAGGCAGCTGACATCTTTGCGCACCGGCCCCAAGTTCAGGCGGCGACTGCTTATGTAATTGATGTTGCCCAATTCGCCTGAATCGATCAATTCTTTCAACTTCGCGACAGGTGAAGAATGCAAGAAGATATGGCCAACAAACAATGTCGCTTGATGGGTGTCTGCTATTTCAATCAACTGTTGACACTCTTCCACCGTGCGAGCCAGTGGTTTTTCTACGAAGACGTGTATACCTTGCTTCAAAGCTTTGGACGCGAGTTGAAAATGTGTGGCTGTGGGCGTTGCAATTACCAACGCATCGACCGCGTTGGACGCTAGTAATTGGTCGTAATTGTCGAAGGGTTGAATCGCCGGAAAACGATTCTTGACCATCAGCAACCGGTCAATATTCTGATCGCAAAAGGCGGTGACCTTGCAATCGGCAAGTTCAGAAAAACAACGAACGAGATTCGGACCCCAATACCCCAGACCGACCACGCCGACACGAATCATTGGCTGCAACTCGAGTTAATTCCTTAGACACCCCCCTTTATTACACTAGGTGGGGGGGAACGCCTTTATGCTAATCGAGCTTTAGTTTTTTGGCTATTAGTCGGACTGATTTCTATCCGATTTGGGCATCATTGTCGCAGTTATAACGAATATTCGCTTTATCTTAGCGACATTCCCTTTTCTAAAACGACACGTGGCCCCCTCATCTCAACTAAATCGAGAATACGTCCACCACTTCGCCTACCAGTAAAATCGTTACCTCCACTTCGCAGGGTCCCCTCAAAGACGATTTTTACTGCAGAAACAGTTTTTTTCACTACATTTTCCGCAGTTGTTGCGACTCACTTTTCATCACAGCAAATTCACCAAAATCAAAGAGGACTCTCAACTCTGGGGGTATCGATGCCGCCCCTTTCTCCGCTACGTTACTCACCCTGCTTGAGCGGCGAGAAAAACAAACCTCAATCGCCTTTCAGCTGTATGCTCGATTTCGCCATCTGAACTCGTGAATTGGATAGCCATGAACTCAGAAGATACACCATTCGAACCCACCGATTCGGCCACTGAAGTTGCATTCGAAATTGAAACTCCGACGATGGATAACGCCCTCGTTGGCAATGACGAATTCCAACTTGATGATCCTATGTTGCAACAGCAGAGCGATCCGTTTGTTGGTCGTTGGAATACGCTTATCAGTACCACGAATTGGGAGAAGGGACGTATCATCTTCCAATGGCGAGTTGCTCTTCAAGAAGCGGGAGCTCGAGTGACCGCCTACAGCGACGAAGCCTGGAGTCAACGCGTCGGTGGTGTAACCGCTCAACATGTCGGTCGCTTGCGTCGAGTGTTTGAGAGATTCAACGAAGGCTATGAATCCTACACTGGTCTTTATTGGAGCCACTTCTTAGCCGCGATCGACTGGAACGATGCAGAAATTTGGTTGCAAGGTGCATCGTCGAGTCGCTGGAGCGTTTCGCAAATGCGGGCGCAACGTTGGGAAGCCGTTAGCGGTGATCCAAAACTTAAGCCTAAAGATGCCGATGTGATCAGCGGTGAGCTCGACGAAGACTACACACCGATTGCTCAACGTGGCGAAACGACTGAAGACGATGACAATGAAGGTATCGTTGCGTCGGGGCCAAAGAATGAAGGTCCTGATTTCGGTGAAGATTCCGCATGGGACAAAGACAGTGCTCCAGATGTAGATAACTTGGCCGATGGCGATGATGATTATTCGCCACCTGTTAAGCTGGACTATGACAATCCATTTGCGTCGCTGGCGACGCTACCTGTCGATATCGCCGAAGCGTTGGAACAATTCAAACTTGCCATCATTCGCCATCGCGCGATGAAGTGGGGTGAAGTTCGTCAGGATGATGTGGTACAAGCCATTTTGGCCCTGAAAACATTCGCCGAACGAACTTCGCAATAGCCGTTTTCTCCTCGTTCCCAGGCACTGCCTGGGAACGAGGATTCGCGGCCGAGAACGGACCGCGCTACGGCACCGCGTTCATCAGGCTTGACGCCAAATCGTTTCCAATTTTGGCGCTGTGTCGTCGGATGTCCAAATTTCTGCCGCTTCTAAATCAGCCACAAATCGCTTTGCATCTACTGGGTAACCGGCCGTTGCCTTCAGGTCAGGTAATTTGCTCTGCCAATAGGCATTGAAGTGATCCATGCTCACTTCGCGAAGCCACTTGGCTATCATCGATGCGGCTGATGTCGGCGGAAATCGATCACCACCAACGGTAAAGCGAATTCTAAACGGACAATCATTCCATTCCGTTCGATAACTGCTCTCGTGCGGCGTTTCCTTTTCGATCCAAAAGAAGACGCCTTCGAAAACAGATTGCAACAGTTCTAAATATTTGCTCCGTCCACCATGCCGGTCGCAATAAATCTCCACGCCATCCACAGCCGTTAGATCAAGACTTTCGATAATATCCTTGACCAAATGGAGCGAGGTAAAGCTCAAAAGCTTGCCTTTACCACCGAACTCTTTAAGTCCCTGGTTAAATACTATCTCATCCACCAAACGAGCTTGAAAACCTTCGAAGGCAACCTCTAGTTTCTCGAGCCCCTTCGCTGCTAACGAATCAAAGTTTGCCGCCTTGGGCAACCAAGACATGGCAGGTGAGTTGGTGAATTGTGCATACCATGGTAAACGTTGTTTGTGCTCCACTGGCTGAAGCTTCAGGCAATTCGTCTCGGTTAATAAACTGAGCCACAAATCGGGGTGGACCGCTGGCTTGTAACGTGTTGCATTCGCTAGCAAGCTGAGCACGCCAATCTCTAACGACTCCGTTGAAACACCGGACTGGTAGAGTTCTTTGGAATCACCGAGAGGGACAAAAGGTTCTGCCTCTTTGCTCGATAATCGCTTCGCTTGAAACTGCGGTTCAAGCTGCACGGCTAACTTTTCTAAATTGAGCTTCGCAGGCACTTGCCAAACAGAAGCTCCTAGCGCCAGTGGCCCCAAATTGGGACCGTACCCCGCTTCATCGATTCCGACAACATATAACCGATCTTTCTTGACCACTATCATTCCTTCGAGTTACGACCGCCGCGGAATCGGAACAACGACTTCGCGTCCCTGCTCTAGTATGGTCTCAAGGACTTCATTCAAATCGCCTCCGCGCAAAACATCTATGCGGCGACATTCGGATAAAGAGCGGAACCAAATTTCTTGGCGGCGGGCGAACTGTCGAGTATGTGCTTTCACATGTTCAATGGCTGTCGCTTCATCAAACTCGTTGTTCAGAAATTGAATCACTTCCTTGTAACCAACCGCTTGACGGGCCGTTCCTTGCAAAGCCGTGTATCGCGCCAGCAATCCCCTCACTTCGTTTACCAAACCACTGGCGAACATCTGATCGACGCGTTCATTAATGCGATGATGGAGCCACGAGCGCTCTAAGCCCAACACAAACACACGAAGTCGCTCCGCTGGTAATCCATTTTCAAACTGAGCCTGTAAATGGCTAAGTGGTTGCCCCATGATCTTGGCGACTTCGAGCGCCCGAATCATGCGACGCGCGTCATTCGGATGCAACTTATGAGCCGTAAGAGGATCAACTTGCCATAGTCGTTTCCGCAATTCATCGATGCCATACTGTTCGACATCTGCTTCTACTTGTTTGCGGAACTCCCAATCAGCGGGCGGCCCTTGAAACATGCCCCGCAATAACGATTTAAGATAGAGGGGCGTTCCCCCGACAAACAGAACTTGTTTGCCTCGTTCGCGAATCTCTCGATAGACTCGCTGAGCATCTTGGACAAAACACGACAAGCTGTAATCTTCGTTCGGTTCAACTAAATCGATCAGGTGGTGCGGTACAGTGGCGCGTTGTTCGGCCGTAGGTTTCGCCGTTCCCACATCCATGTGTTTGTAGACAGCCATCGAGTCCATCGAGATGATTTCGGCATCGATATGCTGCGCAAGGGCTAACGCTAGACCTGACTTTCCACTGGCGGTAGGCCCGGTTAAATACCATGCATCCCAGATAGGTGGATGAGCCCAATCGGCCAACGCCTGCATCGACTTAAATACCTTTCCCGCCCCGTGGGAACGATGAATATCTCTGAAAATCCCCCCACCCAAGCGCGGGGACAATAGGCAGATCGCAGATTTTAGTCGACAATAGAAATATTACGAACCCAAATCGACGAATAGTGTCGAAACGGGCATTGGGCACGAGCAGACCGAGGAGCATGGAATTGAACGACGAAAACGCTGCAGATCTAACCGTATTGCATCGGCTAATGGATCAAATCCATCAGCGCGTTCGTGAAATGCCTGAAAATTCCTACACTACACGACTTATCCAAGGTGGGGTTCCCAAAATGGGCGCCAAGATCACCGAAGAAGCTCGCGAAGTGGTTGAAGCTGCAGCGGAACCTGGCGAGGCAGGCCACAAACACTTGGTTTATGAAGCCTGCGACTTGATCTATCACCTATGGGTGCTTTTGGGGAGCCGTGGTATAACTTTGTCCGAACTGGAAACCGAGCTCGCACGTCGTGAAGGGACATCGGGATTAGTCGAAAAACAGAATCGGTCCAAGCCAGCCAACCCCTCATAGACCTTCATCACTCCGCTCCAAATTAGTACTGCTAAATCCATCGATCATGACACATAATCTTCGCATCGGTATCCCTAGCAAAGGTCGTCTCAGCGAACTTGCTTCCGAACTCCTAGCACAAGCTGGACTCAACTTCCGTCGACAAGATCGCAGTTTGTTTGCGCGTGTCAGCCAATTGCCAGTCGATCTTACCTTTCTTCGCACGGAAGACATTCCCGTTCTATGTGCCGAAGGTGCCATCGATTTAGGTATCACGGGGAGCGATTTAGTCGAAGAGTCCAATGCCGATGTTGATGTTCGCATGAGCTTGGGTGTGGGACGCTGCAAGCTCGCCCTCTGTGTTCCTGATACTTCGCCATGGCAAAACGCGGGAGATCTGTCAGGCAAGAGACTCGCCACTAGTTTTCCGAATATCACCGAACGGTACTTGGCAAAACACAATGCGAAAGTGCACATGGTGAATTTGTCGGGCTCGGTTGAGATCATGATTCAGCTTGGTGTGGCTGATGCTATTGTCGACTTGGTAGAAACAGGCTCGACACTCGCCGCCAATCGCTTGCGCATCATGACCGATATCGGTCACTACGAAACGGTGCTCATTCAGAACAAAGAAAAACGCGAAGCTGCTACGGTCGATCGGATCATTCGACGCTTAGAGGGTGTAGTTATAGCCCGCGATTATTCGTTGCTGGAATACAACGTGCCGCGCGATCAACTCGCCGCCGCTGAAGCGATTACGCCTGGCTTCAAATCACCAACTATTTCAGCCTTGGAAGATCCTGCCTGGTGTGCCGTTCGCGTCATGGTCCGTCGCCAAGACGTAATCAGCGTCATGGAAAAACTCGAAACGCTCGGTTGCTCCGCCATTCTTCAAACCGACATCACCAACTGCCGTCTCTAGCATATCACCCACGACGCAGTCGGATCGTTTAGCCCGTTGCCGCAGCGCTAGCGCAGGCTAGGTCCACGCACACCCCGTCCAGCCCCTCAACTCTGACCTCGCTCCTCGCAGGCTACTCACCCAATCGCGCACGTGATCGCCCCAAACGCTGACACATGTCCAACGCGCCTAGCCTGCGGCGTACGGGTTAAACGAGGGCGCTCAACCCTGACCTCGCTCCTCGCAGGCTACTCAACACGTCGCGCACGTGATCGCCCCAAACGATGTCGCGAGTCCAACGCGCCTAG
>Ga0075163_10000172_pt1 | contig 75231 bp, 70 predicted proteins | sample JI1023141ADNA_FD_71478 | JGI IMG/M metagenome (GOLD analysis project Ga0075163, IMG submission 71478) | Wastewater effluent complex algal communities from Wisconsin, to seasonally profile nutrient transformation and Carbon sequestration -... | ecosystem: Engineered > WWTP > Effluent > Algae... | reverse complement strand
TGCCATTGTGCCTATCACTGAAACGGATAAAAATACATTTAAGGAATTGGGTTTTCAAAAACCTATATTCTCTTGTATTACCGGGGTCGACGTAAAATCCTATCAGCAAAAAAGCAACCTTACGGAAAAAGAAAAAACGGTTTTTTATTTTGCTTCTATGGACTGGTTACCAAATCAGGAAGCAGTAGAATGGTTCCTGGATAATTGTTGGGATAAAATACACAAACAAATCCCCGATGCCCGTTTTATCATTGCAGGCAGGGGAATGCCCCAAAATCTCATCCATCTAAGAAAGTCAAATGTGCTGATCGTTGAAAATGTGGTGGATGGAAAAACGTTTTTTCAGCAGCATCAGGTAATGATTGTACCTTTACTTTCGGGAAGTGGTCTCCGAATTAAAATCATTGAGGGAATGGCTTATGGTAAAGCAATTGTAAGCACTACGATTGGCTGTGAGGGAATAAAAACGACACATAACAAAAATATTTTAATCGCAGATTCGCCGGAGGATTTTATTAATTGTGTGGTGAATTTGTTAAATAACCCCGCGAAAAGAAAAGAGCTCGAGAAACAAGCCACTGATTTTGCTTATAAGGAGTTTAATAATTCTGAAGTGGTTGCAACTCTGGTTGAATTTTATAAACAGCTATTAAATGTACCAGTTGGTGTTAATCATACTTTGTAGTTCATTACTGCTAATTTTACACACCTATTTGTTTTATCCACTGGGCATGACTTTGTTTTTTTCAAAATCCAAAAATAAAACAGCGGAGTTTTCAAGTCTAGATGAATGTCCGGCGGTTGTCGTTCTCATTGCTGCGTACAATGAAGAAGACGTTATTGAACGGAAAATCAGATCAGTTTATGGCTCTTTATATCCTTCCGCTAAATTAAATGTTTATGTAGGATCGGATGCTTCTACAGACGCCACGAACAACATCGTTGAAACCCTTTGCCGGGAGTTTAAAAGTCTGAAATTAGTTCATTTTCCTGGTCGCGTTGGCAAAATTGGCATTGTAAACCATCTTCAAAGTCTCGTTAATGAGCCCGTGTTAGTTTTGACGGATGCGAACGTGATTTTTGAACAACATACTTTGTTTGAACTTGTTAGGAAATTTAAAGATGATCGGGTAGGGTTAGTAGCGGCTAACATTGTAAAGGAATCGTTTGATAATGGTGGTATTTCGCTCCAGGAGAAAAAATACCTTTCACTTGAAAATAGAATTAAAGCCAGCGAAAGTAATGCGTTTAATCTCATAATGGGCGCTGAAGGCGGCTGCTATGCAGTTAGGAACCATCTTTTTACCAAAGTACCTTCTGATTTCATAGTGGATGATTTTTTTATCACCATGAAAGTTTTAGAAAAGGGTAAATATGTGGTGTTTAATTCTACCGCTCTTTGTAAAGAAGATGTATCGGGAGATATGATCGGGGAATACCGACGAAAAGTGCGGATATCGTCCGGTAATTTTCAGAACCTTGTTTATTTCAGGAACAAATTGTTTCAGTTTTGGACTCCTTTGAGTTTTGCATTTTTATCACACAAAGTATTGCGTTGGTTTACTCCCTTACTGTTATTTATCGCATTGCTTAGCACTGCTTTTTTAATGCCTTACGGAATGTTTTTTATTTGTTTTTTTGTGTTGCAGTTAATGGGTATGTTTTCGCCTGTGGCCGATTACTTTTTAAAGTTCAAACTTCCCTTTCTGAAGTTTGTCTCTCATTTTTACCTGATGAATTTTGCTTTGTTGGAAGGTTTTATAAAGTTTGTTTCTGGCGTTAAAACAAATATATGGGAACCGGTTAAGAGAAATGTATAAACGCGTTTACATACTTTTTATTTTCTTTGTGGGAATAATTTTCACCTCCCAGGCGCAAAAAAAAGCGGCTAATTCGCCATCCGTCAAGGATGCAGGAACAAAGGCAATTAACGTCAAAAGTGCCGACAACCTTTCTTACGACGCTGAAAAGAACAACGCAAAAGTACTTACCGGACACGTCATCTGTGAACACGAGGGTTCTTTTTTGTATTGTGACACGGCGCTTATTTTTGATGGGGAGCGTAAAATGCAAGCCTCGGGCCACATCTTAATTACAAAAGGGGATAGCATTACCGTAACGGGCGATAAGCTGTATTACGACGGTAAAACAAGATTAGCAAGACTTGAGAGTAATGTAAAGTGCGTGGAGAAAGACATGACATTAACCACCAACTATTTGACCTTTGACGTGGCCAATTCCATCGCCAATTATTTTGACGGGGGAACCATTGTTAATAAACAAAATACCCTGGTGAGCAAGAGAGGGCATTATTACTCCGCTTCCAAAGAAGCTGCTTTTCATGAGGATGTGGTTTTAACAAATCCCGACTATCAGATGCGTTCAGACACCCTTCGCTATAAAATCCCCACTAAGACCTCTTATTTTTTAGGCCCAAGTATCATTACCAGTAAAACAGATTATATTTATTGTGAAAATGGTTTATACGACACTGAAAATGAACGAGCCCAGTTCAGTGAAAATGCTCTGTTGGTTACCTCACAGCAACGGTTAAGAGGCGATAGTTTGTTTTACGACCGTAAAGCTAAAACGGGCCGGGCTTTCCGCAACGTAACGCTTACCGATACGTCTCAAAAATCAATAATATATGGCGATTATGTTGAATACAAAGAATTTAAATCGGAGGCGCTCGTAACCAAGAAGGCGATTTATGCACGGATAATGGAAACGGATACGCTTTTTATTGCAGCAGATACGCTTTATCACGTTGATCTTGATTCTGTAAATAATTTTTTAAACGCTTTTCATCACGTTCGCATTTTTAAAAAGGACCTGCAGGGCCTGGCAGATTCCGCATCACTTAATACTATCGATTCGTTATTACAGTTATTTAAAGCACCCGTTTTATGGAGTGGTAAAACACAGGCTACTTCCAAGCTCATTAAAGTAGATATTGGAAAAAATACGGTAAATGGTTTTCACTTGGATGGCAAGGCTTTTTTGATTCAGGCAGCCGACAGTATCGACAAATTTAACCAGCTTTCGGGCAGGTCCATTGACGGGGTTATTTCCAGAGATACAATTCGTAGGGTAATAGTTACGGGGAATGCGGATGCTATTTATTACCCTAAGAGTAAGGGAAAAACTATTGGGCAGAATAAAACTTCCTGTTCGGAAATTTATATGTGGTTTAAAAATGATGATATAGAACGGGCTACTTTTAAACCAAAAACGGATGGTCTTATTGACCCTATAAAAACAGCTGATGTTATAAACTCCAGACTAAAGGGATTTAATTGGTTGTACGAAAAACGACCCAAATCAAAGGCTGATCTTCACCGGCGCTGACGTCGCATTTACCTTAAAAACGAAAAGCCTTAAACCCGCTAAAGGGAACTAATCTTTCATAAACAGCGCTTTCAACTCGGTGGCATCTTTTGGTTGCATTCTTCCTCCAAGGATCAGGGACAGCTGTCTTCTTCTCAGTGCTCCGTCAAATCTCTTTTTTTCAAGGTCACTTTCTGGCGTAATTTGTGGAACTGGCAATGGTGAACCATTTTGATCAATAGCCACAAAAGTTAAAATGGCCTCATTACATTTTGTTTTTTCGCCAGTTGAAGGATTTTCTACAAAAACGTCCACAAATACTTCCATACTGCTTGAAAACGCACGGCTTACCTTCGCTTCCAGGGTTACTATGCTGTTTTGTTTTATGGGTTTATCAAAGGATACGTGGTTAATGGCGGCGGTTACAACCACCCGTCCGCAATGCCGTTGCGCAGAAATGGCCGCAGTTATGTCTAACCACTGCATAAGTTTTCCACCAAACAGGTTTCCTACATGGTTGGTATCGTTAGGTAAAACAACTTCGGTATTAACAGTTGTTGATTGGGAGGGGGTTTTGGGTTTCATGATTTTTAAGAACGCAAATTTACGTATAATACCTTACTTTTGTGGCATGGAAATGTCATATGTAAAGGCTTTGCACATCATCTTCGTGGTTTGTTGGTTTGCCGCTTTGTTTTATATCGTAAGATTGTTTATCTATACTAAAGAGGCGCAGGATAAGGACGACATTGCCCGACCAATTCTTACCAATCAGCTCACCTTTATGCAAAAAAAACTCTGGTATATAATTGGCTGGCCTTCATTGGTAGGTACTTATGTGTTTGGTGTCTGGTTACTTTCTTTTAATTGGGACTATTACTTGTCGCAGCCCTGGATGTGGTTAAAACTAATTGCTGTTGCCCTGCTCACACTATATCACTTTGGATGTCAGCGTATCCTCCTGAAACAAAAACAGGGAACGTTTACTACCTCTTCGTTAAAACTGAGGTTGTTGAATGAATTAGCTACACTTTTTTTGGTGGCTATTGTCTTTTTAGTGGTTGTAAAATCAACCTCCAGTTTAATAGTGGGGGTGTTGGGGTTAATGGCTTTTGGGGCGGTACTTACCCTGGCGGTTTTTATTTACCGGCGGGCCTCCAAAAAGAAATAAGGGTTTAAGGTTGTTTTATCCAGGCTTTCGGGAACTTATTTTTTATAATAGCCAGATCTGCTATAGCCGATTCTTTGTCACCGTAATTTCCGCTGCTTACCACATACATACCTTTGTCATTCTTTTCTGATACCATAGCGGATATGTTTTGCGCCGAAACTTTATCGGCCATTTTATTGGCATTTTCAAGAATCGTAAAACAGCCCAGAACAATTTCGAACTGACTGGTGGAATGCATCGATTTTTTATGACGGAAAAGAGAACGTTCTCCATGATTATGGTTACTTTCCGGGAACTCAATGGCTTTTACTGCGATGGTTTTATTGTTTAACTGTATTGTGGCAATACCGTTAGCATCTGCTACATAGGCTGTATTTCCTTTTTCAGGATCAATCAGTTTTAAATCCCCATAGGGAATGGGTTCATAAACGCCCTTGTTATTGGTGCCAAAAACCGATGCCCGCAAAGGACCACTTATTTTATTGTTTGAAACAAAAACAATTAATAAAGAGAAAAGAACAACAACTAAAACCAGTGGTGTAATCAGGTGTTGATAATGGCGTTTTGTTCGGGTGTTTGTGACCTTTTCCGGTAAAGCAGTTGTTCTGTCGACAAATACAGGATTGTGTTTAACGACTGGTTCAATCACTTCAATTTCATTTAGTTGCAAGGCGGTTAGCCCAAAACTGTCTGTTAAGAAATTCGCATCCGATTGAGGTTCAAAGCTAATGTTATTTTCAAAATCAAGGTAAAAAAAACCAATCCCGTCCAAACTAAGGCGACGGCGTGTAGTTAGAATCGCCGAGCAAAACTCCGCAAAGTCATGCAAGTGAACCAGGGCTTCAGCCGCAGAGCAGTTTAGGCTGTTTTGAAGCCAGATCACCAACACACTGTCGTCTTGCTTCAACTGCGCGTTAAAGGTAATTGTTTTTGACGGAGGAATAAGCCCCGTGCCTGAACCTGAAAAATGAGAACTATTGATTTTAAGCACAAACCCACCAAAATTTGGCAGTACCAAATAGTTGTGAAAGAACAGAAGTTCCTTGACACCTTTCATTATGGTTTGTTGTACGGTCACTTTTTTATGGGGCTACAAATGTAATCTTCCTGATCAAATATAGAGAATGAATTTTAGGTGTGTGGGATTTTTTTTAAAATTATATCAAATGTTGGTTATTTTTCTGTTATGATTTCAATGATTGTAGTATTTTTGAAACTTATGATTTTTAAATTTAAAAAGTACTTATTAGTTCTGTTTGTTGGCTGTATTCATGTGGCGGCAGTTTCTCAAAAGGCTGCTATGACCTGTGAAGAGGTTGTGACCAAAAGTTTAAAGTCTATTAAGGAAATACGCGGCTTAAAATATCATTTGAAAATTACTGAAAGAGGTAGAAAAGGGTATAATCATTACGAAAGTGCCGTCAAATTCAATCGGAATCCAAGGCTTATCTACTTATATATCAAGGGTATTGAAGTGCTGTGGCTTCAGGGAAAAAATGATGGCCGGGCACTTGTTAAACCTAACTCGTTCCCGTTTTTTAATTTAAACCTTGATCCTATGGGGAATCTGATGCGTCAGGATCAACATCATACCCTAAATGAAATGGGTTATGATTACTTTGCCGGTATCATTCAGCACTCGATGGATAAACTCGGCGACAAATTTGAAACGTATTTTGAATTGGGTGGAGAAGAACGGGTGAACAATCGGCCCTGTTATCGGGTAAATATCAATAACAAGGATTTTGCATATGCAGATTATACAATTGGAGAGGGTGAAAGCATTACCTCGATTGCCCGTAAATTTTTTGTAGCGGAGTACATGATCCTTGAAAAAAACCCAAAATTCAACGACTATTTTGACATACTTAAAAAAGGCGAAGTCATAAAAATTCCCACCTGGTATTGTAAAACGGTTACGATGTACATTGATCAACTTTATTTTTTGCCCATTAGCATTAAAATAAGTGATGATAAAGGATTGTTTGAAGAATACAATTACCATTTTTTACAAGTTAATCCTAAGTTTGAAGAAGGTGAGTTCACAAGAGGTTATAAGGATTACAGGTTCTGATTACTGTAATAATTTTGTAGTTCTGCTCTTAAATTTCAATTTTTTTTACTAATTTTAAGAGATTGAAAATTTTTACTGTAATAATTGGTTTTGGCCTTTTAATGTCTGTTTCCTGTTCTAAAAAGAAAATCTCAAGTGGAAATAGTGTTTATGGCCTCGATTATTACCCAACAAAACCCGGTAAATTTGTTGTTTACAGTGTGGATAGCATCCTATACACTGATTTGCCGGTAGATACCATTATCTATTCTTACCTGATCAAAGAAAAAATTGCGGATAGTTTTACGGATAATCTGGGGCAGCCTGCCATTCGTCTCGAGCGGTATATCAAAAAATTTGATCCGGCCAGACCTTATGACAGTATTCCCTGGACCATAAAGGAAGTTTGGATGGTAAATGCGGATGATAAAAAGATACAAGTGGTGGAAGGTAATGTGAGGTATACTAAATTGGAATTTCCAATTCGCGAAAAAAACAGTTGGAATGGTAATGCGAACAATACTTTGTCTGAATGGTTATATTCGATAGATTACATGGATAAAAAGGAAAGCATAAATAATATTCCACTTGATAAGGTATTATTAGTCGAACAAAAACAATTTAAAACATTGATTTCGTATCAGTATTATACTGAAAAATATGCGGTGGGTGTGGGGTTGGTGTCAAAGGAAATAATAGACATTTACTCTAACACCATTCAACCAACCGTTGCCATTGAAAACAGAATTGAAAAAGGATTGATTTACAAACAATTATTACTAAGTTATGGTTATGAATAATAAGCTAGTGTTCTCTACCTTCATTTTTTGCCTCTTTTTAGGCCATTCGAAACTAAATTCCCAAATCAAATATTTTGTGAAATTTACCGACAAGAATGGGACGCCGTATTCCATTTCCACGCCTACTGCTTTTTTAACGCCCTCATCGGTAGCCAGGCGTACCAACTATCTGGTGCCTTATGATAATACCGATTTACCGGTAAATCCTTCCTATATATCGCAGATTGCCGGCGTTTCCAATGTTACTGTATTATATCCTCTAAAATGGTTTAATGGTGTGGTGGTTGCTATTCCTTCCAATTTTACCGCCACGGCGGTAAGCGCCATCAATGCCTTTACCTTTGTAGCTAACACCGGCCTTGTAAATAAGTATAAGTTAAATAAACCCGAAGAAGTAGTCGCCAATGCGGCGACTGAGAATCAAGCTTTAAGATCATCCAATTCGTCCAGCTTTAGCAGTGGCGGATCAGCCTGGCAAAATAAACAAATTCGGGTAGATTGCTTACACGGCATGGGTTTCCGCGGCCAGGGGATGGTAATAGCTGTTATGGATGCCGGGTTTAGTAATGTAGATGTTAATCCGGTTTTTGACAGTTTAAGAAATAGGGGGGGAATTAAAGGAACGCGCGATTTTGTGAGCGGAGGAACCAGTGTATATGAGGATGCGGCGCATGGCGCCCATGTATTATCTTGCATGGCGGCCATCAAACCAAATGTGATTATGGGATCGGCCCCAATGGCTGACTACTGGTTGTTGCGCACAGAAGACGTTACTTCAGAAAAACTGATTGAAGAATATAACTGGGTGCGTGCCGCTGAGTTTGCTGACAGTGTTGGCGCCGATATTCTGACCACCTCCCTGGGATACACCACATTTGATAATTCTACACAAAATCACAGTTATGCTACCCTGAATGGAAAAACTGCTCCGATGAGCATCGCGTCCACCATGGCCGTGCGTAAGGGCATGTTTGTATTAACCGCCGCTGGTAATGAAGGGGGTGGTGGCTGGAATTATATTTCTGTTGCTGGTGATGCCGACAGTATTTGCACGGTGGGCGCTATTGACAGTTTAAGTAACGTGGGCTCATTCAGTGGAGTAGGACCTACCTCCGATGGCAGAATAAAACCTGACCTTGTTGCAAGAGGGGTTGCAGCCTGGGTAGCCGATGTAAACGGATTTTGCGTCGGGGCAAACGGAACCTCTTTTTCAACCCCAATATTAGCCGGGGGCGTTGCCTGCTGCTGGCAGCGGAACCGGTTTCTGACAACCATGCAACTGCTTAAAAATCTGAGAAATACAGCTTCCAACGCAGCGAGCCCAAACAATTCAAGAGGGTGGGGTACCCCTGATCTTTGCGCGCTAATGGTTGGATTAGATGAAAATAAACTCACCGAACAAAGTGTGCATATTTATCCTAATCCATTTAATGCGTCTTTTGTCATAGCTTCATCGGGACAATCGTTTCAACGCGTTGAACTAATAGATTTACTGGGTCATGTGCTAAAGCAGGTACCAATAAACGAAACAGATCAGGTAACTACCGTAAATACCTTCGATTTATCTGACGGTATTTATTTTGTCCGGATCAATACCATCAATGGTTCCATTACAAAAAAAATAATCAAGCAATAGTTCATTTATGAACAAAGCAACTTCTGGCTCTTCCTTAAATAAAATTATCATCGTTGCTGCCTTAGGCTATTTCGTCGATATTTACGACCTGGTTTTATTCAGTGTGGAACGAAAAGATAGCCTTACTGAAATACTTGGCACCGCCGCCACACCTCAAAGTTTAAAAAGTATTGGTATGGATTTGCTGAATTGGCAAATGGGTGGAATGCTTATAGGGGGTTTGTTTTGGGGAATGTTAGGAGATAAGAAGGGAAGGCTTTCGGTGTTATTTGGCTCTATCCTCATGTATTCTCTGGCAAACATTTTTAATGGAATGGTTACCAGCGTGCAATGGTACGCAGTGCTCCGTTTTGTTTCGGGATTTGGTCTCGCCGGTGAATTGGGGGCAGGAATTACACTGGTAAGTGAAACCATGAGCAAAGAAAGAAGGGGTATTGGAACGATGATAGTAGCTACCGTTGGCGTATTCGGCGCCGTAGTAGCTGGCTTTATGGGTGATGTGATCAGTAACTGGCGTTGGAGTTTTTACATTGGGGGAGGTATGGGGCTTTTGCTTTTAGTGTTACGTGTGGGGATTCTTGAATCGGGAATGTTTGAAGATGTCAAAAAAACAACCGTTAGTAAAGGTAATTTTTTAGATCTTTTCAAAACCCGGTCACGGGCGGGGCAATACCTGAGCGTTATCATGATAGCAGTACCGGTATGGTACGTCATGGGTATTCTGATCACTTTTGCACCCGAAATATTTGTCTCGATGGGCATAACCCATTTTAAACCGGACGCCGGCAAGTCGATTATGTATGCCTACCTGGGAATAACGGTGGGCGATCTTGCGAGCGGCTACATCAGCCAGATTTTAAAAAGCAGGAAAAAAGCTCTGGCAATTTTTATGACGCTTACGGCCTGTTCCATCGCGCTTTATTTTAAATTGGCCGTGATTTCGGAAACCTATTACTACGTGGTGGTTACCATTATTGGTTTTGCTACCGGCTATTGGGCGGTGTTTATGAGCACCGCGGCCGAGCTTTTTGGCACTAACCTGAGGGCCACTGCTACAACAACCGCACCTAACTTTGTGAGGGGGTCGGTGATTTTTCTGAGCTTTTTATTTAAGTTATTTGAACGTTATATTTTTACGGATGGACAAACCACCAATTCACAATCGGCGGCTATCGCGGTAGGTATAATCGTTGCTATATTTGCACTGGTAGCATGGCTCAATTTAAATGAAACCTTTCATAAAGATTTAAATTACACCGAGTAAAATGAACAAGAGAACAGTTGTTATTGGGGCCTCTTCAAATCCTGAAAGGTATAGTTACAAAGCCACGGTTAGCCTTAAAAAACATGGCCACACGGTGTTTCCCGTTGGAATAAAAAATGGTGAAATTATGGGCGAGCCGATATTGACCGGAAAACCGGAACTAAAGGAGATTGATACGGTGACCCTTTATGTTGGCCCACGAAATCAGCCGGAATGGTATGACTATGTATTAGAACTTAAACCCAAGAGGATTGTGTTTAATCCTGGCACCGAAAATCAGGAATTCATCGGCCTTGCACAAAAAAACGGCATAGAATGCGAGGAAGCCTGTACGCTGGTGATGTTAAGTATTGGCAACTACTAACATGCAATTTAAAATTAAATCCTTTCATAAACTGGATGTGCTGGAGTTGTATGAGCTATTGAAGCTTCGGAATGAGGTATTTATTATTGAACAGAACTGCATTTATGCCGATACCGATAATAAAGACCAGGATGCTTTACACGTGTTGTGTGTGAAGGATGCTGTTTTAATTGGTTACGCGAGAATACTGCCGCCGGGCATTTCATACAATGAACCCAGTATAGGAAGGGTAGTGGTTGCCAGGGATTTTAGGAGATCAGGTGTTGGAAAATCGCTGATGGATTTCTGTGTAAAAGAAACTTCGCGCTGTTATAAAAATCACGATATTGTTATTTCGGCCCAGGCGTATCTAATAAAGTTTTATGGTGGTTTGGGCTTCAAAACAGAGGGTGAGGGTTATCTTGAAGACAACATCCCCCACATAAAAATGCGTTACACGGCACTGGTCTGAAAACAGTTTTCAAATCCTTATTTTTGTAGTGCCCATTTGTTTTGAAGAGAATCATCTACATACCAGTAATCGTTTTTGCCTCGCATGTTTACTCTGTCTTTGGTCAGCGTTTTAGCGATCAGGTGCCACCGGTAAAAAGGTACACCGAACAAGAAGTGGTAGACAGCCTGGAAGGTATTAACATATATACGCGTCTGGTGGGGGCAATTGGAGGCGATTCGATAAAATACAATCGGCAGGGGTACAACCTGCAGGGATGGAACGAAGATTTTTACACGAGCGGAAAATTATTGCACCGGGGTTACTACGTGGATGGGCAGGTGATTACCTTTAAGAATTTTTTTGAAAATGGGCAGTGCGAACGTGTGTTGATGAATCCCGATCCGTTACACTGCGTTGAGAACAGTTATTTTAGTAACGGCAATCCTCGCAAGGAAATAAATTATTACAACGGCCGTCCGCAAAAATTAATGGAGTACTACGACACGGGGTTCCCCAGATATACAGAAGAGAATGAAAAAGAGATGAAATACCTTACCCGGAAAAAGTCGTGGTATACCAATGGAGGTGTGGAAAACAGCATAGAGCTGGTAGATACAAAGTCGCATAAATACATTCAAAGGACCTATTACAGCAATGGGCAGATAAAAGAAGAGGGAACGCTTATTTTTTTACAGGCGAGCCAGGAATATGTGAAAGACGGTGCATGGGTTTCCTATGACAGTGACGGGAAAAACAAACAAATAAAAAAATACGTCAGAGAAGACTAACTAAGTTGCCAGTTAATGGGCTTAAGCTGATGTTTTATAAGGTAATCGTTTGTTTTGCTAAAGTGTTTTGATCCAAAAAAAGCGCCGCGAGCCAGAGGTGAGGGGTGTGCCGCTGTTAACACCAGGTGTTTATTGCCGTCAATAAGCGTTGATTTGGAAATGGCGAAAGCACCCCATAATAAAAAAACAACATGCTCTTTGTGATCACTTACGAGTTGAATAATAGCATCTGTAAAATGTTGCCAGCCGAAATGTTTATGGCTTCCCGGCAAATTGGCTTGTACCGTTAAAACCGCGTTCAGCATGAGTACGCCTTGTTTTGCCCAGGCTTCCAGATTTCCGGAGGTTGGCGCTTTAAAACCCGGAATATCGGTTTCCAGTTCTTTAAAAATATTTTTTAAACTGGGGGGAACGGCTACGCCGCTGTTTACAGAAAATGACAAGCCGTTGGCCTGTCCAGGGTTGTGGTAAGGGTCCTGGCCAATGATGACAACTTTTACGTCTTTAAACGCGCACAGGCGAATGGCATTTAAAATAAGGGGTTTTGGAGGAAACACTTCCTGGTTGGTGTAAGCTTCGTCAACGCGGGTCGTTAATTCTTTAAAATAGGCTTTTTCGTATTCGGGTTTTAGTAATTGATTCCAATCGGATGGGTCTGGTTTTTGGGAGGTCATGGCAAGGGCTGTTATTAACTTGTGGTTATCCGGTAAATATAAATTTTTCTAATTAAAACTAAATCCCTAATTTTAAGCACAATTTAAATTATGAAAAAACACCTTACATTATTTCTTCTTGCTTTTATTGTAGCAATGACTGTATCTTCTTGTAAAAGTCATGAAAGATGCCCTGCTTATTCAAAGGTAGAGCAGGGAGCTAAAACTTCCCTTTAAACATTAAAAGTATCTTGTAAGAGATACTTTACTTTTGTATTTTCTATTTAACATAATGTAAATTATATTTCTTTTCCCTACCTTTGGCAAAACGCCTCAAAGGCAGGAAAGAAAATATAATACGCATTATGTGTAAATAGCCGCCAACGCTTCGTGGAGGGTCATTATTCCATAGGGTTAAAAACTAACATATCACCTTTTTCATTAGATGAAACAGAGAAAAGATTATTAGTTTCTATAGCTTCAATAGCATCTTTATACAAAGATTTCTTAAAATTATCATTAATATTATCTGAGCCAGAAGCACCTGTTTTAGGGTGAACGAACATTAAATAAACGGAATTTTTATGAATAATAAGTAAAAAATATACTCGAAATCCACCCCTACCATCTAGCCTCTTTTTGATGTATGGATTTATGTTATTGCCATTAAGCCTAGTTCCATTTTGAACTTCCTGAATAGTTTTATTAATGAAGTTATCAATGATGTCAGAATCTATTGACGAATAGCTATTTTTCCTCCGAAGTTTCTCAACTTCGATTTTAAATTGACTAAGGCAAAAAACATTCATTAAATAGCATTAAGGCGGGTAGTTAATGCTACAAATTCAGAATCTTTAGGTAAAAAGAAAAACACAGACTCAATATCAGAATAAACTTCTTTAAATGAGTCCAATGCTAATTTATAATTTTTAATTTCACTATTACAAATACCTCTTAGTTTAAGAGGATTCAAGTATCTTACATAATCTTTTATTAGTACGGAATGTAAGTCTCTGGAAGATGCAATTAATTCATTTAATATTCTCAAACATTCATCATCAATATTGTCTGCCCAACTTATTGATTCAACCTTAATGACAATGTTATTAAGTCTTTCTATTTTATCATTTAAAATACCTCTAACCGAATTAATGCCATCCAAAAATTGATTAATTTCCTCTTCACTTTTAATATTAGTTTTAGCCTTAAAAGACGTTTCTTTAACCTCGTTATTAACGGTATTAATTTTATCTTTTAATGTAGCACATTCCATGATTCTGATCTTTCTTTAATGCGTTAAACGCAAATATAAAATAAAAGTTACCTTTTTAGCTTACCGTTTAAAATATTTATGAATATCTGCAAATATTTAACACTTTAATTACCTGCAAACGCTATGCCAACCTACTTAACATAATCCCACAGGTGATTTCCGCAATTGATCATTCTATTGAATTCAAGTATATTTGAGCAGTATTAGCGTTAGCTATTCTGATCGGGAAACCTGAGAAATTTAATTGGTCATGGGATAAAGCTTCCAGCTACAAGCAAAGAGCGTGGGCTTCAGCTTATCCCTGACCAGTATCTCAGTACCTCTGATCTCGACTGGCTAAATGTCCCACGTTCCATATTTTGATATACTCCAATTGGGATATTTTGGATTTAAAAATCTAAAATGAGAATTATCTTACTGTTTCCCATATTATTTATATTTATTCTGAATTCCTATGGACAGGTTACCATATCTGAGGTTAGTAAGATATCCTACGAGATAGGTAAAGTGAATTATGTTGGCGTTTACGCCACCCTCAACCGAACAATTTATTCAGGAAAGGACACTCTTTACACTTTGTGTATTCGTGATCAGACCTACAAGGAATTGGTATCTACAGAATGTGCCGCTTTTAAAGCTTCGATTAAAGACCTGCAGGATATTTATCTGGCCTTTAAAGCTTGTTTTTCAAAAGAAAACAGATCCAATAAGGATTTTCAAATGAATCTGACACTTGGGGATAAATCTGTCCGGGTCTCTGCTGTTCCAAACTCTGTATTTGGCGGAATGTATTTGTTCATCGGAAGTGCTTACACCACTCTGTCTGAAAAGAATTTGGATAAGTTATTTGGTAAAAGATAATCTATATATACAAAAATCCCCATTATTGCAATTACTGCGGCCTCACTAAATCACAACTTAAAACGACTAAGCTATGACAACGATCAAAGAAGTTCAAGATTTTATCTTGAGGAAAAAATTTGAAATGAATAAACCATTAGAAAAAAAGTCATACGAATTTAAAACTACAAGTGACGTAATATTAAACGGCGACATTGGTAAATATGATGTTATTGAACTTAATGGAAAAATCGCTATTGAATTTAACATATCTGGGCATAAATTTCATGGTTATTTTAAAAAAATAAGTGACACAGAAATAGAATTAAAACTTCCTGTGGATAACGAAATGGGTAATATTGAATCACTTACCGTTCCAAGTCCCTCATAACTTCTTCGGAAAAGAAATTCGGCGGAAAATTATTTTTATATCCTACGATTTCCTCAGCAGACTGCCTCCATTTAGAAGCTGGCAAAAGTTGACATGTCTTTGGACATCTACCAGTAAATATAAATCTAATGCCTGGCCATACCCTTTTATGCATTCCACGCCATAAGAAATTTGGAAATGATGAAAGCGGTAAAAATGTTTTTGTTTCTTTAGTCATGTTTTATATATAACGGTTTGAACTTCTAACCCATCATAGACCTACCTTACGCACTTCCGGAGCTATTGTAACATAAAAAGCCTTGCCCTTCGGGTAAATAGCCGCCCCTTGGCGGTGAGCCAAAAGGCTCACGGCAATTCCGCTTTCCCTGCGCCCTTCACTGTATGTATCGCCCAGTTGAGACACCTCGCTACGCTCGTTCGATTTGTAACCTCACTTATGCTTAACTATTCGAACTAATGAGGTATCTCGAGCGTTTTTTTGCGTGTTTATATATATTGTGTCATGAACGACTGAAATTATCGGAAGATTCGTCACATTTAATTCTGGCGGTTTTTGCAGGCATTGTCCCAGCAATCCTATTATCGCCCCTAATATTGTTCCTATCATTCCTGATAGGAGGTTATTTCTAACAAATTTAGGCCAAATTCTTTTCTCTTCACGTACCTGTTTTTCAAACCCAGTAAAGCTGAGTCCTTTTATAGTTTTATAGTAAGCGTATTTTTCACCACTTGAATTTTTTATAAGGTCTAAATCATTTAAATATTCGAGGTAAATATCAATTGGAAATCTGATATTCATTTTTCCCTCTCTATTCAACTTTGTAATAGTGTGATTTAAATTAGTATAACTACCAATTTCTTTTAAAACAACATCCAGTTCTTTTGCTGTTAAATTATCCATCCTATAAAAATAGGAAAATCAACCAAGAAGTTTTAAGGAATCTTTTTCAAGTTTTGGCTCAGTCACAAACCCAACCTTACCCCTACACACTTCCTAAGCTATGTAACATAATACCGAAATTATATGTTTATAGCTTAACAGCCATAAAGGCAGGAAAAAACATACTACCTATACCAGTTAATGAAATTCACAGGTTACTGATAGATTTTGGTAGTTTTCTATTCTCCGGTTGTTTTTATCTGTGACAACGCAATTACATTGGCAGATTCTTTCTAAATTCTAATAAGCTGATACTGTGTTTCAGTGGCAAATGGAATTTAGTTGCTGCGATTAACCAAATAAAACAAAAAAGCCTCCTTCGAACCACACACACTGTTTGTCAAAGGAAGCTTCAATTAATAGTTATCGCGTAAAGGTACTATAACCAGATTTAAAACAAAGTGGCAATAGACGTTTGACGAGATTGTAGTGACAGATCATAAAAAATCCCCTTTCGGGGATTTCTTACCGTTTGTGTTTTGTTTATATATGCCCCAACCGGAGATTCTTTATGAGAGAAATGGGGCTTAATTTTTACCAATGGTTTTTTTAATGTTTAAAATGCAACGGCAACGGGTATCTATCCATAATTCATCGTCCAGATACACTTTTAGATTGTTTTCATCCGTCAGCGTTTGTCCATTATAGTTAACTACCCCTGGATTGTAATAGATGGCCACCACATCGCCCGTTTTAAGTTTTGGCACCTGCGCGCTGGCCTGGTGCTGATAAGAAGTTGTGGTAGCATTTACCCCCAATAACACATCGTTTACCCACACACGCAGTGTGTCCCCTTCAGGATAAATTCTGTCGTTAATAATGGAAAGAATGTAGGAATACGTAATGGGCGCATTGCCGTTAGGACCTGGAACCTGATTACTGGTATCCTCTTTTTTGCAACCCAAAAAAGCAATTATTATGGCTAGGTAAAGTACGTTTTTCATGTATTATCTAATTTAAAACAAAAATAACAAATTAAAGCATGCATCAAAAAAAAACCATCACCAGTGCATTTTTAATAAGTTATTGATCTTACGCATTTCTGAAAACGTAATACAATGGGTTTGTCTACGTCTTTCGGCTAAACATCTAGTTTAGCATTTAACGCGGCTAAAGTTTCATAACTTCGGCCGGGATTAACAATGAAAAAACCGCCTTCACACTAAAGTGTGTGGGTGTAGAAGGCGGTTTTTATCTTACATTACCTTCCAAGGGAATTGTAAAAATCCTGACAGCAGATATTTACCACTTCTATTTTTGGGTCTTTTCCTTCTACTGCCACAACGTTAATCACGTTTTTAAAACTTGGATGTTTCTTACACCTTAACCCACCTATTTTGGTTTTTAAGTGATTGTAAGACTTTTCAGAGATTTGATTGGAGGCTGTTACCTTCTGGTTCCCCGGCATATTCTCCGGTAATAATTGTAAATTAAATCGGATCATGATGATATGGTTTTTTAGGTTAACCTAAAGTTAAAAAATTTCTTAGAACCTAAAAAGAGAATTGGAATTTTAACACGGTGTTAAAATTATGGTCGGTTCGAACTACTCCTACCTATCTCCTACACTATCCTCGCTTTATCCTCGCTTTATCCTCGCTTTATCTTCGGAGTATCTCCCCACTATCTCTATACCTTGATCGTTTAAATGGCGTTAAAATTTAACAAAACACCGGGTTAAACAGACCTTTAACAGCCCGATTATGAATTTAACAGAATTTGATCGCGGTTTTTGATCGTGATGAGAAAATCGGTGATGTTGTTGTAAAACCAGGTTCTCCCAAAATCTTCCGCCTTATAAATGATAAACAATTGCTGAAGGGAATATACTTTAAACGATTTGAGTTTTTCTTTTATTTCATCCGAAATACGCAGCTGGTTGACCGGCGTGTTCAAAAAAGAATCGTAACCGTAATTTTTTGCGAGTTCAATAATTGTAAACAGAAATTTTACAATGACCCATTCTTTAAAAACACGCTGCGCGATATTTAATTTAACCGAAATTTTTTCGAGAGCCTCCACTTTATCGCTGGACCGGAGTTTGTCGAGCAGACTAACCTCGAAGTTGGTCCGGATGTGAGAGTTAATCGTTTCAATCTCCTCAGGGGTCAAATTACAGTTTTCGTTGACTATCCATTCTTCCCAAAAGATCATATAAGGACTAACATTTGCTTTTAACTCAGAAAGCACAGTCTTTATTTTCATGCTTCAAGATAACTAAAATAATTTAGAATAATCAATTAGTTTTTCACCAGTATTAATGAATTATCAAATTTTAAGGTTTCTGAGTGGTAGCTGCACCTGAGGTCAATTAAAAGTACACCCGGGGTACAGCAAATGTGAACTAAAAATACACCCCCCTACCCCCTGTATTTAATTTTTTACAGAGGGTAGAAAAGGGCTATTTTTTTAGAAAGAAAGGTCGTCGGCACTTGGGCCATAACTGCCCGGAATGGGGATATTTAGCAAACGTAAATAAACACCTAATTGTGCCCGATGATGAATTGTTTGACTAATGGACATTCTGATTACGTCCTTTTTTGGCGATACGTCGTAAATTTCGTCGCCATTTCTAAGGGTCCAGTTTGGGAGTAAGTCTTCTTCTTTTGCTTTTTCCAGGGCCTCTGCCCCACTTTTTAAATTGGTTTCAAAATACGTGAGTAACTCTTGTGTATTTGAGACCGGCTCAGGCGTGTAGGGGTTAGCCGCAAAATCGAGTCCATCCGTTGTCAGGGTCATAGCTACCCAACCCGGCAATTCCGCTACGTGAACGGCTAATTGTTTTAATCCCATACTTTTTTCATGTGGTTTCCAGTCGTATTTATCGCCGGGTACCAGGGCTAACATTTTACGGGTGGTCATGGCTTCCTTTTCCAATTCTTTTAAGAACACTTCTGTCATTTTCATAAGTTTGTTTTTTAATTTATGCTTACAAAGGAAAAGGTGTGTGGTGACAACCTTATGGCAGCGCGTTTTTTTATTTGAAAAAATAAATAAAAATTAATGATTGAAAGGAAGGATATGACCAACCACTTATAAACGGGTGACGGAGTACTAGTAATCAACCGGAAGTTGTTTCATGTATTCACTCAACTCCATGTGTTTATTTTTAGTAAAAGGAAGTTCTTTTATCTCCAGTTTCGAAATGCGGGATATTTTAAAATCCCTGTATTCTTTACGCATAAGACACCAACCAATTAAGTGCCAGCTGAGGGCGTAAAAAATGAGTCCAATGGGCTCAACCAAACGTCGGCTCACTTCGTTCTTATTGTTGGTGTAATCAATTTCAATTTGATTTTTTGCAGAAATGGCGTTTTGTAAATGCGACAAATAGTCAAAATCGTGCGTTAACCGCGCCGGTACCTGTAATTTGATGGTTTTACCAAGGGTGTCGAGTTTTTCCTTTTGTGCAGTGCTCATCACCGATTTAACTTTGGTAAGTGCGTTAAAATAATGTTTCCGTATGGATTTATCAGAGAAACCATCCACGAGGTTTTCAACCAGTATCATCGCGTTCGCTTCATCTGATGTGAACGAAACGGGTGGCAGGAAATAACCTTGCACAATATAATAACCTTTTGGCTGTTCGAAACTCACCGGAATTCCCTGTTCGCCAAGTGCCTTTACATCCCTGTAAACAGTGCGGATACTGATACCGAACTTTTCAGCTATTTTTTCGGCGGAAACATATTTTTTTGATTGCAGTAAAACGAGGATCCCAAACAGTCGGTCGATGCGGTTCATTGAATTTGAAATTTGGGTTAATGATACAGATTTTTAAGCAAATGATAAATTGTAGGATACGGTTAGTTGTTGATGATTAATTCCATTACAAAATCTGTCTGGTCATCATTGCCCAATTTAAAAATTTGTTTGCCCACCGGTGTAAAATTATTTTTTGTGTAAAACGCAATGGCTCTTGGATTTTTCTCCCACACACCCAGCCAAATTACGGCGATGTGGTTTTGCAAAGCAATACGCATTGCTTCGTTATAAAGGAGTTGACCCATGCCAGTGCCGTGATGGTGTTTAAGTAGGTAAATTCTTTCAATTTCCATCGCGTCAGGTTGCGTTATACCTAAACGGTTTGTTCCAAATTTCAATTTCAGGTATCCGATGAGTGAGGAGTCTTTGTAAAGCATATAAAATCGTGTATCCGGTGAATTCAGCTCCAGGGTAAGCTGACCAACACTGAATTGATCGGCGAGGTACTGTTTCATGTTGTCGAAGGTGTTGTACCAGGAGTAACTTTCTTCAAACGTTTGTCTGCAAATGTATTGCAATGCTTCAAGATCTCTGATTCCGGCATTTCGTATTTCGACATTCATATAAACCAATTAATTGCTGATGATGTAAAAGAATTAACTTTTCCGGTCACTATCAAATCTATTTTTATGATCCCGCATTTAAATCTATTTTTACAGATAAATCAGCGCTTTGGTGAAACGGTATTTTGTAGTTTATAAACCCTATAACATGATCTCGCAATTTGTGAGCCCCTACGACCAAATTTTGCTGGGCGATCTTAATTACGCGTTCCCTCCGGGCACCAATGCAGTTGGCAGGTTGGATGAGGACAGCGAAGGGCTCTTGATTTTAACCACGGATAAAACGCTCTCCAAACGGTTATTACACCCCGATAAAAGGCATGTAAGGGGGTATGTGGTTCAGGTGGACAAGAAGATTGAGGATCCGTCGTTGGAACGTATGAGAAATGGACTGGAAATACAGGTAAAACGAAAAGGCACTTACAAAACACAACCCTGTTCGGTTAAACGGATTGATAAACCAATCGGGCTTCCTCCGCGGGAAAATAGTTTTAACGAACGTTTGCCCCACTCGTGGCTGGAGGTTGTTTTAATGGAGGGTAAAAACCGTCAGATTCGCAAAATGTGTTCGGCGGTGCGTCATAAGTGTCGCCGGTTAATTCGTACAAGGATCGAAAACCTGGAACTGGGCAATTTGCAACCGGGAGAGGTGAAAGAAATGGGACAAAAGGAGCTTTTTGAACTTTTATTACTGGATAAGGATCCCGTCATTGCTGAGGCCGGTACACCTTAACCTTACCGCCGGTAATGTTTTTGAGTTGAAGCGGGTGCAAACCTACTTTTCTTCCCGAGGTGCCGGTGTTTTGATCGGCGAGTATAAAATCATCCTGGGCCTTTACTTCATAAATAATGGCGGTGTGTTTTTGCATTTTTTCTATAAAAAATGTTTTGTCCTTTTCGTACTTCACGGTCACGTTTGAAAATTGAATAATATCACCCGGATAAACGCAGTCTTTTTTTAGTGTTACTTCTTTTCCAAACCCATAATCACCATCCCAATTCGCTTTTGTTTTATTGAGGGCTTCAGCGGCCACATCCCAGCATTCCCCGCGCCCCACTTGTTTGTTTATTTGGGTGTTTACATACTCGATTATTTTCTTGTTAAGTTCCGGAATAGTATCGCAAACAAAGAAATGGTGGGATGGATTTGAAAAGTGATTTGAAATAATTGTTGGAGCTGAAGTGAGAATAGCCGTAAAAATGAGTAATTGAAATTTCATGATCTTATAAAGATAAGGAACGTTGAATGACTTTTTTTATACTAATTTGTAATCTATCATAAAGCGATTACCTCCTTGGCTTTAATTTAACCAGAAAACGTTTATACCAGTCTTTTTTCATACAAGGGCGTTCAATCCATACGAAGAAAATTGTACTCACGATCAGTACCACTAACAAAACAAGAATTAATTTGAATGTAAAGTCAAACCAAAGCGACCCTCCCCGGATAGAATTTCCCAAAAAACGGTTGAGAAAGACTGCCATGGCTGGTTGGTGAAGCATGTAAATGCTGTAACACATTCCACCTAAAAGAGTTATCCAATTGGGAGTGATTATTTTTTCCCAGATAATGGATTTTGGAGTGAGCGCTATGAGTGAACTGATCATGAACGCGAGGGGGATTCCATACTTTACTAAGCCAGTGTACATCATAAACGCCAGGGTAATACAAATTACGTCAAATGCATAGTGTTTTTTAAGGTTATTTTCCAAAAAGAAATCCAGTGCCAAAAAACCACCTATAAAATAATGAAAAAAGTTAAACAGACTAAAAAACGGTGGTTTGTAGTAATAATTGAGAATTCCGAAAAGTAGCATGACCAACACTAACGCAAGCCGTCTTTTTATTTTTTCAATTTTAAAAATATAAACCAGAAACGGCGCTAAAAGGTAGAATTGGACTTCAATTTCGAGGGTCCAAAAAACAAAGTTGAGCGTTGGATGCGACTCATAGATAATGTTGTGAAGGTAAAAAAAAGAAGCAAGGTAATGCGGTAGTGTATTTAAAAAGGTGTCGCGGTGGATGACAAAGACGTTGAGCAGCAGTAGGGCGGTCAGTATAATAAGGTATGGCGGTTCTAATCGTGTAATCCGCCTGAGATAAAATGCCCTTAATTTAGGATAAGGTTCGTTATAGAAGATACTTTTTGCAAAAGGCATGCCTAAAATGAACCCGCTAATAGCGAAGAACACAAGTATTGAATTGTCCGAAAATCCAAATACCTGATCGATGTGCAGTGTGTTATAAAGAGGAACGGTGCGAATCGGATACGAATGCTGTTCGTAAAAGTCGACATAATGAATCAGAATAACAGACAGTAACGTAAAAAATCTTAACCCATCGATGTAGGGTAAATAGTTTTCGGAACTGGTTATGCGTCTGAGTTTAAGCACCTGTTTGTTTATCTTTTATATGTTACAGGCTTTACACACATCGCATTTACCTTTATTTAACCACAAATCACGTTTAGAAAGGTTAGGATCGGTGTACTCCATTATTTTTTCATTGTTTCCAAATAGTCTGTTTATGAGGTTTTTTCTTTTGGTAGTGTCTGCCATTAAATATTTCAAGGCTCTGAACGGTGTTTTTCTGAGATATTCTTTTGTATTGGGATACCTGCTTAACAGCCTTACACAGTAATTTTCGTATTCATACTTTACGCTATCTTCATTGTAAATGTAGACTTCCGCTCCATAGCCAATAATGATCGCATCCCCACCCCACTCATTATTTATCGCGTACTCCAATGTTTTGCTTTTTAGTGTTATTAACAGATCGAGGCGCTCATCAGGCGTTTCGGAGATACTGAATTCCGTTTCGTGATTCCTGAAATTGACATTTAAAAAGGTGGGAAGTTGGGCGTCGGTAATTTTAATGGCAAAGTGAATCTTGTTTCGTATGTTATCGGGAATAATATATTGTTTATGAAGAATATGCGCTTTGGTTTTATCCAGCAAGGCGGTTAGTTCGGGCTGGCCTATTTTTTTTAAATTCCTTTTTGCGTCTATTTCGGCTTTATAATCTTCATCAATCGTATCAAGTAGAGGCTTGGTTAATTTTTTTTGGTGGTAGGGAGACACCTTATTAAACGTGCCATTTAAAAAATAATCGTCCGGATAAGCCTCTATAATTTGAACCTGACTTGCTCCTTTGGTATATTTATCAAAAAAGGTTTTTAGATCTCCTCTCGGAAATTTCACCCCATTGATCCAACGCTGGTCGTCATCTAACAGTATAAAGTCGGTGGCAAAAGGGATAGCGTAAGTTGGCGCGAGCCCGGCAATAATTTTACAGAAATTGGTTACAAAGAAAAGTTCCCGGGTTTCGGCAATTTCCAGGTCATTTTTTTCAGAAAAATGAACAGCATTTGGGAAATAAGAGGCGCCACCATAACTTGAGAATACATAGTCGATGTTAGGCCACTGTTTTTTTATTTTTTTAATAAAATGATCGATCATCAACGGCGAAGCCGAAGGAAGAGCGTCGTTCACGTTTACAATAATTTTGCCATTAATATCGAGCACAATAACGGTATCCAGATTATTGGCTAAAAAAGTGACTTTAATGTTGTTTTTTAGTTGAACAGTTTGTTCATTTAAAATTTCTTTTACATTCTTAAACCCCAGGCTGTTAAAGAACTCGGCTGTGCCGCCGTACCAGGAGTACGGATAACATATTTCAGCGTGTTTATTAATACTGAGCAGGCTATCCGCATGCAAATGGTCCTCGTGTCCGTGAGAATACACTACATAGTCGGCGTTGGTTATTAGTTCAGGACGAACCGGTTTAGGAAACAAATGCCATTGGTCACAATACGAAGACCCTTTTATCCAGGGATCTGTTACAATGTTTATTCCATCTACCTCAATCAGTAATGTGGCATGACTTATATAAGTGATTTTCATGGAGGATCAGAAAAGTGGTTTCAGCTAAACGGGCAAAGATATCTTTTTTACTACTAATTTGTGTGTTTACCGAGGTGTTCAACCATTTAGGATGCAGGTTTATTTGGCTAAAAATGATCTAATCAGAGAAAATTCTTCTGAAGGTTGCTCTACTTGTGGATTATGGCCGCTACGCTCAAACATGACAAATTTTGCCTGCGGGCAGTATTCTTTATATTTTACCATCATGGAAGGAATTGCAACCCGGTCGTAGCGTCCACCTATGATTAGTATCGGCATTTTCAGGTTCCGAAGTTGTTTCCTGAAGTCAAATGTTCCAATGTCACTTCCCACAATAAAGTCCCCGTCTTTACCAACCATTTGATAATATAGTTTTGAATTAAACGGGTTTGGATAGGGTTTTCTTCCCCGGCTTTTAAAATTGTCGGGGTTATACGCGTACAAAAAGCCATATGGCACACGGCCATATATTTCCTGATGATTAGCGTCACTGGATATGGCTCCTTGTTCACGTATTTTCATCAGGGTATCCCACACTTCGGGGTAATTTGTTTTTATTTCGTGGTTGGAATTATCGTCGTTTGCCTGCCACATTACAAAACTATGAAAGGAGTTGGCAAGAATGAGGTGTTTTACCTGCGCCGGATACTTTAGCGCATAACCTTGTGCAACCAGGCCTCCGTAAGAGTGCCCGAGCAGGTTGATTTTATCAAACCCCATGGCTATGCGTAAACCGTTTAAATCATCAATATCACGTTCAATGGTGTACTCACTCACTTTTTGAGCGGTATCAGATTTGCCCCGCCCCAAACCATCATAATAAACCAGGGTATTCGTTAATGATAGTGAGTCGAAGCTCCTTAGTCCGTAATGCGTTCCGCCAGGACCGCCGGCAATGAGAAACAACGGATCCCCTTTGCCAAACGTGACTGTCCAGATTTTTGCGCCGTTTATGGTATAATACTTTCCGTCGGTATGGCTGGAAGGAAATGACTGTGAGATGAGGTTAAGGCTTGCAAATAAAAATGGAAGATAAAAACTTGTTTTTTTCATGTGAGCATCAGTTTAAACAAATATAACATCTTAATTCATTGGATGAAAACTTCGCTGCAACTAAGACGGGTTATAAAAAAACGCCCGGTAACTACCGGGCGTTTACAGGCTCAAAAAAGAAAAAAATTATAAGTGAATAACTTCGCCATAAGCGGCAGCTGCGGCCTCCATAATTGCTTCGCTCATGGTTGGATGTGGGTGTACGGTTTTAATTAATTCGTGGCCGGTTGTTTCCAGTTTACGAACAGCTACTATTTCTGCGATCATTTCCGTTACATTGGCACCAATCATATGAGCACCCAATAATTCGCCGTATTTAGCGTCAAATATCAATTTTACAAAACCATCGGCTGCACCGGCGGCTTTTGCTTTACCAGAGGCAGAGAATGGAAATTTGCCAACTTTAATTTGCAGGCCAGCTTCTTTAGCTTTTTTTTCTGTCATGCCAACACTGGCAATTTCAGGCTGGCTGTAAGTACAGCCTGGGATGTTGTCGTAATCCAAGGGATCTACGTGTAATCCTTTTATTTTTTCTACACAGGTAATTCCCTCAGCACTGGCCACGTGAGCTAACGCCTGACCTCCAACACAATCTCCAATGGCATAATAGCCTGGTATGTTTGTTGCATAAAATTTATCGGTTACTATTTTACCTTTTTCGGTTTTAATGCCTACCTCTTCAAGGCCAATTCCAGCGATGTTTGCTTCTATACCAACCGCTGATAAAACGATTTCAGCATCGAGTGTTACATTTCCACTTTTGGTTTTGATGTTTACTTTACAACCCTCACCTTTCGTGTCAACACTTTCTACTGAAGCATCGGTCATCACATCAATGCCCACTTTTTTGAACGACTTTTCCAGTTGTTTACTTACTTCTTCGTCTTCAACAGGAACAATGTTTGGCAGAAATTCCACTACGGTTACTTTTGTACCCATGGTTGCATAAAAGTAAGCAAATTCCACGCCGATAGCGCCACTACCAACCACTACTAATGATTTTGGTTGTTTTGGTAGTGACATGGCTTCGCGGTACCCGATAATTTTTTTGCCATCCTGAGGAAGGTTAGGTAATTGCCGCGAACGCGCTCCGGTAGCAATAATAATGTGTTTCCCTTCCACGCTGCTTATTTTTCCATCAGCAGCAGTCACTTCAATTTTTTTTCCTGCTTTTACCTTGGCCGAACCCATGATGACGTCAATTTTATTTTTTTTCATCAAAAACTGGATACCTTTACTCATGCCATCGGCTACATCCCTGCTGCGTTTTATTACTCCTGTAAAGTCAGCTTTAATATTTTCAGCGCTTATGCCGTAGTCTTTAGCGTGATTTAAGTATTCATATACCTGAGCGCTTTTAAGTAAGGCTTTTGTTGGAATACACCCCCAGTTAAGACAAATTCCACCAAGACTTTCACGTTCAATGATGGCTGTTTTAAATCCAAGCTGTGATGCCCGTATAGCAGCAACGTAACCACCCGGACCGCTTCCAATTACTATAATATCGTAGTTCATATCTGTTTTTATGTGGGCTCTAAATTACTATTTATTTAATTTACTTTATAGGATTTCCATTGGTGTCTAATTCAATTACCTCGTAACCAAGTTTTTTCACTTTTTCCAGGTTGGTAGATTTATCGCCCACAACCACCACAAACATATTGTTGTAACGGAAACGCACTTTTAAAAGCGCATTTAAATCCCCCAGTGTCGAATTTTTCAGGATCTCTTGTTGACGGAACACATAATTATCGGGTAATCTGTAATCCAGAATTCGTTTAAAATAATATAATTTTTGAACGGGGGATTCGTATTTCAGAGCCTCGCTTTGCGATAAAGATGATTTGGTGAACTGAAGTTCTTCGTCGGTAATACCGTTGTCATAAAACTTTTTCAACTCCTTGAATAATTCTTTGATTGTGCTGTCGGTGGTATTGGCTTTGAAACCTCCTGAAATAATATAGGGTCCTTCGTACCGGGTTCCATAAAAGGTTCCGCGTACCCCATAGGTCCACCCTTTCACTTCGCGTAACAAATAATTTACCCTGCTGTTAAATGCGCCCGCAAAGCTGAAGTTCAACATAACACTTTTATAGTAAACCGGGTCGGCGATAAAGGGTGCTGACATATTACCGACCCTGATTTCGCTTTGCGCGGCATTTTTCTTATCTACAAAATAGATTTTTGTTTTGTCATTTACGGGTAATTCAGGTTCTTTAATATCCGGGCTGGCTAACGGGGTGTACTTGGAAAGGAAATTAAGGGCTTTTTCGGTTTCTTCCGTTGTAATGGCCCCACAAACCGCAACGCAGTTAAGTCTGTTGTTTAACTGTTTATAATAATCTTTCACATCATTTATATCCAGTTTGCTGACCGTTTCCGTTGTGCCAAACGATGGGAAACCCATAATATGAGAATTGCCATATAACACTTTTTTAAACACTGCATCTGCAGTTACAGCAGCGTTCGTTTGCATCTGGGCAATTTTATCCAGTTGTTTTTTCTTTTCAATTTCAAACTCCGCATTATCAAATTTGGGCTCAAATAAACTCTCCTGAACTATTTTTAACGTAGCATCCAGGTTTTGTTTCAAGCATTGAATGGTTATATTTAAGTCTTCTTCACCAGCGGAAAACTGAACGTTCGATCCCAATCTGTCCAGTTTATTCTCAATTTCCTCGGCATTGGTTTGAAGGCTGCTTTTTCCAAGCATAGCGGCCGTTAGTTCCGCGAGACCCGATTTTTCTTTTGGTTCAAACCGGTGCCCCTTTTTAAAACTGATTAAGATATTTACTTTGGGAATTTCATCATCGGTTGATAGAATAACCGGGATACTAGTATTGCCTGGCAATTTAGGTTTGCTGAAGGGAGGCGTTTTAGCCGGCCGGTCCCTTACCATATTTGGCATTTGAGATCGGTCGAAATTATCTTTTGGTTCGGTAAATGTCAGATTTTTGTATTCAGCGCTTTCAGGTTCAACGGTTCGCTCATACATTTTCCAGTTGTCGGCTTGTACTCTCAAATCGCCTTTGCCTTTAGGCAGGCAACTTAAGATTACCGCAGGTTTATTTTGGATATAGGTTTTGTAAACGCGCATAACATCATCGCGGGTAATGGACATGTAACGTTCAATTTCTTTTTTCAGGTAGTCTGCATCGCCCATCATGATGAAGTTGGATGCCAGTGTTGCCCCCTTTCCCTGAACAGTGCTCAGGCGGTTGTACAAATCACTTTTGTATTGCGTTTTGAATTTTACGAGATCATCTTCAGAAACGCCTTTTTTTTCGAATTCAGTAAATACCGTCATTACCTCTTTATGCAGATCAGCTAAACTGGCAGTTGGGTTTGCCCGAAGTGTTAATTGAAACTGGCCGGCCAACTCCCTCGAATATTGGTAGGAATTAACGCTTACTGCTTTTCCGGTTTCTATAAATGCTTTATAAAATGGAGATCCCTGACTTCCTGATAAAATAGCTGCAAGCACATCCAGAGCAGCATCATCTCTGTTTTTAATATTTGCCGTTGGCCAGGCATAGTTCAGTGATGGGAACTTAACATTGTCCTCGTAGGAGACGTATCTGTTTTCGGCCAATTGAAAAGAAGTTACCTCCTGTAATTTAACTTCAGGTCCTTTTTTAATTGGTCCGAAATATTTTTCTGCCAAACGAAGCACATCCCCAATATAAACGTCACCGGCCACAGTGAGTACTGCATTATTAGGCCCATACCAGCGCATGTAAAACCGTTTCAAATCATTTACATCTACCCGGTTAAGATCGGCAATGTATCCAATGGTGGTCCAGCTGTAGGGGTGCCCTTTTGGATATAGAGCCTCTCCAATCTTTTCGCCCACCAAGCCATAAGGCGCATTGTCATAACGCTGCCCCCGTTCGTTTTTTACGGTTGCTCTTTGCACCTCAAATTTTTTCTGAGTCACGGAATCCAATAAAAATCCCATTCTGTCCGCCTCCAGCCAGAGCATTTTTTCAAGTTGGTCGGACGGAACGGTTTCGAAATAGTTGGTACGGTCTGAATTGGTAGAACCATTTAGTGTACCGCCAGCCTCTGTAATGATCTTAAAATGCTGCTCATCAGCCACGTGTTTTGAACCCTGAAACATCATGTGCTCAAAAAAATGGGCAAATCCGCTTCTGCCTTGCTGTTCGCGGGCGCTGCCAACATGATAGGTTACGTCTACGTACACAATCGGGTCGCTGTGATCTTCATGTACCAGAAGGGTTAATCCATTAGGAAGTTGAAATTTCTCATAACGGATATTCACTTCATCCGAATTGGTTTTATCCTGTGCCTGAAGAAAATTCAGAGAGGATAAAAGCAGCGTTGCAAGGATCGTCTTTTGCATAAATTCTAAATTTTGTGGTAAATATACTAGAATTGTAAAATTTACGTCGTTTAATCTTTAATGGTGTTTAGGACATTTTAACACACTTCTGTAACAATCCCATTATTTGTCCTTAACTTTGTACTATAATTTTAATTAAAATGTATCCTGAAGCCATAGTAAATCCCATGAAAGCCGAATTGACCACATTCGGTTTCGAAGAATTGTTAAGTTCTGAAGATGTTGATAAAGCCGTAAAATCTGACGGTACAGTTTTGGTGGTTGTAAATTCAGTTTGCGGTTGCGCAGCCGGTGCGGCAAGACCAGGAGTAAAAAAAAGCCTTGAGAACGGCAAAAAACCTACAAAACTAACCACCGTTTTTGCAGGATTTGACGTAGATGCTGTTAATCAGGCACGAAAACATTTTGCGCCATACCCACCAAGTAGTCCTTCCATAGCTCTCTTTAAAAATGGAGAGTTGGTTCATTTTGTTGAACGTCATCATATTGAGGGCCGTAATGCCAATGCCATTTCTGAACATTTGAAAATGGTGTACGATGAGTTTTGTTAAAAAAATAGGATAGTGTTAGTAAAAAAGGCGTTTAAAACGCCTTTTTTTATTTGTTTTTAGGTTACTTTGCACGAATTACCGTATTAACAAAAAACAAACTACGTATTATGAAAAAGATAAAAATTATTGTTGCAGGTTTAATCTTGTCGATTGGCAGTTTAACCTTTACGAGCTGTAAGAATGACGAGCAAAAGGTATTGAACCCTCTGGCTGATAGCCTTGCTGCTGTAAATGGCAACCTTTCCGGTCAATTAAACGAGAAAGAGGCTGCCTTGCAGGAGTTTATTTCTTCATTTAACGAAATTCAGGAGAACCTTAACGCGATTAAAGAGAAAGAGAAAATTGTGACCAACGAAAGCTTAAAGGGTGATGTTAAAAGTAAACAAGGTCAGATTAAAGAAGACATTCAGTCGATTTATGACTTAATGGCCAAAAATAAAAACAGAATAGGTTCCTTAACAAAAAAATTAAAGGATAGTAATTTGAAACTGGAAGGGCTTGAGAAGATGATTGAGAACCTTCAAAACTCAATCAATTTAAAAGATGCTGAAATTGCCGATTTAAAAACAAAAATGGAGGGTCTGAATATAGAATTGTCTAACCTGAACACAAATTACCAGGCCGTTGAACAAGAAAGTGCCAGTAAGACTGACCAGTTAAATACCGCCTATTATGCTATTGGTACCTCTAAAGAGCTAAAGGAGAAAAAAGTAATTTCCCGTGAAGGCGGTTTTATTGGATTGGGTAAAACCACTACTGTAAGCTCTGATTTTAATAAAGATTATTTCACCAAAATAAATATTGAACAAGTACTTTCTATCAATATTGGCGCGAAAAAAGTAAAAATTATTACGAGCCACCCAAAAGGATCTTATCGTTTAGTTGGCGAAAAACCTGTTGAAAAAATTGAGATTACGAATCCGAAAGATTTTTGGGCGGCTTCGAAATACCTGGTTATTGTCATTGACTAATCTCCGTTAGAATAAATGTTACAAAAAAAGCCTCCCAATCAGGAGGTTTTTTTATTGGCTTAAATTCCGTTTTTCAAAAAAAAATCAGAGGTCCATATTTTATCGGCCAAGATATTAACAAAGATTCTGGTATTTTATTTTTAAATTTTGTATTTGATTTAAAATCAATGCGTTGTTTTTTCTAAATTTTGTTCCTACTGGGTAAACACATGGTGAAAACTTTTCGATTTATTGGTCGCTAACGTTATCTACTTTGGCGGAAACGCTAATCAGACGGATTTGGATAAAAACTCGGGAGACATTGAATTGAAAAGACTTTCAGGCGTAATTCGAATATAACCTACCCAAAGATTAAAAACGAGAAATTATAGATGTTTTCATTGGTAATTTCTGTAAGACTTGTTTTTACATATTGGGTTCTCTATATTTGAAATTATAAACAAATTAAACCCATTTAAAAAATGAAAAAAGTATTATTGATTGCTGCGGTTGCCGGATTGGCGATGGTGTCTTGTAAAAAGAAATACACCTGTGAGTGTTCAACCAACGTGAAAACTTACGTTGATGGTGCTGTAATTAGCAACGTATCATCCACAAGTTCAGGTGAATTCGCTGATAAAATGACCAAGAAAGATGCTAAGAAAAAATGTGAGGATGGCAATGGTACCACAAGAATTGGTGATTCTGAAGATGCCATTGAGACAACTATTTCTGGCTGTAGCATTAAATAGTTTCTTGTTTTATTTCAAAGAAAAACCGCCTGTATGTGCGGTTTTTCTTTTACTGCAACTCTCGATTAAGAAATGGTTTATCCGGGTATTAGTCTGCTTATTTTTAATTTCCTGTTACAAAAGTTATACTTGTGAGTCCATTCATTCAGGCCATTATTCAAACGGTTCAGGCGTTTCAGTCGCTTCCCCCAGCAGCACCACAGAGGATGTGATTATTAAGAAAAGTAAACGGGATGCAATTCGTGAGTGTGAGAAATCTAACTCAACCGAGGTAACAGGAGATTCACTAAAATCTATCTCCGTTTATTTGACAACGGCCTGTAAAATTAAATAAGGGGCTCCCCGCCAAACGTTTACTTCCATTCCGATCCATTCAATATTATTTTATCCACCAAATCAGTTCCAAACGCATAAGGTAAATAGCCGTAGCTGTTGATCTCTTTTGTAATGATCAGATTGGCCAGTTTTCCCGGAGTGACAGATCCTACCGATTCCTGTACGCCCATTGCATAAGCACTATTCAAGGTGGTTGCGTTGATCGCTTCTTCGGGGCACAACTTGTATTGGATACAGGCCATGCTCATCATAAGTTTCATGTTACCTGAGGGGCTGCTGCCGGGATTGTAATCACTGGCAAAAGCAACGGCCAAGCCGGCGTCAATCATTTTCCGGGCTGGAGGTAATTGTAAATTTAAAAAGAATGCAGCTCCGGGTAATACGGTTGGGATCGTGCGACTTGTTTTCAGTAATTCAATGTCACTGTCATTACAAAATTCGAGATGATCGACGCTGATTGCGTCACTTGCCACAGCGGTTTTTATTCCGTTGCTATGGCTCATTTGCTCGGCATGCACTTTTCCCTTTAAACCATGTTTTTTACCGGCTTCCAGAATTTTTCTGGTTTCGTGTTCGTCGAAATACCCATTCTCACAAAATACGTCGATAAATTCCGCCAGGTTTTCCCTTTCAATTGCCGGAAGCATGGTATTTATGATTAGGTCCAAATAGCCGTTTTTATTTCCCTTATACTCTGAGGGTACCGCGTGCGCCCCCAAAAAAGTTGCCTTTACGGGAATCCAGTGAAGTTCTTTTAAACGCTTAATAACCCGCAATATTTTTAATTCACTCTCCAGATCAAGACCATAGCCGCTTTTAATTTCAACTGCTCCAGTACCCTGCCCTATTATTTCTTTTAAACGTCCTTTTGCTTGCTCAAATAAATCGTCTTCGCTCGTTTTCCTGAGTTTTTCTACTGAATTTAAGATGCCGCCACCGCGTTTTGCTATGTCTTCATAACTGAGGCCATTAATTCGGTCTATAAATTCCTGCTCGCGGTTACCAGCATATACAATATGTGTGTGACTGTCGACAAAACAGGGCATTACTATTTTGCCAGTACAATCAATTACATTAAGGTCTTTCCAGTCGGTAATACCCGGAAAATCACTCATAAGCCCATAGTCGGCAATTAGTCCATTATCGCATGCCAACCAGGCATTTTCAATTTGTGGGAGATTTTTCATCTCTTTTCCTGCCAATTTATCGGGAGCGTCGTGATAGGTGCCAATGAGGTTTTTTATATTTTTGAGGAGAAGTTTTTGCATAAGAGTAATTAAAAATATGAAGTTACATACTTTCTGATTAATCATAAATTATATTTAATTTTGATCGATGCCAGGTAATTCATTTGGAACGCTTTTTAAACTGACCACCTTTGGCGAAAGTCATGGTACGGCGCTGGGCGGTATTCTTGATGGGTGCCCGGCCGGATTAACCATTGATATCGGTTTTGTGCAAGCTGAATTGGATAGAAGAAAACCCGGGCAGTCTCACATAAGCACGCAGCGGAAGGAGTTGGATCAGGTTGAATTTTTGTCAGGTATTTTTGAAGGCGTTACAACGGGTGCGCCAATTGGTTTTACAATTAGAAATGAAGATGCCCGCACCAAGGATTATTCTCATTTGAAAGAGACGTATCGCCCTTCACATGCCGATTTTACATATGAAAAAAAGTATGGACTCCGGGATTATCGTGGTGGAGGTAGAAGCAGTGCAAGAGAGACAGTTTGCCGGATTGTTGCGGGTGCAGTGGCAAAATTATTATTGAAGAAACAAAACGTAAATGTCCATGCATTTGTAAAACAGGTTGGGCACTTAAAGCTGGATAAAAATTATGAGGAACTGGACCTAACACTAACGGATTCTAACGTAATTCGTTGCCCTGATGCTGACATGGCGAAAAAAATGATCACTTACATTGAAGAAATTAAAAAGCAGGGGGATACGATTGGCGGCACAATACAGTGTGTGATTCTAAACGCCCCAATAGGACTTGGCGAACCTGTATTTGATAAGTTGCATGCCTTACTGGGACACGCCATGTTATCCATTAATGCGGTGAAGGGTTTTGAAATTGGCAGTGGATTCCAAAGTACTGAACTTAAAGGCTCGCAACATAACGATATTTTTGAGGTGACCGGATCAACAAACATCACGACTAAAACCAATAACAGTGGCGGTGTACAAGGTGGTATCAGCAATGGCATGCCAATCTATTTTAATGTGGGATTTAAGCCGGTGGCTACCATTATGCAGAAACAGGAATCGGTAGACCGAGACGGAAATAAAATTTTGCTGGAGGGAAACGGAAGGCACGATCCCTGCGTACTGCCCCGTGCCGTGCCCATTGTAGAGAGCATGGCGGCTTTAGTCATCGCCGATTGCCTGTTGCTTGCGAAATGTAGCCGACTTTAAAATCAGGATTTTTTTGGAATGATCATACAGGTGAACCTGCTAATACAACATAGCTCGCCCTGATCGTTGGTTATTTTAATTTCCCAGACATGTATGCGGCCTTTGATCCGGATGGGCTTGCAGATTGCTGTAACAATCCCCCCGGTAACCGCAACCAAATGGTTCGCGTTGATTTCCACCCCTACTCCAATAAACTGTTCCCTATTTACACAACACCAGCTGGCAACACTGCCAATTGTTTCAGCCAAGGCAACGGAGGCACCCCCATGCAACAATCCAAAAGGTTGTTTCGTGTTATTGCTTACCGGCATAGTGGCTTTCAAAAAATCGGAGCCTATTTCGGTTATTCTAATATCAAATGCTTCGCCAAGAGTGCCCGTGTTCAGGTTATTTAAGAGTTCGAGTGTTATTTCTCCGTACCAGATAGTCATAGTTTTTATTGTGGTTTATCTTTCTTCGAGGTAGTATATTTTGAGCTGGGCGGTATCGTTCACAAAATCAATTTTTAATACGGCAACACGTTGAATGTTGAGACCGGTTCGTTTTTTAAGATCTCCTAACAACAAATCCTTTGAGTCAGCGTGCATCAGATCTATTTTTTCATAATTGATAATTTTTGAACTTTCCCTTTTAAAAAGTAATCTACTTTCCATCAGGAAAGTGAGCAACAAAATGCCAACATTGACTATTACGAGAAGCAAATATTCGTAAATATCACTTGCGTCTTTTATTTTGGTAACGGCGTTTACAAGGCCTATTGCAATTACTAAAAAAAGATAAGTCATATCCTTTATGCTTATTTCTTCGGTACGGTAACGAAGCATACTGAATACGGCGAAGAGTCCAAATGCCGCTCCCATACTAAGTTCCACTTTGTTTAATAAAAAACAAATAAGAAAAATAACTATGTTGAATACGGTGAACGTAAAAAACAGTTCACGTTTTTTGTAATTTGGCAGGTAGACAAGGCGCAGTAACAAAAGCACCGACGTTAAATCAATAACAACCCGGATAACCAACTTCAACGATAATTTTTGAAGCGCATCCAGATCGGTATTTACAGTCTCTTCAAGCAATTGAATTAGTGCTGGCATCATGATGCATCATTTTGTTAATGGCATTAAGCCGTTGTTTGAAATTATTTTTTTTTACGAGAGGATAAAGATAGTTAATACCGAGACAATATTTACTAATGGCAATTGGCCGCATGCCCCTATTTTTAAGAGATGTCCACGCGGGACTCCATTCTTTGGCGGCTTGTTTTGTTTCGACGACTACCAGGTTGTCTAAATTTTTAACCATTGATTCGTTACCGGAAAAACTAAGGTTCAGGTCGATGGTAAGTCGCTCTGCTTGTGTTTTATTTACAAGGGTTATTCTCGAATAACTACTCAAAACAGTCGGAATAAGTTTCGTTGGATCGAAGGGTGATTTAGTAGATAAAAAATCGAGTTCATTTTTTGTCCATGAAATGGACCCAATATCTTTTTGTTTTACCCGGTCTTTATTTGCCCTTTTGGCACTGGTTTGAGATTTTACCTCCAGAAAGGTCGTGTTGTTATTTAAGTAAGTTCGTTTCCGAATTTTATAACGTTGAGCCCGTTTATTATGATGTGCCAGGTAAAGACAAAGGCCATCTGTATCGTAGTAAAGGGTAGAATAACCAGCCAGCGGATTTCCATCAAAAGCCACTATCGAATAATGTGTTTTTAGGGCCTCTAACAGATTGGGCAGCTCGATTTCGGATAAGATAAACTTGGTTTCAAATCTATTTGAAAAAGCTACTTCGGGAATAGTCTCAAAACTAAGCTTTTCAAAGTCATCCAGAATATGTATTAACCCCCTCATCGGTTAAATTCGTAATTATATTTTTTTACCGAAATGAGTTGATTTTTTGAATCGAAAGTTTTTCTCTCTGTTTTTAAGTTCTGTTTATTGTAAAAATAAAGGTGTTTTTTTTGTAAATGATTGTCCCTGTTAACTATTTCCTCTTCGATTTTGAGACCTGTCGAGTTGTAGTTATACTTCCTTATTTCCACGATGGTGTTTTTGCCATTAAATTCTGTTTCCATCACTAGGTCGTTATTTTTATTGTATTTATAACGTATGCTTGATTTCAAATTTCCAAGTGAATCGTATTTTATTTCTTCAATAATTTTTCCGCTTTGATTGTAGATAATTTTGCTGTCATTTACCCCTATTCCACCAAGGTAATCTTTACTAGTTACAGATTTTATTCCAAGTCGTTTAACAGTTTTCTTCTTCTGAGCATCCAGAGATCCTGTTAGTAGGAGAAAAATAGTTATGAATAGCAGACTACGCATGAATTTCTCTGGCTTCGAGTTCGGCCACGGCGGAATTAAAATTGATGAATTCAATTTTGTTTGTTTTCAAATAATCCACTAGCCAGATATACCATTCAAGCCACGTATTAAATGAATGAGAAAAGTAACGGTCGTGAAAATCAATGCCCAAATATTGTATATTCAATTCGCTGGCCTGGTCAATGATTTTGATTGTGTTTTGTTTTGATTGCTCCAGGCTAAGAGATTGCCATCTTTTATTTCCTTCAATAACCCATCCATCCATGATTTGAAATGGAAATTCCCACATATTCCCAATTTTGTAAGGATTCTTAAATGCGCATTCGGTGCTGTCGTAAACGTATCCACTTTTTTCAAGCAAATTGTAAGTGTGTTCATTGTTTCTTACATAATGCATACGGATCCCAAAATTAGTAAGGCCCGTTAACGATTTAAACAAGTCGAACTCTTTACAAATGGCCATAGAATTGTCAAATTCAATTCCGTGAATTCCTATTTCGCATTTTCTTTGTTTCATTTGATCAATCCATAGAACCGCGGCAGCATTCGAATAGTTTAATCCTATCCCTTTATTTACAGCAATAAAAAAGGATGAAGGAATGTGGTTGATGTTATTAAAAGTGATTAACTCGTCTATGTTCTGCCATTTATTTTTGAAAAAATCCGCCCATCTGAGCAGGTATTCTCTCATCGAAATTTTACCATTTAGCAATTCAATGTGCATTCTGGCCATAAATTTTGGGATGATCACGTCACTAAACAGGTGTTCAGAAACGGTTATGTGATCGATATCGTGTGATATGATGGCTTTCATTCGATGATACTAAAAAATGCGAATAACTGATTAAATCCCCGGGTGGTTATAGGTAATAATGGATTCATAACTTTTTAGATTGGGTTATGTTGTTTTAAAGCTAATAAAATCTTCATAGCAAAACTTACTTTTTGAACATTAAAATAGGGGGTTAAATTGCCGCCAAATTCCCTATAATATCTTTCAATGGCTGGATTCATAGATCCTTCAAAATCAAACATTTCCAGGCCCAGTTCTTTCGCTTTTAAGATGCTATGCCACATACAGGATACCCCGGCGCCATGATGTTTGTTTTCCGAATCAAATCCTCCAAATAAATAGATGGCTTTGTTGGCACTAATAACGCAAAAGGTCGCGCCCAAAGGCAATCCTTGATGATAGGCGACAAACGCCATCGAATTTTCGTGGGTAGCGAATGAGAACAGGATGTTGCGAATGATATTCCGGTTTTTTGTCAGTTCATTCCTTTCAAGAGATTTACAAACCAGAGAGTAAACCAGTTCCGGGTTAATGACTTCTTTTATTTCAAGACCGTCTTTTAAAGCTTTATTTACACTTTTTCTTTTTTCGGTAGCCAGGCTATCCCAAAGTTGGTCTTTTGTTTTTGAAAGGTCTATTAAGTACGAGTAGCGGTTCCTTGATAGATATTGTTTCCATATAAACGGCTGGGTGTCAATGATTTTGTCGGGCAGGTTCATGTTAATGTACGACACATTCAACCCGTCGAAATAGTCAGCCACAGTATTTAAAAGATCTTTATGGAAGGAATTGCTCCCTACTATAGATTCAGACGGATTTACGAAAAAAAGGTCCACATTGGGCGAAAACGGAGGGGTAATGATGCATTTGAAATTCAATTTTTTGAATTGATAGTAGATAAAACAACCTATAATGTCATTGTTTTTATTTAGTATCACACATTGAAAAATTGTTTCTTCCGGGTAATTTTTTAGCCAGACAGCTGAATTAAATACCAACTGATGTTTAACCACAAAGGCTTGGAGCTTTGGATAAAGCGCCGAGTTTTTATTTACCTGTTCAACTTTCAAAATAATTCCCTCTTTTTAAATTTTAATAGGATTTCGATGGGAAGTTTTGCCTTGTTGGCCGTATAAAAGGGTACCAACTCGGCCCCGAAACCCCTGAAAAACTTTTCTACTCCTTTTAACATAGAGCCTTCAAAATCAAAGATAGTACAGCCCAATTCGGCCGCTTTTTCAATACTTTTGGTCACTAGCATGGCGTTTATTCCCTGAATGCCAGCGGCTTTATCCACTCCTCCTAACAGGTAATAACAACTGGTTTTATCGTAAATACAGAATACCGCGCCTACTAACTTTTGGTTTTTGAAGGCTTGCACGCTAAACGAATTGGAAGGCGTGGAAAACTCAAGAAATATTTTTCGCAAAAAATCTTCGTATACATTTGCTCCGGCGGAAATTAATGTGTTTTTAAAAAATGTAAACAGTTCATTACCCGTGATTTTGGATTCATAAACCACCACCCCATCCTTTGTGGCTTTATTTATGACGTTTCGTGTTTTAGGGTCAAAATTACTTTTTATCGTTTCCAGTGGATTTCGAAGATCGATCCGATAAGTATAGTTTGGCACTACTTTGTACTTACCCCATATAAACGGCTGAAGATCGATAATATTTGAGGGGAAAGCAAGAATAGTCAAGGCGGCGGAAATTTCGGAGAAATAAGAACATACCTCGGAAATTACCTCCTTTGAAAAATTGTGATACGATGATTTGTTTTTACTTTCTGAATGAAAGAATAAGCCACAGTGAGGGGTGTAAGGCGGTAGTTTCAAGAAATTGAAGCCGTATTTTTTTGTATTAAGAAAATAAAATCCGCCAATTAATTGAAGTTCGTCCTTATAGATTCCGACAATGGTGATAGTATCTCCGTATACCGCGAGCCATTCCCTGCTTCCAAAAACCCCTAATGCGGGTTCTGATAAGCGGCAAAATTCATCCCGATTGTGTATAACTTTTAAAATCAAATTAAATCACTTTTTTATTAGTTTGTTGTATTCGGTAATCATTTGTTGCAGGTTGTTTTCCCAGTTGTATTTTTTTGCCACATGTTGTCGGGCGTTTACAGCAATTTCGTTATACAGTTTTTTATCTGTAAGTAATTTTTCAATAGCTGCAGCTGTCTGATCAACATCCCCTACTTCCACTTTAAGGCCTACCGCATCTGAGTTAACAATTTCTTTTAACCCGCCAACATTTGTAACTATTACTGGTTTTTCGCAGGCCATGGCTTCAACAACAGAAACCCCAAAACTTTCATACTGGCTAATGTTTACTAAAACATGCAGCATATTGTAATACGTGCTAATTTCACTAAATGGGATCCGGCCCGTAAAGATTGTTCGATCGGCCACCTCCAACCGTTCACTTAATTCATGCAGTTGCTTTTCAGCGTGACCGGCGCCTATGATAATGAGTTTGAGGATGGGGTACTTAGGTAGCAAACGGGCAAAAGCCTTTATAAGGATATCAATATTGTAAAGACTTTCGAGTGGTTTAATACTACCGATTACAAAATCTGTTTCTGAAAAAAGTGAGCGTGTTTTTTTTGGTGTGAAGTCCTCAATATCTATTCCGAAAGGAATTACCGATACCGGTTTTGCAATAACCTGACTAATGAACTGCTCGATGGTATAAGAGGTGGCGCAAATAAGGTCTGCTTTCCGGAAGTTAAATTGCAAAATAGATTTTGCGATAGTGTTTTTTTCCGGGAACTTCATCACGTCCGTCCCCCAGGCTGAAATCACAAACGGATGAAAACCACTTAGCGCACCAACTAAACCATAACTTGTGGCATAATGTGCGTGCAATATGTCCGGCTTAAACGATTTTATTTTTCTTTTCAGGCGAAATACGTAAGCGAGATAAGAAACTTTCGTGAAATTGCCATCCGCATCAATTTGTTCGGTGGGCTCAAAAAGAACATGAATATTCTTATGATTGTACCAAGGATAGGAAGATTTATTGAAACTAAAAAGCCCAACCTCAATTCCATTGTTGGCAAGGCCCAGCGCCCATTTCTCGGTGTGCTCACTATGAGTGTCGGATAAAAGAAGTATTCTCATTTACGCGGAAATAAAAAATGTTTCAGTAGTCTCAGTTGCGCAAAAAAAGTCAGGTAATGGTGCCATTTTCTTCCATACATTTTACTGATAACCAATTGTTCCTTAATAAATTGAACGGTGTTACTGCCTGTTTTTGAAAACGCGTAATACCTGAACTTTGATACCGGGAAAGAGCAGTAGTGAATGATTGAATTGTTTTTTAAAAGCCGTAATACATACTCGTAATCAAAACAACAGGAATAGGGTTTTAAGAGGCCGATTTTGTCAGTAAAACTTTTTTTTAACCAGGATCCCGGCTGGAAAATGGCAGGTTCCTGACTTACTAACTGTTCGAGAGAAATTTTCCAGGGCAATACAGTTTTGATTTCGTTGTTGTTTTCGTCAATATAAGTGACACCCCCGTAAATGTAATCAATTGCCGGTTCCTTCTTCAATATGGCTTCAATCGCAAAGAACCCATCCTCATCCAATAGATCATCCGTGTTTAGCCAGGTCCAGTAATCGCCGGTACATTTTACAATGCCTTTATTAATGGCATCGTATTGTCCCAAATCTTTCTTTATTTCAATATAATCTAACTGATTTTTGTAAAAATTGATAACTGACTGCACATTTTCGTTGGATTCGGAATCAAATAACAAAATTTCGAAATCAATAGAGTTTTGTTGGCAACGCTCTTTTAACGCCACTAAATTCGAAAGCGTTTGTTGAATATAATTTTCCTGGTTATAGGAAGGAACTATGACTGAAAATTTCATTTTGGTTGCAAACAGGTGTAAATACCCGATGGTAAATTTAACATTTTAGCCGGGATTCGAGACAAAATAAACGCAAAATAGCATGGCTTTTGAAAACCCTATTTGATTTAAAAATTCTACGAGCCTTGCCTAGGAATTACGTTTTTGCTGTAATTTTTTCAACAGGTAAAGAAGGAATTTTTCGTACGGTTTGAAGAATAAATGGGCGTGTTTTTTCTTTAAATTATTATATAAATTTGCATCATTTTTTGACGAGATGGCCGTATAAGCAATATAACTTTTGTATTTTATGTACCATTTCAGTTTCTGCCTCTGGACCATATTAATGGAATTTCTAAGTGATGCAAATTCTGACTTTTCGTACAGTTTAAGAGCAAAAAAAAGTGTTTCCAAATAACGCAGGTGATAGTCATTCCCGGAAATGTTTTTTTCAGTGGTGGAATGGTCGTGAATCCTGAAACCACATAGTTTTTTGGGAATATAGGTTAATCCAAAATTACACGAAATTCTTAACAGAAATTCCAGATCGCAAATTTGTTTTAAATCCGGATCGAAGGGGCCAATTTTATTAATTATATCTTTTTTAAAAAGTACCAACGAGGGTTCGGCAATAAAGTTTAACGTAAGGTTCGACAGTGCAATTTTAGAAATAACCTTTCCAGAGAATTTCGGAGAAACATAGAACCCTGTGTTTTCAAGGGTTCTGACTTGCCTGACGTAGTAGTCCTTTTTTTCGGCGGAGACATTTTCATTCAATATGAAATTTCTTTTGCAGGTAATCAGTTCGGTGTTTTCCGTGATATGTTCGTTAAATACCCTTAAACAATCAGGAGTTAATATGTCGTCCTGAAACAAAAATTTAATCCAATCGCCTTTCGCCAGTTCAATACACTTGTTCCAATTACCTACCAATCCTAAATTGTTTTCGTTTTGATGTATCTGAATTGAAACACCTTTTCCTAGATAACTGTTCACAATATTTAAAGAGTTGTCACTAGATCCATCGTCACAGATGATTACTTCAAAGTTTTTATAGACCTGCGAAACGCACGAATCGAGGCATTCGTTTAAATACTTTTCACCATTATATAATGGCACGCAAATACTTATTAATGTTTCAGACATGTTTCTTATAGAACCTTTTTTTTAGATTTACTAAAAACCTCAAAAAATAAAATCTTATCCTGTCAGTGGCTTTAATTTCTCCAGTAATATCTAACTTCAGCTTTTCAAAATCAAGTAGGAGGCGCGCGTTGCTGCGTTTGATCAAATCGATGTAAAACTGAACCTGGATAATGAAATTCATGCGCGCCAGGGTAAATATCTCATCTTTTCGATACGATGAAAACAGAATCTTTTTTTTGATGAGGGGTATCCCTTTTTCAAGATGATAAATAACGCATTGGTAGTACGGGCTAAATTCTCCTGTATACCCATTGTTATCTATAAACGCGGAGATCTTAAGCTGATTTTGCTGCCAGTATTTACTCAATCCAACTTCATATGTTTGAATCACGTCGGAAATGTCCGAGCGTATTTTATGCTGCTCGAAATAAGCAGTTGTAAGTGAAATGGCTTTTTTATCCAGGATCAAAAAATAAGATTGAAGATGTGGAAAAATAGCTTCCGAACGTGTTATTCCCTTAACATTTTCCGGATGTGTGTTGGCCCATGTCATAAATTCATCCAGGGGTTTAAACAAAATGCAGGAGTCGTTTACCAATGCAATTTTATCATAGGAGCTAACATCAAACACCTGAAAAGCTTTGTACCAAAGCCCAAAATCAAATCCCTCATTTACTTCAACCGATAACGTTATGTCTTTCGAGGCAATAAATTTTTTGCCGGCTTCTGAAAGTGTTGGCCGCGAACAAAGCAAGACGACTTCATTAAAATGTTTTTTTAGCTCCGTTAAATATACTTCAACATAATAGGGTAAGTCATCGGAATTAAAATAGGCGGCAAAAAAGCAAATGGACGTCATGTTACTTTTTGAATAAATTTTTCACAAAACGCAGCGGGGCCAGTATTTTTTTTCCAAGCTTAAAATCGACGGATTCCTTTATGGATTTCAGCTCTCTTTTTAGCTGGTAATTGTCAAAAAGTACATCTCCCATTTGAAACGTTTGCTCATAAATGTGTTTATGGTTGGCAAAGATCTGACGGCGCAATGCCAATTGCTTTTCAGCATCGAGCGAACTATTTCTGGAACCACTTTTAATATGATAATTAAAAAGCGCTTGAGGAATTTTGTAGACTTTACTTCCATCCTTCAGTATGCGGATCCAGAAATCCCAATCTTCGAAGCCTTGCTTCATTTCCTGGTCATATCCGCCCGCCGTTATAAAATCAGACTTCCGGTACAGTGCCGTACAAAAAATTGAATTTTCAATCAATAAATCGCGTAAAGAATATTCGGGTAAAACCCATTTGCCTGAAGCCGCTCCGAACAATTCCGCATCACAATACACCACTTTTATCGATGGATTGCCTGAGAGAATTTTCTCCGCTTTTTCCAGATAGGTGGGAGCTATTTTGTCATCGGCGTCTAAGGGCAGGATGTAATCGCCTTCGCTGTGTTTTACGGCTAAGTTACGGGCAAATGACACTCCTTTTTGCTCTGTATAATAATAGTGGATTCTGGAATCACGTGCCGTAAAAGATTTAACGACATTGGCCGTATGATCGGTAGAACCATTATCGATCACAATGCATTCCCAGTTCAAATAGGTTTGCGCAATAACACTTTCCAGGCAAGCTTTAATATAATGACCATAATTATAACACGGTATAATTACGGATATCTTGGTATTTTGATTAGCGGTTGTCAAAAGAAAATGTTGGTTTCACAAAGTTATAAATCCATTTAAAGCTGGACCCATTTTTCAGGAATTAAATCTTTGGTATTAAGATGTTGTAATTTAAACCATTGTTTTGGGGTTACTACTATTTTATCATTATTTTGGTTGAGCCAGGCGCCCCACCAGCTAAAACTACTGTTAGCAATAATGTTATGCCTGCACTGACTCATCAGGTATAAGTCGAAAACGCTATCTTCACCTGTATTGAAATCAATATATATACACCTTTCTTTAGTTTTTAAATTCTCTTTTACCCAATCCATATCATCAGAAAAAATGAAAAAATTTAATGGAGCTTCCATTTTTTGATTCATATATGTCATTGCGCGATAGTAATAATCCAATCCCGTGATACCATGAAATTCAGAAGCGTTTTTATTGCTCACGTAATCTCCACGCCTTATATGAAGGCTAACTGAGTTGGATGCTATTATTTTTGCTGCCATTTCCCTACATTTTTCAGGTAGGGGTTTTTTAATAACAAGTTCCTTTAATAAAGTTTCCCGGATGTGCCTAAAATATTTTTCTGATTGCCAGAAACCACTTAAATAGGTGTTTTTGGAATATGAAAAAAAATCAGGATCGTACTCAAAGGCCGTTTCATTAATAAGTTGGGCTCGCACTATAAAACGGCGAATAAAGTGTTTAAAAAAATTAGGTTTTATAAATAATTCAAGGTCTTTTGTATCTGCTAACTTATAGTAAGTGTTAAACAAATGTAGTTCCAGTTCACGTTTTGTATGCCTGTTGCCGGCATCGGAATTTAAAAAAGAGAGGTCCAATGCAAGTTCAACACCTTTTTTCATAGCTAATGCCTTTCCAGCTGCATACTGAAATAGTTGATTGCCCAATCCACCCATTAACTTTACTATTATCATGCCTAATTCTTTAAATATAATCCTAAGTTTTCTGGTGGCCTAACAATTCAGCCCAGGAATTAAAAAAAGCTTGTTTACTAAAATGTTGTAAAGCGTACATATATGCATTTTTTGACAATCGTATCCATTCATCTGGATTTTGATACAGGAACATAATCCTTTGTTCGAAGTCTTTTATGATTTTTTCCTCTGAAATAGAAGTTATCAAGTATCCGTTTTCATTATTTACAAGGTGTTCGGCGATGCCTCCCACATCTGTGGATAAAGGTACTAAGCCGTGCATCATTGCCTCCATAATTACCATTGGAAAACCTTCGCGTGAAGATGCAATGATTAATACATGAAACTGGCTGTATAAATTTTGTAGTTCGGTTTCATTATTTATTTCATTGTGGATGATGCAGTATTTACTAAACTCGTCAGGAATAGCATTTGCAGTGTTACCCACAAAATGAAATTCGACACCTTTAGTTTTGCCCGAAATATTTTTTGCGGTTTGAGCGATCAGATAAATCCTTTTTTCATCACCTCCCCTACCCACGTAGGCTACCTTAAAGGGTTTTAATTCCCGTTTGAGATTTTGTTTTTGGTTTTCTGTAAAATTCTGGATTAACTGAATACGCTGCAGGAATTCTTTGGGAATATTGTTTTTTTGATAAAGTTCTTTAAAATCCAGTTTTGTTTTATTGTTGATAACAACCCTGTGATTGATCCTAGATACCAATGGCAAACTCCACTTTTCAGGACCATCTTCAAAACGATGCACAAAGGCATGCAAAAGGTCCGTTACTTGTACAGACTTTGGTAAGGCCGGAATAAGGTTATAAAAATAGTAGGAATTACAGCCAAATGCCTTGGTGTTTTTTCCGATACATTTGGTTATTATTTTTTTTGTAAGCCAGCGTTCAGAAAAACCTAAGCCAAGTAACTGGTCTACTTGAATAACCGTCGAATATGCTGAAAATTTGTCAAGGAAGGCATTATTGGCCGATTGCCCGGTGATAAAAGCAATGGCGTTTTTTGAACTAACGGCTTCCATAATAGAGGCATGAACCCTTTCTGCGCCACCCACATGAACATAAGGAAAAAAATAAATAATTTCCGCCGGTTGCCCAATCTTTTTAAAAGTCTGGTTTGCGGTTTTATACTGATGTATGAATTTTCTTCCCTCAAGCTTCGCAAAGCTCTTTAAAAAAAGGTAAAAACGCGGGGAGATGGTTTTAAAAAATAACCTTATAATATCTTTTATTAAGGAACTTAACACATGTTTATCAGCGCCACGAAATTTGTTTTTGAATAATTTATATTTGAGATACTTGAATTTGAAAGCAGCAATTTTTTTATCAACCCCAGTGGCATTCGCTTTTGCTGTGGTACTGGCGTCATGCTGGCGGTATCGCAACAATGTATCGGGCAGTTTCGCAATCACATAGCCCTCAGATAGCAGATGAAGCCAAAGACCCCAATCTTCATTTGCAGTAAATTCTTTATTGTATCCGATTTTTTTTACAACATCGCTTCGCATGATAATAGTAGGCTGTCCGACACAATTAACTAATGGCAAAACCCTTTTTATTTCAGCTGATGTAATGCAATTATAATCTTCCGGCCAGATTCCGGTTTCTTCGTCTTTGTCATTGATCAATACCAGACGCGATGCAAGAACAACAGTTTCTGGATGCGCTTCCATATAAGCCAGTTGTTTTTCCAGTCGGTCCGGAAGACTTATGTCGTCTGCATCCATATTGGCAATGTACCGGCCACGTGCCACCTCTAACCCAATATTCCGCGACCGGATAATGCCCAGATTTTTATCATTGTTAATTACGCGTATCCTGCTATCTGAAAAGCCATTAATTATTTCGAGTGAGCGATCTGTTGATCCGTCATTAATGATAATAAATTCAAAATCGTGGTAAGTTTGATGCAGTATGCTTTCTATTGCTTCCTTTAAATAGTGGGAGGCATTGTAAACAGGCATTAGAACCGTTACTTTAATATTTTGATGGAGCTCGCGCAGATGCCCTGATTAAATGGTATATAAATTTAACGTTTGAAAAATGACCAAAGTTTTTCCCTGAATGCTTTTCCTCTCCTGGCCTTTTTAAATTTAACGATCTCAGCCTGGCTGAAGTAATTAAGATTGGCGTATAACTGATCTCCGGCTACGTCGTTTACTGTATCAAGAATATTTAAAAAATTATTTTTGTTCATAAACAGTTCAACATCATTTTTTAGCGGTTGATTTTTATAAAGTTCAACGGCCTCCACTTCCATCCAAACCAGTTTTATTCTTTTGATAAAATCCCCTGCCCCTTCCAGCACCATCAATTCAGCACCCTGCACATCTATGTGGGCGAAATCGATTGATGAAACATTTTTGGCTTTTACATAGTCGTCCAACCGCATAGTTGTTACTTCAATTTTGTTATCGAATTTTAACCAGGCGGTATGTTTCTTCATTTCTTCCGAGGGTGGCAATAATGAGCTTGATTTATTTCCAAAATCCCAGTCTTCACTATTTTTTAAATTACCGGGTTCTCCTTCAGAAAGAAAGAATTCAGCAGTCCCGTTTTTATTGCTTAAAGCGATATTTTCGAGGATAATGTTTTCGCGCTTGTATTTTTTAATAGAAGCCTTACCAATTGCTAGATTGTCCTGCCTTGGTTCAAAAGCAAAAACCTTGGAATTAGGGAACAGGGAGGAATAACGGATTGAATCTTCTGCTTCACAAGCACCAATATCGAACACAGTAGATACCTGATCTTTTTTTAGCAGTAATAATAGCTCAAATTCAATGTCTATAGGGCTGTTTATATACTTATCTCTGTTAAACATCAACGGTAGATTACAAAATTTTATAAGGAAATTGATTTAACAGCAGGCCGCTAGTGGTATTTACAATGCGTTTGGCATCAGGCATATTTATAACATCAGAAATAGTAAAGAAAACCGTTGCAGCATTATAATCCAACGATTCGTTACCCCTAGAAATACCAATTGCCATTTTATAAATACCAGGACTTAAAAACACATTTTCGAATGTAAAGACCACTGTATTTATACCAGCTTTAAAATTTTCGGGATGCGACCAAGTAGTAACTACAGGAAATTCCGTAGACGAAACAATGCCAAAACCAACAACAACTCCTTCTAAGTTGTTGGCGCACTCCAATTGCATGTGTATTTGGATAGAATCCCCCACGGCATAACCGGAAGCATGATTCCCCGATTTGTCTTTTAGTTCAATGTTTGTAAACCGGGCTTTAAAGGGAGTATCTTTTTTTTCAAAAGTAAATACTGAACTTGAGATACTGTTTCCTATTTCTTGGTATTGTTTTACGATGGTACCAATATCACTGTAATTAATGACACGGCCATTTTGTAAGAATAACCCCTTATTACATAAATTTTGAACGGCTCCCATACTGTGGCTTACAAATAAAATAGTACGTCCTTCTTTATTACTAACGTCTTCCATTTTGCCAAGGCATTTACGCTGAAACTGCGCATCACCAACAGCCAATACTTCATCTACAACTAAAATATCAGGATCAAGGTTGGCTGCTACTGCAAAAGCAAGGCGCACATACATGCCCGAAGAGTATTTTTTTACTGGTGTGTCCAGAAACTTTTCCACTTCACTAAAATCAACAATCTCGTCAAATTTACGGTCTATTTCGTGTTTGGTCATCCCAAGTATCGAACCATTTAGGTAAATATTCTCGCGCCCGGTAAGGTCGCCGTGAAAACCAGTTCCTACCTCCAGTAAACTTGCTATCCGGCCTTCAAATTCGATCCGGCCAGTTGTTGGTTTTACAATCCTGCTTAATACTTTTAATAAAGTAGATTTACCCGCCCCATTTCTACCCACAATACCTACGCGGTCCCCTTTGTTTATTTCGAAACTAATATCCCGCAAGGCCCAGAAATCTTCGCGGGAATTTTGTGATGCTGTAAGTTTTAGGATGTTTTTTATTCCTCCCGCAAAGGCCTCAATCAGCGAATCATTTTCATTTTTTTGTTTATGAAAGATTTCATACTTCTTACTTATGTTTTCAACCTTTATTGCAACCTTTCCCATAATTAAATATAATCAGCAAACGATTTTTCGAAATTTAAAAAATACTTGATTGCGAAAATTAAAATGACCAAAGTAACACACAAAGATAAAACTGCATAAAGAGGGTCAAAAGAATCAAATTGCCCATAAAGACAGTACTTAAATGCATTTAAAATAAATACCAATGGATTGAGTTGATAAACAGTTTTTAGCCATTGGGGAATATTTAAACCCAAAATAAACGAGGAGGTAATGAACACTGGAGAAGCATAAAACAGAATCTGGACTAAAAAAGGCAATACGAATTTTACATCGCGGTATTTTACAGACGCGGTAGCAATAATAAGCCCGATTGAAAAACAAAATAGTATACCATAGATAATTACAAGGGGTAAAAAAACTATCTGCCAGGGAGGCAGGCCTTTGAAAACAATGAAAAACACAAAGAAAATAACGAATGCGATAAAAAAGTCAATTAAACAAACAAGGATGCTTGAAAATGGCAAGATCAGTTTGGGAAAATAAACCTTGGTAAGGATATTGGTATTGTTTATAAGTGAATTACTAACTTCCGTTATGGCTGTAGATAACAGTTGCCAAAAAACAATTCCCGCTGATACCATTAAAAATTTTTCAGTGAAATTCTGGGACCTGTCCACTAAAAATGAGAGGGCTCCAAAAATAATTATGTTGATGAGCGGGCGAATAATACTCCATCCAAAACCCAACCAGGTTTGTTTATACCTCACAAATACGTCACGTAAGGAAAGGTATCTGAACAAGCCTCCGTAACGTTTTAATTCGCTGAAATTAAGGAGGGATTTATCGGAACTGGTAATGATGGTTTTCATGCCTTATAAGGCCATAAATATACATTAATTTAAGGTTTTTTTAATTGCTTTGAAGGGTATTTTATCTAATTTAGGGCGGTGTTATGCATACTATTGAACCATATTACAATTGGCGGCATCTTTACGTCGCTTCTGAAGATCCGATATCGCCGTTTTATGGTCGTCAATACAGTGAATTTGAATATAGCAACACCATTTATAACTTTTACATTCACCCCCAGTGGGACGATATGGACAGTGAAACCCTGTATCTCAAAATCCTGTTTGTGGATTACGAGGAAAAGTATGCGATTATCGAATTGATTGGAGAATGGAATGACGCCATCAACAACGACATTATGTTGCTAAAAAGAGATATTATTGACGAATTGAATTATCATGGTATTAATAAGTACATCCTGATAGGCGAAAACGTCCTTAATTTTCATAGCAGCGATGACAGTTATTACGAAGAGTGGTTTGATGACAATGGCGACGAAGGATGGATAGCCCTGTTAAACTTCCGGGAACATGTTTTGAAAGAATTTAAACAGGCGCACCTTGACTATTATTTTATTTATGGTGGTGATCTGGACGAGATGGATTGGAGAACATTTTCACCGGGTAAGGTGTTTGGCAGAGTGAGTAAATTAATCACTAAGAGACTCGGATGATTTTACCACGCCCTCATTAAAATATTCCCATAAAATGACATGGAATTTATAGATGAAAAACTTTTAGCGTATTGTGAAAATTTCACTTCAAGTGAATCGGAACTGCTCAAACAACTAAACCGTGAAACCCATTTGAAGGTGAACAAAGCCAGAATGCTGAGCGGCCATTTGCAGGGTCGTTTTCTCAGTTTTTTATCCAGATTGCAAAAACCCGAAATGATCCTGGAAATTGGCACATATACTGGTTATTCGGCCTTGTGCCTTGCCGAAGGCCTGAGGGAGCGTGGGAAGCTAATTACAATTGATCCTAACGAGGAAACGAATCACTTTGCGCAACGTTTTTTTGACAAATCGAATTATAAAGATAAAATTAAGCTGCTATGTGGTCAGGCGCACCAATTGTTGCCGGCCATGAATCACCAATTTGACCTGGTATTTGTTGACGCTGATAAGAAGAACAACGGTTTGTACTTTGATCTGATAATTGACAAGGTGAAAAGCGGTGGGCTTATCATTGCGGATAATGTATTGTGGAGTGGTAAAGTAACTGACAGTCAAATGGATAAGGACACTCTGCTCATACACGAGTTTAATATAAAAATAAAAAATGACCCAAGGGTTGAACAAGTGCTTTTACCAGTGCGCGATGGTCTGCTGCTTATGCGAAAGCTGTAAGTGAAATGACTGAATTTGGTAACCTAATTGTGAAATGTCCGTACAACCCATAAATTTATCCCAAACCAAAACCATGATAATTAATTTTAAAACCCTTGTTTCCGCCCTGGCAGTCAGTTTAACACTTTTCGGTGTTGCTCAGACAGGTTTTATGGATGGAGATATTATTTTTATCAAAAACACTGAAATAAAAGGTAAAAGTCTTCTACCCAATGGCAAGAGTAAATTCAATTATGTCGGTGTTGTTTTCCTTGAAAATGCCGTTCCATATGTCTATCACTCTATGGAACCCTTTAGTAAAACGTTGCTTACCGATTTTGTAAAACTATCTGAAAAAAGTGAATTTGGCATTAAGCATTTAACAGAAGAAGAAGCCTTAACGGCGGAGGTTATTCAGACGATGAAAAATTTTTCAGCTGCAAAAGTAGGTTCCGTGTATGATAATCAGCTCAGTCTAAACAACGAAGAATTTTATAATGCCGAATTTGTTTGGAAGTTATATAAAGCGGCTCTGGGCCTCCCCCTTTGTATTCCACGGGAAATTAAGGAGTATAAAGTGGAAAATCCTTCGGCACTTGAGTTTTTAACAGATGCATATGGGGATAAAATACTGACCGAAAAAATTGTAACAGTTGGTGATATTTACCAGTCTCAATTCCTGGAATAAACTGGTTTTTATGCCCCAGTATTAGCGCAGTACCGTGACTGTTCCTGCATACTTATGCTCGGTACCCTTGATATCAGTCACAATCACCTTCCAGACATAAAGACTAAATGGAGATTCCTTTTCTATGTCAGTGCCATCCCATCCATGATCTAAATCAGTTGTAAAAAACAGCCTCCTTCCCCACCGATCGTACATTTCAAATAAATAATTTTTTTCGGCCCAACCAGCTCCCTTTGGCAACAAAATATCATTTAATCCATTTGAATTAGGCGTAAAACAATTTGGCATGTAAAATGTAAAATCCTCTTTTACACACACATATTTTGTTGCCGTATCTGAGCATCCATTCTTGTTTTCAGAAATAAGTAAAACTTTGTAACAACCCGTATCCGCAAACGTGTAGTTGATATTGTTGCCATTTCCCTGGTATTTTTCTCCTACGTACCATTGGTATTTTACGGCATTCTCTGTGATATTCCTTAAAAGTACGTCCTGCGCGCTACCAATGGTAATGTACTCTGGATTAGTAATAAAATCCGACTCCGGGCTTCCCATCACTTCAATAGCATTCACATAACTAAAGATAGCTTTGCAGGCATTGGAATCGACAACTGATAGCGTCAGATCGAATTTCCCGCTTTTCAGGTAACAATAACTAACGGTATCCCCTTTTTTCTCTTTTGAATTGTCACCAAAACTCCAGATAGCATTTTGTGATTTAGGGGTTGTATTAATGAATTTTGAACAAAAGGGCTCACAACCTTTAACCCCTTTTGATAAAAACTCTGGTTTGATAGAAGGAAACAAATTTATGTTGATGAGTTTAGTCATCGTTGGAGAACCACATCCATCTTTTACAATTAATGTATAAACAGGTATGGTAATGTTTTGTACAAAAATTGAGGCTGCGTTGCTGTTTCCGGGAAGCCAGGTATAACTATAGTTTCCATCTCCACCAGAAATAGTTGGTGTTATTTGGGCGGTAGTACCAGGGCATATTCCCGATGATGAACTGGAAATGTTGATTGAAATTTGCGGGGCAACTGTAACGGTTAACTGTTTTGGAGCTAACGTGCAACCATTGGCGTCGTAGGCGTTTAAACTGTATACTGTTGTTCCGCCAGGGATAAGATTTACTACCTGACCCTGAATGTTGCCAGGCTTCCAAATAAACGTGTAGTTCCCTGTGCCTCCTGTGGCGCCGGCCTGCAAATTCACTGCCTGACCCACACATACCGAAGGCTGGGCTGTAGCTGAAAATGAAAGTAGTGGCGGTTCTACAAGGTTAATTGACGTTGTGGCCGGGCATCCATTCGCATCAATAGCCCTAATCATGTAGACGCCCGCGCAGAGACTTGTGAAATAATTGTTGGTGGTGCTTGGCACTCCATTAGCACTATAAGTAACGGGAAGTACGGCGTTAAAAACGTTAAGTGAAATACTTGCATTACAACTACTATTGCACAAAACCGGTACAGAGTTTTGAATAGCAACACTTACTGTGCTTAAATTGCCTATGTCAAACACAATTGTATCTATACAGGTATTGTTATAACCGGTAAGCACAGTATATTGTCCGCTGCTAAGGTTTGCGCGCGTATTACCAAACTGAGCTCCAAACGGCAAGGTGCTAAATGTAAATGGTGGATTTACTCCTGTTATGTTAAGCGTGTACGACCCGTCAGACGCACTGCAATTTTCGGGGTTGGTAATCGGCACTATTGTTGGGCTAATAGCCGGTTGTAAAATGGTTACACTTTTGGTAGTACAAGTATTTCCAATAGCCGTATTGTAATTAAGTATACACGTGTATGTCCCAGCGGGAATATTGGTAAGGTTAGATCCTCCAGGTCCACCGGGTTGCCAGGTGTAATTGTAAGATGGGTAAGCATTAAACGGAGACGCGATAATTTGACCATTACTCCCACCCGGACAATTTGGAGATAAGTGTAGAAATGAAATACCAGGTTGAACCTCCTGCGTTACCAATACGGTATTGGTTCCGATACATCCTTTACTGTCTGTTGTGATGATCGTTTGCAAGCCAGCCGACAAATTAATAGCATTATTAAGCACTGTAGGACTACCATTTAATATGTAAGTGGTGGCACCCACATTTCCGGTAGATGTAATCAATGTGTTTAACGTTTGACCATAGCAGTTTATAAATGTACTTGCCAGGGTGCTATTTATTTGCGGAGGTCCACTTACAACCACAGTTGTTCGGCTTTCGCAACCCTTAGCGTCGCGAATGGTAACGGTATAGGTAACTCCTGCAACGAGGTTACCAACGGTTGACGTATTAACGCCACCCGGTGTCCATGTGTAACCTGGATTAGCGCTGAAAGAAGTGGGTGGTACTACCGCGGCACTTCCGTTGTTAGCCCCAAAACAAGTAACGCTCGCACTTGTTACAAGTGGATTACCGGTGATAAAAGGTAAATTATTAGAGTATCCAATAGTAGAACCCGAACAACCTGGCAGCGAGGAATCCACAAAAATATTATAGTTCCCTTGAGGTAACGGAGCAAACGTTCCGGAAGGGATGGATGGCAATACACCTGAAAGCACGGTTGCATTTGATACAGCATTTACGATGGTATAGGTGTACGGAGCAATGCCGCTTCCACCAAGTGTATAACTGGTATAAGCGAGCCCGCTAAGGCAATCGTAAATAGGAACCGGATACAACTGTACACATTGTTGTGCTCTGCTTTCAAAAGCCATTGAAAGCAAAAATAAAAATGTCGGAAAAATATTTTTGAATTTAGCCAATGTCAAATTCTTAGTATAAATTTAACATTTAAAGGCAAAAAAAACCAGTTTTACAATAATTGGTTGATTTTGTTTAATAAGTGGTGGCTTATAGGGTGGTTGTTAAACTAAAGACATTTGAATTACCAGGAAAAGCCATTTTTGTAAAAGCATAGGTAAAACCAAAGCGTTTAATTCTAAGACTGAAACCAAAACTAAGCCCGTTTGCCCCCCGTCTGTCCGGCAGAGCCATTTCTTTTTGGCGGCGGTAGTTATAGGCTATTCGAAGGTTAAAATTCTTCATAAGTAATATTTCGGTACCAAAAGTGAAATGTCGGGCAAAGTTATCGGTGCGGTTACCTGCTCTTTTCCGGAATTTTTGCCAGCCGCTGGAGTCTTTTTTTGAAGTTGAACTACTGAATGGGTTAGATTCGCCGACCGTATCCAGAGGGTTTACGTATTTTAGATTGCGGGTGAGCAAGTTATCGTATACCAGAAAGAGCCTGAAAGGTGCCTTGGCCACTTTGTAACTGAGCCCCAATTGTACGTCCACAGGCAAAGGTTCACTTTTTGACGAGGTGTTTGAATAACTTTTCCACATATACCCAATGTTTTTAGCAAGAATACTCATTGTCAGATTTCTGGAGCCATGGTAAGTGATCCCGAAATCAACAGCATTACCCATAGACCGGTAAATGTCGTACTGAGAAATAATTGTTTTTACCGCGATGCCAATATTGAACATACTATCCGCCATGGATTTAGCGTAATTCAGATTAATACTATAGTCATTGGCATTAAACGTATTTGTTTTTTGTCCAAACTCATCGTACCCGTCAAATTTGCCATAATTGTAAAACTGCATACTTGCAGCAAAGGTTCCCTGATCTTTTTTAAAATTGCGGGCATAGGCCAGGTACCCAAAATTAAGATCGCCCACATAATTGCAATAATTGAGTGAAATTTGTTTGTCCATGGAAGGGTTTAGTAAGGCCGGATTACTGTATATCAGGTTAACATCATCCCCCCAAATAGACATACTGTTACCGCCGAGACCTGCTGCCCTGGCAGTCATGGGAACATCCAAAAAACGGTAAGAACGCGATCCGCCAAGTTGAGAAAACCCATTTAGCGCGGTTAGGAAAAGTATAAGGAGAGTAGAATTTTTCACCGTTTTAATAACGACTAATATATTTATTTATTGCTGATAATTTTAAAATTGTTACAAACTCATCATGTCTTTTAAGCGCACAGCTTGTCGTCTCGATATCTCAATCTCTTTCCCATCTTTTAATTTCACATTTAAACCGCCATTAAACCAGGTTTCAATACTTGCAATGTAGCTCAGATTGATCATGTGTTTTCTGCTTGCCCGAAAAAACTGCTTTTCGCTTAATCGGGTTTCGAGGCTATTCAGACTTCTTAAAATAAGCGGTCGGAAATTTTCGAAATAAACGCGCACGTAATTACCCTCCGATTCAAACAGACGAATGTCCGAGAGGCGCACAAACCAACATTTTTCACCATCTTTTATAAAAACCATATCCTTTTCGGTGAGCGGGGTGTTATTATCGGTTTTGGTGGCGCTTTCTTTGATGGATAATTTTTTAATCGTTTCAGCCAATCTATCAGCCTGCACCGGTTTTAAGAGGTAATCGAAAGCGTTTAGTTCAAAGGCTTTTATGGCATGCTCATCGTAAGCTGTTATAAACACGACATCAATTGTAGCAGATATTTCTTCAACCAATTCCAGACCAGATTTTCCAGGCATTTGAATATCACAAAAAATAATGTCAGGTTTGAGTTCATTTATCTTTTCCTTTGCCTGGGTTGCGTCCGGACATTCAGCAATTATTTCCACTTCTTTATGGGCGGTCAATAAATTTTTAAGTTCCTGCCTTGCAAGGCGTTCATCATCTATAATTATCGCTTTCATCTGGTTAGTAGTTTTTTGGGTCTATAAAGATAAATAAAGTCCGGTTATGTAATTGAGTTGTTGTTTTTTGGAAGATCGTTAATTCAAAGGTATTGTTATATCTACAACTACCAAATCGTGTACTTCGGTAATAAAGATTTTCCCCTTTTGACCATAAAGTAATTCCAGGCGTTGAATGGAATTTTTAAACCCAACACCAGTAAGGGGTTTTTCGGAACTCAGTTTTCCGGTATTCGATACTATTATTTTGAGGTTATCGTCGATTCGGAAAGCTTCAATTCTGATCATCCCATTTCCGGGAAAAACCGAAATGCCATGTTTGATGGCATTTTCGACCTGAGTTTGAATAATAAAGGGTGGGATATTCATGTTAGTGACTTCTTCCTGAATGGCAAATTCATAATTCAGACGTTCTTCGTAACGAATGTGTTCAAGGTCCAGATAATCTTTTACAAGGCCTATTTCATCTTTTAATTGAATTTCTTTCCGTTTATCCATTAGGAGAGTGTTTCGCAATATGTTGGATAGCCTCGTCACGGCATCTTTCGCATAGCCGGGATTTTCATCGATCAACGCACGGATGCTGTTCATACAATTAAAAATAAAATGTGGATTTAATTGTGCTTTAAGGCTATTTAATTCGGACTCTTTGCTGGCTGCCAGATACCTGAGAGAGTTGATTTCAGCAAGTTTGTAGTTTTGAAAATAATGAAATCCAAAGTAAATGATGTTCCACAGACAAAATATTACCGTGAAATTGAGGATCGATGATACAATATCGAGCGCGGATAATTCATACGTAATGAATCCAAAGGATTTGTATAGCCCAAGTGTGATAAAACAAAAAATAACCCCCTTGACAAAGCTAAATATTACAATGGCTATTAGTTGCTTGGCGAGGCTTAAGTTTAAGATCTTCAGACTGATGAGCAGACTCCGGTAAAAGTGCGTTATTGCAATCCCGAAAAGAAGGGTTAAAAAGAACATCAGGTATTCTTTGTAGCCGGACTTATAACTTAAGCCAAAAAAAACGGAGTTAACTGTGATATAAAAAAACCAGCCGAATAACTGGCAATACCAATATATATGAAGTTTTTTAACCAATTACCGGAGGGATTAAAACCTGCAATTTAAAATTAATTATTGATAGTCCAGTAACTATCAAATTTACAGGTATAGTCGGTATCCAGTTTGATGTAAGTAATTTTGGATCTTTTTCGAATCCAGTCTTTTCGTAAACGCTGATTTTTTTCTTCGGTGGCCATCAGCGACAATTTTTGATAATCGTCCTTAAGGTTTGTTTTGTGCGGGTCTATTCTGTTTTTAAGTTTGATTAATCTGAACCCCACTTTTTTATCCATACTTTGAAACTGCATCGGTTTGCTAATATCCCCTATTTGCATACTGTTCATTGTTACAATCAATTTTTCGTCCATCTGAATCAGATCTTCGTTCGAAAATTTGGTGCTAGCGGTTTGCGGGTTAATCATAAGTCCACCATTTTGCCGCGAGTTATCATCGTCGCTGTATTTTTTGGCTGCTTCTTCAAAAGTGATTTTGCCTTCAGTAATTTCGATGTAAAGAGAGTCTAGTTTCTGTTTGCTTTTAAAAAAATCAGCGTTGGTCATTTTAGGAATAATGAGAATATGCCTTAAATCAACAAGATCTCCTTTACGCTGAATGAGCTGGATAAAATGAAACCCATAAGAGGACTCAAAAACATTGGATACTTCCCCGGTTTTTAACCGAAAGGCCACGGCTTCAAAGGCTGGATCCATAACGCCACGGGGAACATTGGCAATTAAACCTCCCTCGCCGGCAGAACCCGGATCTTCACTGTAAAGTCGTGCCAGGGTGGTCATTTTTTCTCCTTTAAGTACTCGTTGACGGTATCCTTCCAGTGTTTCTCTGGCCAGTTGTTTTGCCTCAGGACTATAACCCGGTTTAATTGTAATTTGTTGTAATTCAACCTCAGAATTTACCAGGGGTAAACTATCGTGTGGTATGGAATTGTAAAAAGATCGCACTTCAGAAGGTGTTAGTTTGGTATCACCTGTAATTTTACCCATCATTTTTTGGGCAAGGAGTTGTTCACTTACATCGGCGCGTAGTTCATCTTTAATTACATTGATACGCTTACCGTAAAACGCCTCCAATTTTTCTTCGCTACCGAATTGCTGGATGAAATAACTCATCCTCTGCGACAATTCACGTTCCACTTCGGCATCTTCAACAGTTACACTATCCCTGTCGGCTTGCGCAATCAATAGTTTTTGATAAACCAGCGCCTCGAAGGCCTGGCATTTGTTTATCGGGAGGTCTTGTTTTTCCCGCTCCAACATGGCGTTTTGCAAATCGCTTAATAAGATGGGATATTTTCCAACCACACCAATCACTTCATCCACTAACTGTGGCTGTGCTTGAATAAGCAGGGTGGTGATCAAAAAGAATAGAATCAGTTTAAGTCTGGACATAGAGGGTAAATTTAAGCAATTATATTCTTGTCATAGCTGCACTTAATTCTTAAAATTTTATAATGATTTATGTCGACATCCTAAAAAAGTCTCCGGTTAATTACCTTTTTATTTCAAAAGTAGGATAACCGGCGTATTCTGTTTCCTCGGCATTTACTTCAGTTACGTCAGCATAACGCGGTCCAACATAACACCATTCGATGAATTTATTTACATTTTCCTCGCTACCCTCGACCTGGATCAGCACAGAACCATCGTGCAGGTTTTTTACGAATCCGGTTAGGTTTAGTTTGTGCGCTGTGGCCTGGGCGTTAAACCTATACCCTACCCCTTGTACTTTCCCCTTTACAATTATTTTATAGTTGCGAAGCAAAATGTTAGTTCGGAATTATTTGGTCAGGTTGATAATATTGATCTTAGCTTCACCTATGACACGAAAGGCTGTACGTCGGTTTTTTTGATGAGCAGCTTCAAACTCCGGGCTTTTATCCACCATTTTGTCAATTTCTGCCTGTGAAACAATAGGTCTGGTTTCACCATAACCATTAGCGATTACCCTTGCTTTCGGAATTCCTTTTAACAACAGGTAATCTACGCAACTTTGGGCCCTTTCCTGCGAAAGTTTCATGTTATAGGCATCGTTGCCACGGGAATCTGTGTGTGAACTGAGTTCGATGGTAAGATTATCGTTTAACTTGAGCAGGTCGACAATTTTATCGAGTACTTCCATTGATTTTGGCCGGAGAGTGGCTTTATTGAAATCATATTCAATTCCTTCAATTTCAATATCCCCTTCCGGGATCTTCGACAAGGGAAAGTCTTCGATAAAATGATGTGACTCGGTTAATCCCTTGGTGACAGCGCTTGCTCCTTTACCAAAGTAGCCATTCTTCTGAGCTTTCAAAAAATACTCCATATTCGCCTTCAAATCACTTTGGTAATGGCCTTTTTCATCCGTTACAATAAAGAAAGGGTCTTCTCCTCCGTGTACATCCTTGATAGTAACGAGCGCTGAAGGAATAGGCTCATTCGTTTCTTCATCGTAAACAATTCCTTCAATGTCAAATTTCAAAACACCATTTTCGTATTCATAAATGTTGTAACAGTGCCCTGAAGGGCAATCCAAGCGGTCGCTGGAAAAGAGACCACGGGTACCTAACCTGTCAGAAACATAATAGGCATCGTCTTTGGATGAGTTTAACGGAGCATTTAAATTAACAGGTGCTGAATAAACAGAGTCATCCACATTTAAGCTGGATTTAAATACATCAAATCCACCAAGGCCAGGAAGGCCATTGGAACTGAAGTACAAGGTGTTGCTGATGTCGTGATAAAATGGTGTGATTTCGTCGGCATTCGTATTTACAGCACCACCCAAATTTGTTGGATTGCCAATAAATCCATTTTCATCTATTGGCGCCATCCAAAGATCAAAGCCACCTTTTCCACCTGGCCTGTTCGATGAGAAAAAAAGTTTGGTTCCATCAAAATTGACATAAGGTTGTTGTGTTTTATAACCGGGAACGTTGATATTCACACCCAACTTCATTGCTTCATAAAATTTACCACCCGTGGTGCGTGCCATATAGATGAATGCCTCCCGACGGTTGTTATCACTCCAACGGGTAAAAAGCATCACTTCATCCGGGGTGAAAACACCGGCTCCCTCATGCAGAGACGTATTTACTGGTCGCCCAAAATTAATTGGTCGTTGCCAAATAGTATCTTCCAGGGTACTAAAATATAAATCACAAAAGTATTTGGAGTCTTGTTTTTCCGGATCAGTTACTACACCACCCCGCCTGGCACTTGTAAAGATCATTTTATTATTACCCAGATAATACATTGGGGCAAAGTTGCTGGTTCCCTTATTGATAAAAACTGTATCCAGCATTTTAACTTTGGTTACTTTTTTTGGTGCAAGTGTATCTAAAGCAAAGTAACAGGATGATTCTTTTTTGATGGCTACTTTTATCAGGGAATCAGTACCCTGTTTGGCAAGTACATATTTGTCGAACGCCAGCAAAGCGTCTTTATATTTTTTTATACTCATTAAGGATAACCCGTAATAAAATCCGGCATCAGGATATACATTGCGATCTACACATTTCTTAAATTGTTCGGCCGCATGTTTATAATCAAAATTGAGTCGGTAACTTTGCGCCAGCCTGTACATAATAAAATCATACTTGGTAGAAGTTATCAGATCCTCCTTTGCAATATTTGTGCTGTCCTTTCTTTTAGTGACTTTTAGCTCGGGTACCGTGAAAAGGGATTTCATTTTCAGGTTCACCAACTGTGCCTCATATGGCAATACGTAACTTCTTAGTACAGTGGTATCATCTAACACTTTTGCGTAAAAAACTGCTGCGCTGGCGTAGTCTTTTTTCGCATACGCATCGTCGGCAATTTCGATCCATACTTTTTTGGATTGTGGAAAGATCGCTGAACCTATCAGAGTGAATAGTAAGGGCAATAATATTTTTTTAGTGAACATACTTTGGTGTCAATTTTAAAAGCTTAAAGGCGCGGACAATTTTTTATTTCTTCATTTTTAGCTTTAAACCCGAGCCAGGTGATCGAAATTTCATAAGCGCCACGCGTTTTCGTTGTAGCGCGCAATGAGGAGGTATTAAAATCGTAACCAATTTTTATTATGTAATTTTCTTTTTTTATTCCTGCGTAAATAATACTGGCATCCTTTGCACGATAAATGTAGCCGGCAAGGGCGTAAAACTTTTCTCCTTTAAAAAAGTAACCCGCATCGAGCGCATAAGTTTTCTGGGTAATATTTGCCTGATTATAGATTAATACCTTCGGTGTAAAGTAGAGCAGTTCATTTATATTTAACCTTAAGCCCGCATGAGCGAAAAATCTCATAGGGAGGCGATTACTGCTTCCAAAAAAAGTTTCTTTTGGTCTAGTAAGGTTAAAAGCACTTAGTCCTAAGAAAGGATTAACTCGCGATTGTTGTTTAGCATAATAATATAAAGCGCCAAAGTTTACTACTTCCTGAAACTGGGAATTACTGTTAAAGTTTTCGTTGCTGGAGAGGCTTTTGTCAAATGATCCTCCGTTAGTAGTGCTCCATTGTGAATCGAAAGTGAATACTTCGTATTCAAGCCTTTTTTGAGTAAAACCTCCCTGAAGCCCCAGCGAGAGGTTATGGTATTTTTCGTGGTCAAAAGGAAGGGTGTAAGCCGCTGAGCCAACCAACTGAAATACGTTGAAGTTGCCGATACCAGCCCGCATATTGCTCATTTGTCCACCAAAACCCCATTTACCGTGCGGCAGATCAACACTTACTAAACCAGTGGTAAAAGGTTTGTATGCTACGGCGTTCCATTGGTTTCTAAAATGGGCGTGTACTCTAACTTTACTGTCAACCAGGCCGGTCATCGCCGGATTCAGGAACAAAGGAGCCGCATCGTACATACTTAAGTGAAAGTCCTGACCCCGAAGCGCAGTGATAAAAGCCAGGCAGAGAATGATACTGTATTTTTTATTTCTTGTCATTTTTATCTTATAATAGAGACATCGCCATTTTTTTTGACTTGTCGGTTATTATACATGTCAACCACGAGGGTCCACACGTAGGCTCCAACCGGTTGGTCAACGCCATTCTTTTTTCCGTCCCATCCAATTTTCTGATCGGTTGTTTCAAAAATAAGTTCGCCCCAACTGTTGTATACCTTGAATAGAATATTTTGAAATGGTCCGCCTTTTATATACAGCAGGTCGTTGGTACCGTCGTTGTTTGGTGTAAAAGCGGTAGGAACCTGCGGCAATAGTGTTATTTCAATTGATTTAGTAATGGTGTCACTGCAACCGGCATCGTCTGTTACGGTTAAAGTTACTATGTAGACTCCCGCCAGTTGATAGGTATGGCTTGGTCCCTGCGAGTTAGCGGAGCCCTCGTCGCCAAATTCCCAGTACCAGCTTTTAATAGTGGAAGTGGGAGTTGAAAAATCTGAGAAATAAATGGGTTCTTGTGCAACCGCAGGATTGTTGGTCAATCCAAATTCAGCCACAGGACTTGGATTGATATTTACAAGCTTACTAATAGTTGCGGTGCATCGGTTGTTCGATGTAACAACCAATTGCGCATTAAAGGTGCCCGAATTGGTGTAGGTGTGCACCGGATTTTTAATCGTTGCTACCGGAGAGTTATCCCCAAATTGCCAGCTCCATTCCACAATGCTACCACCAAATACGGATGAAGAATCCCTAAACTGTGTATTAAGATCTTTACAACCATTTATAAAATCATAATTGGCTACAGGAGTGTTGTTGATGAAAACCCGTTTAGAAACAGTATCAGGACACGAAACGCCTAACGAATTAGTGCCTGTTACCGTCATACTTACTACATAACTTCCTATTGCGGTATAGGTATGAAGTGGATCCAGAGCAATTGAAAGCCCGCTCTGGTCGCCAAAGTCCCAAGCGTAAGAAAGACTAGATGTGCCATTTGCTAGCGAGTTATTGGTGAACAATACTCCTTCGTCTTTACATCTTTTTAACGCAATATTGTATTCCGCTAATGGAGCCGAAATAAAGACGGCGGTAAAAGCATCCGTTGTTGCCGGACAACCTTGATTTTGGGTAGATGATAGTGTGATGACGACACTTCCATTGGCAACGTCTCCCGCACTTGGAATGTATTGGCCACCCAGTGCAGTATTGTTAGGGCTAAAATCCCCGCTACCATTGGTGCTCCATATTCCCGTGGAGGTGTAACCGCTAACCGTTCCGGTTAAAGCAATCGGCGCGTTTTCACACACTACCGAGTTATTTTGGTTCACAATTACAACTGGTGCGTTCAAAATAGCCACCGTCAACGAATTTGTTTCAGGTGGACAATATCCTGAGGACGTTAATATGAAGTTAACACTGCCATTTAAAATATCTGAAGCCCCCATGGTATAAATGGCACTGGCGGGTAACGACTGGTTAAAGGACCCACTTCCATCAGGCGAAATCCACGAACCTGTATAACCTGAAGAAACGGTACCTGTTAAATTGATGATGACCGCATTTCCGCATACCGTAAAATTAGCTGGAACTGTTACTTCTGGTTTCCCAATAATATTAATAGCAACTGTTTTGCTGACTTCGGCACACAACGATCCACTCCCGGTTGAAGTAAGTGTTAAGGTGACTTGTGGCTGAAGGACATCAGCCGCGCTGAGCTGGTAAATAGCTGATGGAGATGAACTGCCGGGCAAAAACAGACCGGTGCCACTTCCTGTCCAATTTCCGGTAGAGGTAATTCCACTCACACTGCCATTTAAAGCTACTGTAGATGAGTTGGTACACGCCAGCTGATCTGGCCCGGGATCCACTAGCGCCGGGTTGATAAAGTTAATGGTCATTGTGGTTGACGTGTTAATACAGCCAGGTTTAGGGCCAACACTTGATAGTGTAAGAGTAATGGTATTAGCGGCAATGTCGCCTTGTGAGGGCGTGTAAGTTGTTGCCGCGCCTGGTGAACCAAATATACCACCATTACTACCGGTGCTGGCAGCCCATGTAGCCCCAATGGCATTGGTAAATGTACCCGTCAGAATTACCGGAAAAATATTATTCTTGCACATACTCTGATTGGAACCAGCGCTTAAGGCAGGTGGTTGGTTGATTTGCAACCGAACAGTATCGGTAACTGGCGTACAATCACCCAATGAGGTAAGTGAAAATAAAAGACTCGAAAACAACAAATCATTTGCTGACGGAGTATAACTCGTTACAACCAAATTATTCGAAGAGGTATAAGCCCCAAAAGTGCCATTGCCATTGGTGGTCCATGTTCCTGTTAGTGCTCCGCCGGAGACTGTGCCAGTTAAAGGCACGGAAATGTTTTGACCTACACATACAGGACTTAGCGTAGATGTTTTTACAACATTTCTTCTTAAAAATGATGACATGTAATGGTAAAGCCCTCCGGTAGTAGCTCCACCGTCAAGTATTCCCAGGGCAAATACATCGTTTGAATTACCAACGGTATAGGACCCTATTGGAAGTACAGCGGTAGAGGTAAGTGTAAGTTGGGCCCCGTAATATGGGCCACCGCTGAGTGTGGCCGTGCCAGGAACCACCGTAAAATCCGAGGCAGTAATTGGAACAGTAACAGTGCCAGAACTGTTATTTAGTGTGAATGTGGATTGAACCCCGTTCCTGCATAATATATTCAGGAAAAAATTCTGAGGAGTATTACGAGAAAAGGCAACTAAATTTGAACCAGCACAATTGAGTGGAGGTAACAGAGCTTCACCCAACTCACAACCAGTTCCGGAGGCATGCAAACAATAAACATTTTTTGTCGCATTGATGTAACATACCGACTGGGCGGTTGTAGTTGTGGGAACATAATAGGTATCTCCTTTATTTAAGAGGGTGGTCGTGGTTACCCCCGTATTAATGGTAAGTTGTGTAAAGTTCTCTGTAGCAACAATGTAGCCGCCTTCAAATTCATTTGAATTAAGCCGGCCTTTTAGCAGAATATAGTCCTTTCCAACAATCTCTACCGGCACGATCTGGTCGCCCATTAAATCATAACAACCGCCCTGCGAGTCAACAGAGTCGTCAGCCACAGTAATAGAAATCGGCTTGTCCGACACAACTATGGTACCTGATAGGTTATTCCCGGGAAGATTCGTCGCTTGCGTCGCATTCTCGCAGGTGTAAGCACTACCAGGTGACGGCAATAACACACTATAGGTGATATTTGCCAGGTGCCCAACAATATTACATCTTGGTGTAATCCACACAACAGTATTTGATTGTGTAGCGACTATATTGAGTTGTTGTTTAGGTTGTGTAGTAACACCGTCGTTATTAATATCATTTGTCCCAAGATTCTGGCTCCGCCACATGGTTTGAAAAGGGCATACAAATTCAGTGCCCAGGCCGTTTTGACCTTTTAGAGAAAATGTTTCAGGATTGTAAAATTGTGATGGCCGGGTAATCACATCATACACCAGAGTGATATTCGCCGAAGATGAAATATATAAACCATAAGGTAAAACAGTATTGGCCGGTCTAACTTCCAGGGAGTCAAAAGCAAGATTGGTGCTATTAGCAATTTTGTCGCGCCAAAAAACATAGTCGAAGGTACTGTTTGCAGGAATGTTGATGATCGTATCATATTTATTTGGTGCGATGGCAGAGGGCTGCCTTAATCTCACAACGGTATTTGCTGTATTGAATGTAGATATGTGCAAAACATAATTGTCTTTCCAGTGATGATCAGGTGTTACCCAGGGAGCTGCAAACCAAAAGGAAGTGTCAATCTGGGAAAATGATATGCTTAACTTTAATAAGAAAAGCGAGCACATAACTAAGATCTTACTTCTTCTCTTCATTTTTTTTATTTTTAAGGTTGGTTTTAATGCTGTTATCAATTTTATTTAGTTCTTCTTCGTCTGCATCCTGAACCTTTTCAGCAATAGTTTTCTTTTTCTTTACCGGTTTTGTGTAACACAAAATAAATTCATGGCTACCATTGGAGTAACTGTTTAAATTGGTTAACGCGTAATCATAACTGTACCCTATTTTTAGCTGTTTGTTAATCATCACGCCAAACATTCCGCACATCGATGCATTGGTTCGGTAAGTGCCGCCCACCCAAATCATGTCCTTATAAATAAGTCGCAAGCTATATTCTAACTGGTATGGATGTGGAGGACTGAGGCGAATAAGCGCAGAGGGTTGAATGCCCCACTCTTTTTTCTTATCCGTGTAAAATGTATAACCCGTATTGGCATAATACAAAGGGGTTAATTTCCCAATGGTATTGTCCCAATGAATTTTACCATTCGCCATTTGCTGGTTGCTTAATCCAAAATAGAAATTTTTGCTGTAGAGGTACAAACCAGCATTTGAATCAAATGCAACCGCGTTCAAAATATCCGAGCGTAAAAAGTTATCATCTTTATCATCGGGGTACGGTTTGGCGTCATAAATTTTTATGTTGTATTGTACTCCGCCGAGCGATAAGCCAAAACCGATATTCATTTTTTTACCGAGCTTCAGGTGATAACTATAACTCCCGTAAAAAGACGTACGCCCAATAAGCCCGCTCTTGTCAAAGGTAATCATTCCACCCACGGCCATATTTTCATATTTTTTCAGACTGCTGTATGCGCTAGCTGCGTACGATTTAGGAGCCCCATCAAAACCAACCCATTGGTTGCGATAATCTAAATTTACTTCAAAACTTTTGTTTGCTCCTGCATACGCAGGATTATAAAGGTATGGGTGCAACAGGATGTTGGTAAACAAGGTTTGTTGTTGTCCTATACCAATAGTTGTAAACAAAAATGAAACGAATAAGAACAGGTATTTTACTTTCATGATTTAATGAGGTATGTAGTTTCTTTCAATTTTAGTTTTTTACTTTTTTGAAGATCAAAAGGTTACTCTCTGCTACTATTTGAGCAGCGTAATAGACCCTTTATAAACTTCATTTTCAGGATTGTTTAGTTTGATTACATAAAAATAGGCTCCTACCGGAAGAGGATCGCCCTTGTAACTTCCATCCCAGGCGTTGGAATACCCCAGGCTTTTAAAAATTCGCTCGCCCCAGCGGCTATAAATTTCTATTTCGGCTTTCGGGAAAAACACATCAATAAAATCCAATCTCCAAATATCGTTTTTCCCATCCCCGTTCGGAGTGATCATATTTGGGATTAGCTGTTTAATCTCGCTGGCTATTGTTTTTATTGTAACGGTAGTGGTATACGTATCCGTGCAACCAAACTGATCGGCAATAGTTAATGATACCGTATAAGTGCCGTTGGCCGTATAAGTTGTTGCAGGATCCTTTACAGCGCTTGTGCTGCCGTTTCCTAAATCCCATAGCCAAGAGGATGGTGCAATGTTGGATGAATCAATAAACGAGATATTTGCACCGAGGCCCAGACTCGCATTATTAAGTATTTTAAATCGTGCCTTAGGTTTCGGTGTGATGTTGACCGATTGGGTCAGTACCGATTTACAATTATTATTGGAGGTAACAATGTGCGTAACTCCATAAATCCCTTCGGAGGGGAAAATAATGGAAGTATCTTTGGATGTGGAAAAACCTTCTCCTCCAAAATCCCAATAATACCCACCGTTAACTGGAATAATGTCGGGCGAGACCATAGTTGACCGGTCGGTAAATGTAATCAGCTGAGCCGATCCATTACATGCTCTGGATATTTCCATACTTGCCGTCGGAAGACCGTAAACCATTACGTTCCTTTGCACTGTATCATAACAGCTAAATGTGTTTTTTACAATCAATACGGCGGTGTAGGTACCTGCCATGCTGTAAGTGTGAATTGGCTCCACCGAATTAGTGGTAGTGCCATCTCCAAGGTCCCACGACCAGCCTGTTAATGCGCCAATACCCGATGTGTTTAGAGACCGGTCTGTAAAAAGACTGACGCCGTTCAAACATACGGTGTTCACCGTAAAGTTCGCGGTTGGTTTGTCTTGAAAAGTAATTTTTAAACGGTCATCTTCTCCAAAACATATTCCATTGTTGGTTGTGCTAAAAGTAAGTACCACAAAGCCTGCCGCAACTTCGGCAGGGCTGGCGTAATAAGTATTTGTAAGCGCGGTATTGGATGGCAAAAAAACTCCACTACCTCCCAGCCAGATTCCAGTTGTGGTATTTGTACCACTAATTGTTGCTGACAATGTAGCTACGGCGTTATTCTTACAACTGTTAATGTCAACTCCCGCGTTAGGGAGCGATGGTTGCCCGAAAATTACCTGAACGCTATCTCTTACTGGTCTGCAATAATTATTATTAGTGCTTTCAAGTGTAAGGTATATTGAACCCGCCTGCAAATCGGCCTGACTCGGAAGATAATTGCAGATCAACGATAAATTATCGGGAAAAAATATACCTGTTCCGTCAGTTTCCCATTTACCGGACGAAGTCGTTGTTCCGGAAACTATACCGTTTAAAAATACCGTTGGATTGTTTGTGCACTTCAACAGTGGTTTAACCGGGCTCGCGATAACAATGGGTGCTTTATTAATAATAAGTCTTACCGTATCCCATACCGGATCGCAACCAGCATTATTTGTACTTGTAAGCACAAATTTTAACTGAAAAAGTGCCGTATCACTATTTGAAAGCAGATAGGTGGGTGTAAATGTATTAACACTTGGTACAAAGGTTCCATTACCTGGCGCCACCACATTCCAAACCCCTTGGCTACTGGCTCCATATACCTGACCACTTAACTGAACAGTCGGGTTGTTCGAACAAACTTCCTGACCTAAACCGGCAGAAACTATCGGCCCCTGTTTCACTGTTAATTTTAGGGTATCTGACTTATTAGGACAAATCCCGGTAGATTTTAATATAATATTTACCGGTGTGATGTTAGTGTCCACTGGGTTAGGAATGTAAATGTTGTTCGTCAGCGTATTTGCTCCAACAGAAAAGGTACCTAAACCGTTGGTGGCCCATTCACCGGTAATTGGCCCCCCGCCTACTACACCATTTAATGTGAACTGGGTATTTGAACATATTGTTGCAGTAGCCACAGGATTAGCGTATACAAAGGAAGATATACCAAAATTGGTGAGATGTGAAAATTGCGTTCCGTTGCTACTCGAACCATTTTGAACGGACATCCCAAAAATATCGGCGGTGTTTTTCAAAATACAATAAGCACCCAACGGCATATCAGTGGTATTATAATATAATCGGGCTGACACTAAATTATTTGAAGTTCCTGGCACAATCGTAAAATTGCTGGCAGAAATTGGGAATGACACTGAATTTATGTCAAGTGTAAAGGTACTTTGGTAACCGCTGCGGGTATAAATTTGCAGAAAAAGTGAGTCCGTGCTCATTCTTTCAAAACTGGCAGTGTAAGAACCTGCGCAATAGGCCTGTGCCAGTTGAGCCCCACTCAGTTTACAGCCATTACCCGATAAATTCAAAACATAGATTGGCTTATCACTGCTGATGTAGGATAAGTTGCTGGAGGCCGTATTAACAGAGTAGGTTTCTCCGGAATTTATCAGCCAATTACTGGGAGTAGACGTATTAATGTTTAAACTTGTGGAATTCACTGTCGCCAGTATGTATGTGATGTCACCTGACTGATTGCCCTGGTTAATCACGTAATCTTTACCTACTTTACCGCTGTTTGTTATCTGATCCGCGTAAAAAGCCGGGCATAAACTGGTACTCATTACTGCCCCGCTAATTGTAACAGCCACATTTTTATCCGCTGAAACGATGGAGCCGGCCAACAAAGTTGGCAAGGTTGGTTTGGATGAACCATACACAGTGCTGGTAATCGGCGCAGGGGCTGCAGCTCCGGTTCCAAACAAGGTTGAGTAATTGGATGAACTGAAATTTGCGGTAATAAAGTCCTGCTGCCCATCGGCATTAAAATCGGCAAAGGCTATGGAATAGGGATTAAGGCCAACGTTGCTATTAACGGCAGCGTTAAAAGTAATCGCCGTGGCCGTTGCAGCCCCTGAGGCTAATAAAATGGAAACATTGTTCGATCCGTAATTTGCCACAGCGAGGTCTGGTCTAACCCCTGCGTTGATACTGGTAGAAACTATTGAAACCGGATTTGTGCCCGTGGCAAAATTCACAGCGGCTACGAACGTTCCGCTTGAGCTACCCCTTAAAACACTGGCGTTATTTGAACCCCAGTTTGCAGTGGCAATATCGGTGTTACCATCGTTGTTTATGTCGGTTAGCGTCATTGCTACGGGGTTGGTACCAACCACGTAGTTAACGGCAGATACAAAGCTTCCGGCCGTAACGGTGCCCATCAATATGGAAACATTATTGGATCCACCATTCGTGACGGCAAGATCAGGAATACCATCGTTGTTGAAATCGCCCACTTTAACATCCGTAGGTTGAGTTCCAACCACCAACGTCGTGTATGTCGCAAATGCTCCCGAACCGTTTCCAGTTAAAATCATTACGTCATTAGACCCGTTATCAGTTACGATTAGGTCTTTGTTCGAATCGGCATTTACATCAGCACATGCTACAGACATGGGTATGTTACCGGTAGTAAATGAGGTAGGACCCGAGAATGAACCACTACCATTTCCTAAATACACAAAAACAGTGTTTGATCCAGCATTGGTAATTATTAAATCCTGATTCAGGTCCGCGTTTACATCGTCAGCTGTTACGTGTGTGGCATTAATGCCAAGTGAATAATTGGCAACCTCGGTAAATTGACCAGTACCATTATTGGTAAATACAAATAAACGATTGTATTGATGATCAATAATTGCCATATCAGGAATTAAATCATTATTGAAATCCTTTGCTACAATCGCCCGGGGTACATTATCGTTTTTTAATCCTTCCCGGCATGAAAAAGTTTCCCCCTGATTGAGTAATGTAACAAATGTGATGTCTTTTTGCCTCGGCCCTATTAGGTTACCCCTTGGGGTTATAAGTAACGTAGTAACCCCAGGTTCGGTGGCCACAATTTCGTAACCGACATTTCCAACGGTATTTCCGGTATTTAGACTATTAATATTATTGGGTAGTGGTATGTAAAAATCATCCCCGCTGGCATTTGCTCCTTTTAAACTGATACTTTCCTGCCCTGAACTTGAAAATATAACGTAATTAGCTGAAATTAAGTCGGTTGAACTAATGTACAGCCCCTTATTATCTACCCCGTTAGCTAAAGTACTTGTGATAACCCCCTGAAAAGCAGTAAGATCAATTACGGTAGAGGTATTTGCGGCCATGGTAAAAGTAGAGTTAACCCCCAATATGTTGGCCGGTTGTCTCACCCTTACACTCACGGTCTGAGAATAGGCGCCAATTTGCAAGGAAATGGAGTTTACACCAATAGCTGTAGGGACTTTCGGTGCAACAAACCAAAAACTGGTATCAATTTGAGCGCTATTTTTTTGAATAAATAAAAAAAGTAAGATCGACGAAAAGAAATGTTTTGTCATATGAGAACTAAGATTTGTCGAATGTTTATAATCGTTCGACAAAAATATATAAAAAATACTTAATTAATCAAAGATTTAACTTTAAAAGTGCATATTTACTGTGAATTATATGTTAATTAACCGCTCGCTCACCGAACCTTTTAAAAATCTGGAACTTTTAGCTAAAAAAGTGGTGGAGGGCTTTATTACAGGGCTCCATAAGAGTCCTTTTCACGGTTTTTCAGTCGAGTTTGCTGAACACCGGTTATACAATACTGGTGAAAGTACCCGTCACATGGATTGGAAGCTATATGCGCGTTCAGAAAAGTTATTCATAAAACGGTATGAAGAGGAAACTAATCTGCGTTGCCAGATAGTGATAGATACCTCGTCGAGCATGTTATTTCCGAAAGGCGAACAAAATAATAAACTCACTTTCAGTGTCTATGCCGCAGCCGCGCTCTGTGAACTTTTGAAACATCAGCGCGATTCATTTGGCCTCACCCTTTTCGAAAAAGAAATCTCAAAACACTTGCCTGCAAAAGGGAGTCCCCTTCACCAAAAATTAATACTCAACACGCTTGAAGAAACCTTAAACCAGCTGCCCGAAAGTAAAACAACCTCGGCGGCCAACGCCTTGAACCAGATCGCAGAGATTATTCATCAAAGGTCTTTGGTCATCATATTCAGCGATATGTTTGAGGGTAACGCTAACAACGAGGAACTTTTTTCTGCTCTTCAGCATTTAAGATACAGGAAGCATGAGGTGATATTATTTCACGTGGTTAATAAATCGATGGAGATTGATTTTGAATTTGAAAATAAACCCTATCACTTCATTGATCTTGAAAGCGGTGACGAAGTAAAACTCAATCCGTCTCAAATTAAAGAACACTACAAACGCTCAGTTAGTGAGTTTACCGAACAACTTAAGATAAGGTGTGGTAACTACCACATCGATTTTGTTGAGGCGGATATTGATAAAGGATTTGATACCATCCTTTATACCTACCTTGTGAAGAGGAGTAAAATGTTGTGATCCCGTTATCACAGTTATGCGAAGTCGATTGAACAAAAACAGCGTTGTTCTAATCATACATTTTTTTTAAATTGCTTACTTATTCATTAGTTAATGCTTCAGGACAATCTTTTGTTAATTATCGTACTTTTATTCGCAGTGGTATTGTTGTCCATGCTTAGTGAAAAACTTCGCGTACCCTACCCTATCTTCTTGGTTATCTGTGGTTTAATAATAGGATTTATACCAAATGTGCTTGACATTGTGCTTGAACCCGATTTAGTGTTCCTTATTTTTCTACCACCACTATTATATTCAGCGGCATGGAATACTTCCTGGAAAGATTTCTGGTCATCCAGGCGTCCAATAGGGTTGTTGGCTCTCGGACTTGTTATCTTTACTTCATTTGCGGTAGCTGTTGTGGCACATTGGATAATTCCTGGCTTTTCTTTTGCAATGGGTTTCCTTTTAGGAGGCATTATTTCGCCACCCGATGCCATTGCAGCAACCTCGGTGTTGGAAAAACTGAAAATTCCAAAAAGGGTAGTTACCATTCTCGAAGGCGAGAGTTTGGTAAACGACGCTTCCAGCTTAATTGTATTCCGTTTCGCGTTGATGGCAATTCTGACGGGTGAATTTGTTTTCATAAAAGCCGGGCTTGAATTTATTTCGGTTGTTTCCCTTGGTATTTTGATCGGATTATGCATAGCATTTGTTATTTACCTGATCCATAAGTTTTTACCAACTTCAGCAAGTATTGATACCGGAATTAGTCTTATAGCGCCCTACTTGATGTATATAACCGCAGAACATTTTGAATGTTCGGGAGTGTTGGCGGTGGTAAGCGGGGGTCTACTGCTTAGCTCCCGAGCCACGGAAGTACTTTCATATAACTCACGATTACAAATGCAAAGTGTATGGGACACTCTGGTATTTCTGTTTAATGGGGTTGTGTTTATTGTAATTGGCTTACAATTACCGGTTATTCTGAACTCAATGGATACCGGCTCTATTACTTCAGCTATATTTTATGCGGTAATTATAAGTCTGGTCACTATTCTGGTTCGGATCATCTGGGTTTTTCCAGGCACCTATCTTCCGCGGTTGATCAATAAAAAAGAAAAACGCCAGGCCACCCCGGGCTGGAAATCCGTATTCATTATAGCCTGGAGTGGTATGCGCGGTGTGGTGTCGTTGGCCGCGGCGTTATCTATTCCTATTACATTGGATACCGGTGAAAAATTCCCCCAACGTAACCTAATCTTGTTCATCACTTTTGTGGTGATCCTGTTTACACTGGTTCTCCAGGGATTGAGTCTTCCCTTTTTAATCCGGGTACTAAACATTGAAGCAACAGAAAACGCTAAGGAATATGAATTGGAAGTGCAAACGAAGTTAACTTCAGCTGTATTAGCCCATATAGAAACCAATTATGCGCATGAAATAGAGACGCATGATGCCTTCCGTCAACTGCGCGAACGCTATCAATATCTGCTGGATGCCCAAAATAAATTGAAGGAAAGAAAAGAAGATCCTGCATCGTATGCCCACAAATACCGAAGAGCTCTGTTAGAACTGATTGATGTTCGTAGAAAAGCGCTTTTCGAAATGAGAAAAGACGAAAAATATCCTGATGACCTGTTAAGGCAACGGGAACGTGAAATAGATCATGAGGAAGCCCGCCTGCGGGTGTAGGGATTTGCTATTCTTGCCAAGGTTGAGCGCTTTCAGTACCAAGCATTTTCCAGTCCTGCATCACTTTAAAGGCCGCGGCATTGTTTTTGTGGAATCCCGGTATTTTTCGGTAAAGTGGTTTTTTCATTAATTCGTCAAACAAAAAGGTGTCATCAAAACCCACTTCAGAGGCCTG